>JAEEGL014223126.1_pt1 | contig 16301 bp, 11 predicted proteins | sample 9134231 | NCBI WGS metagenome assembly JAEEGL01 (sample SAMN16246548, study PRJNA631951) | gut metagenome | biome: gut microbiome; feature: rumen; material: fiber-attached | host: Bos | place: Iran: Karaj | collected 2018-10
GCTTCATCCGCCACTGGCGGCGCTTCGGCGGTTCGCCCCCGTTCTCGGAGAGGGCTATGGCAAATAAATCTTAAAATATCAAAGGGACGGCGGGGCCGTCCCTTTATTGATTATTGTGTGTTTTCCTTATTACACGATTAATTTCGCTTTTAACTGCGCTTCTTATTGCAATACTAATCACACCGTTTATCGCGCTTTTATTGTGCTTTTAATCTCGCTGTAAACCGTGCTGTTAATTGCGCCGGATTACGCGTTGAAGTTTATTCTGATAAACAGGTTCAGGCCGAAGAGCTTGAACAGCTTATATATCACGGTATGGATAAATCTGATGAGCTTGCCCCAGAATGATGTTCCGTGGTCTTTTTCGTCGAGCGGGCAGAGGTCTTCATTTTCGGGCTCATCGGGCTCATCGGGCTCGTCCGGATTATCAATTTCGGTATAGACCGCGTTGACCGTGATTCCGCCGGCAGCGAGTTTATATTCTTCCCACTCGCCCGTATATCCCTCTTTTTCGGGGACTGCGGGAGCTTCGATGCTCTTTGTCTCAACGGTGTAGGGAATCTCCGCTACGGTCTTGCCGTCCGCTTTGAATACGGCTTTGTATTCGATTGCCGCATATTCCGCCTTAATTGTTATATCTGCCGCGGCGAGAGTGTATGCGCTCCATTTTCCGTTATAGCCCTCTTTTCCGGGAACTGCGGGCTCGTCGAGGCTTTCGGTTTCAACGGTGAAGGTTACTTCCTTAATCTTTTCGCCGTTTTCGTCAACGAAGGTGGCGGTGTATTCTATCGGAATGTAAACCGGATTGATTGTCATATCGGAAGCACCGATTGTATATTCACTCCACTTGCCGGTGTATCCCGCTTTTTCGGGAACTTCGGGCTCGGTAATACTCTCGCTTTCAACAGTGAATTTTTCTTCTTTGACAATTTCGCCCGCTTCGTTTACAAATTTTGCTGTGTATTCAATCGCCGTGAATGAGCCGTTGATTGTAATATCTTCAGCCGGCATTTTTTCGGGTATTTCGTCAGTCCACGCGAAGGTGTAGCCTTCTTTCTGAGGTGTGCGCGGCTGAGGAACAGACTGACCGAAGGTTGCGTCCAATGTTGTCAGTTCTTCGCCGTCTACGACATAGGTTACTTTATATTCCGCTTTGATGCTTACTTCCACCTCGGCTACGCTGCTCACGTCTTCACCGTCATCAACTTCAGCGGTTATCTCTACGCTGTCGACGATCTTGCCTGCCGCTGCATCCGCCGCTGTAACGATATGGAGTACTTGAATCTCTTCGGAAACCTCTCCCGGCTTCAAAGATCCGACGGCATAATCAGTTCCGGTCAATCTGTCATGTATAATTACGTTGGTCAGGGTTACGTTGCCGTTGTTGGCCGCCTTGCCGGCAAAGGTCAGTTTATCGCCGACCTCGGCGGTGACAGATTCACCGGGAGCGACCGCCTCGCCGTTGACTGCGGACAGCATAACGGTTACGCTGATGTCAGCGTTTTTCGCTGCGATTGAGTGGCAGCTGCGGCTGACAGTGAAGCTCTTGTCTGCCAGGGCAGCTGTTACGGCAGTTTCAAATTTGCCGGCAATAATATCTTCGGAAGCGACGGTGTGTCTTACAACTGTAGCCACACTGTCTCCCGGCTCAACATTTTCAAACACAGTCTGATCTAACTTTACGCCATCCGGTACGGATAATGTAACGGTCTTCGGCTCATCGTAGATATTGGTCACAGTAACGGTGTAGGTTATTTCGTCGCCGAGATTATAGGCTGCGCCTGAGTCGCTGATTGCGAGCTGCACCACTTTTTCGGGGTTTACACCGGTGTCGGTAACTTCCAGGGTTCCTTCGGTCTTGGTTATGCTGTAATTATCCGCTTTGGTTCCTTCGAGCATGGTGTAGGTAAATTCATTGGGCCTGGTTCCGACATTTCTTATGGATGTTTTGCTGCTGTAAGTGACGCCCTCGCCGGGTGCCCATCCGTCACCGCCGACAGTGATTTCATCATCCCCGATTACATGATCGGTGCCGTCATAGGTATAAGTTTTATCAGGTGAAGTCAGGGTCACGTTACGCTTGTGGACTGTAAGAGTGCCGGGAACAGCTGTAATCGTATAGTTAGCGGTAACATCCCTATCGCCGTGCATAATCCTGTAGCCCGGGGCAACCGGGTTGTTGCCCTGTGCCGTGTCGGTAACATCCGTTACACTGCCGCTTGCTGTTGCCACGAGTGTGTCGCCCTCAAACAGTGAGCCGCTTGTTACCATTACGGTATTGTCTGAATGAGCACTGCCGTCATAGGTCCACGCTTTGCTTTCCGCTGTGATGGTGATTTCTTTCGAAGCGCTTGACATTGTCAGTTCGCCGTTTACTGTTGTTACATTGTAATTATCCGGACTGCCCGATGTAAATTCATAGCTTTCTACTACATTGTCAACCGGACTATCGGAGGGGTATGTTATGCTGCCGGAAACAACCGCTGTGATTGCATCGCTTCCCACAAGGCCGTCAACTTCGTAATTGTTATTGCTGTGTGCCGTGCCGTCATAGGTGAATTCTGCGCTCGCAGCAGTAACAGTAACATCCACGCGGTCGATAGTAAACTCTTTTTCAATGGGAGCGTGACCTTTGGCGAAGCCGGTATCCGTGAAAGTCACTACCGCCTTGTAATCGCCGGCGCTAACCGGGATGACAGTATCCGTGGACCAGGTGCCTGTTTCTTCGTCCTTTGCATAATGTTTTACAGTATAATCAGTAACCGGTGCGAGGATTGTGTAATACTTTGTTTCAACAACTCCATCGTCGTTATCGAATTCCATTCTGTATTTACCCGTCTCTGTCGGGGTACCTGAGACATTTTTCCATTCCCATTTGTTGTTCTCGTTAGAATAATTATATTGAGAATATGTAACAGTTGCACCTTCGGGAACGGTGCTGTCGCCGATAATGACGCTCGTAACAACCGGTTTTATTTCAGAACCGCTGTAATCATATAACTCCGGTTCTTCCCATGTTACTGAGACCTCCGCTTTCGCGGGCCAGTCGGCGGCTTCAATTTCGTCCGCAGTCTTTTGCGTTAAGTCGTCGTTAAAATTAAACCCTTTGAGGTGCGGATAGAACCAATAGTATTTGCCGCTCACATCAGCTCCGTTGGCTTTGGTCTGCCAGGGGCTTACTTCACCGGCTCCGTAGGAAAAGGCCATATTTTCAAGCGCGTTTGCGCCGGTCATCTGCGCTGTGGTGAGACCTTCGACATTGGAGTTTGTTGAGTCCGATTCAAACCCTATCGCTGGAATGCCGGGGGCTCTGTCCGAGTCATAATAGCAGTTTTCAACCGAACTGTTGTTATTACAATTCTCTCCTGCCACGCCGCCGACATAATTATTGCCGGAAACATTGCCCGTGTTATAGCAGTTTTCAACCGTGCTGTCGCTATAATTCTCTCCTGCCACGCCGCCGACAAAAACACTGCCGTAAACCTCGCCTGTGTTATAGCAGTTTGTGATAGTGCCGCTGTAATTGTATCCGGCCACGCCGCCGATATAATTATTGCCGGTAACAGCGCCGGTGTTATAGCAGTTTTCAACTGAACTTCCGCCGGCGTTATCTCCGGTCACGCCGCCGACAAAATCTTTGCCGGTAACATCGCCCGTGTTATAGCAGTTTTCAACCGAACTGTTAACAAAATTCTCTCCTGCCACGCCGCCGATATAATTATTGCCGGTAACAGCGCCGGTGTTATAGCAATACTCGATTATACCGCCGGCGTTATCTCCGGTCACGCCGCCGACATAATTATTTCCTGTTATACTTCCGCCTTCAAGGCCGACATTCTGAACTGCTCCTCCTATGCCGACACAGCCGAAAAGGCCGGCGCGATTCTGTTGCGGGTTGTTGTAAGTAAGCCCGGTTATTTTATGACCGCCGCCGTCAAATGTGCCGGTGTATTTGATTTGACTGTCGCCTGAGCCGGAACCGTCACCGATGGGAGTCCAGGCGTTTGAGAGATCATAACCGGGTTTGCCCGGGTCGCTCGCAGAAGCGTCAATATCCGCCGTGAGAATTGCGCAGGCAGATGTGTTGCCGCTGTTTACTTCATCCGCAAAAGCTTTGAGCTCTGCATAATTTGAAATCTCAACAGGTATGTTGCCCACAACTATTTCAAGAGGGGTAGTCGTCACCGTGTAATTAAACGCCGTGTTATCTCTGAAAATCTTGCGGTGAGAGGAAAAATCAACATAATAAACGCCGTCCGGGGTGTTTGCGGGCACAGTTATCTCGAGCATAAAAGCCGATTCGCCGTTTGCGGCCTGCATCGGTTTATCACCGTCAAGAGTTACATAGTTTGCTCTCAATTTGTCCGGATTGGAAGAAACCGTTATGCCGCGGAATGCGGACTGACTATTAAGGATGTCAGTGATTTTTATTCCGTCTGAAACAGCAAACTGAACATCGAGAGCGGAAACCGGATTGCTGCCGGCATCAATATTGACATTAACTGCTATTGTCCCGCCCTGACCGGATGCCAGATTGACTTTGTTGTTGCCGTTTTCATCCGTGAACGAGAAAGAAATCCCGATGTTTTCGTCAAAAGCAGGCGGGGTAACAGAGGCACCGGTGCCCTGGATGTCAAATGAGCTTATTATACCGAGCAGATACTTCTGAATCGCGAGAGCGTCGCTGTTGGTAATTCCTCTGATAGTGCTGTCAACATCGGCGTTAATTATGCCCTGAAGAGTAATATGAGACGGATCAGTACCGTTTACCGCGTATTTATTAGGATTGGCAAGAGATTGCATAATCAGCACACAGTCGGCCATGTCGACCGCGCCGTCGCAGTTGGCGTCACCGGCAAGGGTGACCGCAGGTGTGTCGGCAATAGCCGTGAGGCCGGCCGCGCACACGCCCAGCAACATAACAGTGCTGAGCAGAATGGATAAGGTCTTTTTGGTAAGCTTCATAATGGTACCTCCGAATGTCAATTCGCAATGCGCAATGCGCAATTCGAAATTATTTATTATTTTGAAATTGGGTTATTGATGTAAGATTGCAGGGCAAGGATACATCCTTGCCGACCGTGCCGAAGGCGCGGAAACAGTTATGAGTTGTCGAATTATGAATTATGAGTTACGATTTGTTATGAATTGCACCTTCGGTGCGTGAATCGGCTTCGCCGTGAATTGCCTTCGGCGTGAATTGAATTGCCGTGCAATTCATTGTGGATTGCTATCGCAGAAATTATTTATAAAATTTTTTTAAAACACTGTGAGAGCATATATATCAAGGCGTTGCGGCGCGGAGCGGGCAGATTCGGGCGAAATCATTTAACCGGATTCGGTTCACTAAACCCCGTTTTCGGCCTTATAGTGAAAGGGGTTTGTTCCTCTTTCGTAATAATTATCTTTAAGGAGAAAACAAATGAACGAAAGAAATTTATGGTTCACCCGTCTTGACAGCTTCGTCATGACTCCCCGCGCGCTTATCCGCAATCCGCTTTACAAAAACATCGGCAGCGATGAAATTCTCATCTATTCTCTGATGGTTGACAGGATGAATCTCTCCCTGCACAATGAGAACTTCTGGTTCGGCGCAGGCGTGTATATTTATTATCCCGTCAGCGAGGTCGCGTCCGTTCTCGGATGCTCGGAGAAAAAGGCCCGCAGCGTTCTTGATAATCTTCAGAAAGCGGGGCTTATTATCAGAGTAAGTCAGGGGCAGGGAAGGCCCGCAAAAATCGTTCCTCTGCGTTACAAGGATATCACGCAGTGAAGTTTTTCACATCCTTGCTTATTTTATATTGACTAAGTAAGTATAGATAAGTATGTATGAATTATTAGGTATGATTATATCAGTATAGATTCCCCGCAAATTTTACCGGTCTTGAACCGAACTTTTTACCGCTCTTGATTGGAAGATTTTACCGCTCCTGAACGGTGTTTTTTACCTCTCCAAGCGGTAAGAATTACCCGTTTACCCCCGAAAAAGGCAGTTTTTCACAAGTTATTCACGCAGTTATTCACATTGTAAATGAGAATGGACAATGGATAATTGAGGGGTGAACCGATGATATCGTCCACACCCTCCAAACTGTCATTCCGAGCGAAGCCGAGGAATCTCAAGCTATATATTTCTTCGTGATTGCTATCCTTCGACTCGTTTCACTCGCTCAGGATGACAAAAGCCGATAATAACGCATTGAAATATAATTTTTCATTTTATTATATCATACTATATATAGGCATTGCAAGAAAAAGCAATCAATTTCTTGTGCTTTTTACAAAAAAGAACTGCAGGTCAGAAACCCGCAGCTCGTATATGCTTATTCTGTTATCGGGCGTAGCGCGTTATTGTATCTTACTCATACAGCGGATACTTTTTGCATATCTCCGCAACGCCGGCTTTGATTTCATCTTTTTTCGCTTCATAATCGGTAATACACAGGTAAATGTATTCAGCGATTTTTTCCATATCCTCCTCCACGAGACCTCTTGTGGTGACCGCCGCGGAGCCGAGACGCACGCCGCTTGTGACGAAGGGCTTCTCGGGGTCATTGGGTACGGCGTTCTTGTTGGCGGTGATATTCACGCTGTCAAGCCTGTGCTCAAGCTCTTTGCCGGTAACTCCGGTGCCTCTGAGGTCAAGGAGCATAAGGTGATTGTCTGTGCCGCCGCTTACAAGGTTAAGCCCTCTTGATACAAGCCCCTGCGCCATAGCCTTTGAATTGGCGAGAAGCTGTTTCTGGTAATCTTTGAATTCGGGCCTGAGCGCCTCACCGAAGCAGACTGCCTTTGCAGCGATAACGTGCATAAGCGGGCCGCCCTGGTTGCCGGGGAATATGGCTTTGTTGATTGCGGGCAGAAGGTCTTCTCTGCAGAGTATAAGGCCGCCCCTGGGACCGCGAAGGGTTTTGTGAGTGGTGGTGGTGACTATATCGGCATAGGGCACGGGCGAGGGGTGAAGCCCTGCCGCCACGAGACCTGCTATATGAGCCATATCGACCATGAAGTATGCGCCGACTGACTTTGCGATTTTGCTTATACGCTCAAAATCAATAATTCTGGGATATGCCGAAGCGCCTGCTACTATCATCTTCGGCTTGTTTTCATCTGCAAGCCTCTGAAGCTCATCATAATCGATAAAGCCGTCGTCATTGACACCGTAGGGAATAAAATGATAAAGCTTGCCGCTCGCGTTTACGGGCGAGCCGTGAGAGAGATGGCCGCCGTGGGCGAGGCTCATACCCATAACCGTGTCGCCCGGCTCAAGCACAGCGGAATAAGCCGCCATATTGGCCTGAGCGCCTGAGTGGGGCTGAACATTCGCGCCCTGTGCGCCGAAAAGCTCCTTTGCCCTGTCAATGGCTATCTGCTCAACTATGTCAACATATTCGCAGCCGCCGTAATATCTCTTGCCGGGGTAACCCTCGGCATATTTGTTTGTGAGCACGCTGCCCATTGCCGCCATAACCGCGGGTGAAACGATGTTTTCTGAGGCGATAAGCTCAAGGTTGTTTCTCTGCCTGCCGAGCTCAAGATTCATGGCATGCGCCACGGCGGGGTCATACTTCTTTACAAACTCGATGGTGTCAAGATAATCGGGATACATATTATTCTCCAATCCACGGAAAGACAAGGCAAAAACAGCCCTGCCGCCGCATCAATATTTAGTATGCACATCTCTAAAAATATACCATATAAGCCCTTTACTGTCAATACGGAAAATAGACAAAAGAGAGCGCCCGAGCAACATTTTCCTTGACGGATTTATCACTTTATAATACAATGAAGTCAGCGTTGTTTCCGGTGAAAAATAAAAGGAATCGGAGTGATAATTACGGAAAACATAAAGCAGATAATCGAAAGCGGCAAAACCTCGCTGGGCATCGAATTCGGCTCTACCAGAATAAAGGCCGTGCTTATTGATGAGTCCGGCGTCCCACTGGCCGGCGGCTCATACAAGTGGGAAAATGAGCTCAGAGACGGCGTGTGGACATATTCTCTTGATAAAGTATGGGAAGGCGCCGCGGAGTGCTTTGCCTCGCTGAAAAAAGATATATCGGAAAAATACGGCGTAAAGCTCAGACGCACCGGCTCCATAGGCATAAGCGGAATGATGCACGGCTACCTCGTATTTGACAGGCAGGGCAGGCAGCTTGCTGAGTTTCGCACCTGGAGAAACACCATAACCGCCGAAGCTGCCCGCAAGCTCAGCGAAGCCTTTGATTTCAACATTCCTCAGCGTTGGAGCATAGCCCATCTTTATCAGGCGATGCTAAGAAACGAGGATCACGTGAAAGAAATCACCTCAATGCACACTCTCGCGTCTTATGTGCATTATAAGCTCACGGGGCAAAGAGTAATCGGCATAGGCGAAGCGAGCGGCATGTTTCCGATTGACAGCACATCAAATGATTATGACTCAAAGATGCTCTCGGATTTTGAAACGCTCTCGGCCGATATGCCGTGGAACATAAAAGACATTCTCCCGAAGGTGCTCTGCGCCGGGGAAAACGCGGGCGCTCTCACAGGCGAAGGCGCGCTGCTGCTTGACCCTGAGGGCGACCTTGAGCCGGGCATACCGCTCTGCCCTCCCGAGGGCGACGCCGGCACGGGAATGGTTGCCACAAACTCCGTGAGGCAGAGAACGGGAAACATCTCGGCCGGCACATCCATTTTCCTTATGGTGGTGCTCGAAAAGAAGCTCTCAAAGCTCTACCCCGAAATTGACATGGTTACAACCCCCTCAGGCTCCCCCGTGGCAATGGTACACTGCAACAACTGCTCGTGCGAAATTGACGCCTGGGCAGAGCTCTTCACCTCAATGTGCAGGGAGCTCGGCTGCGAGGTAAGCCTTTACACGGTGCTTGACAAGATGTTTGAGCTTGCTCTTAAAGGCGATAAGGACTGCGGCGGCCTTGTGGGCTACAACTATATATCGGGCGAGGTAATCACCGGGTTTGACGAGGGAAAGCCGATGTTTTTCAGGTCACCCGACAGCAGATTCACCGCCGAAAACTTTGCCCGCCTTCAGCTTTCATCCGCCGCGGCGACGCTCGCCATAGGCAAGGAAATACTTGACGGTGAAAATGTAAAAATAGACCGTATTCTCGGTCACGGCGGATATTTCAAAGCGCCTCTCGCGGGGCAGACGGTTATGGCGGCAGCTCTCAACGCGCCCGTATCCGTGGCAAAGACCGCCGGCGAGGGCGGGCCCTGGGGTATGGCTGTGCTTGCCGCGTATATGCTCGGCAAAAGCGGCAGAAGCCTTGAGGATTATCTTGACAGCGTCATTTTCGGCAGCCAGGAATTCACCGAAGTAAGGCCTCAGGTGCAGGATGTTGAGGGCTACGCAAAATTCATTGAAAATTATAAAAAAGGTCTTGCCGCCCAAAGAGCGGCTCTGTGACAGACAGATTATAAAAAGGACTGCGGAGTATAAATCCGCAGTCCTTTTGTTAAAATCCAAGGTGTCAGTCCGTAAGTATCAGGGACCAGTACCACATTCCGTCCGGCGACTGGGCAACGCCTACGCCGATTTTTTTGTAATCACCGCTTGTCATATAACTGAGATTCTGGGTCTTGCTTTTGAGCGCTTCCATTGCCTCTTCGCCGCTCGTATAGCCCTTGCAGGTAAGCTCGATGCAGTTGGTGTATTCAATGCCGAGGTCCTTGAGCACACTCGCGTAATTGGTGCCGGCGGGTCTTGTGCTTGAAAGCTTGCCGCTGTAAGCCATTTCGGTGGCTCTCACGCTCGCCGCGTTGCAAAGGTCATCGCTCAGGGCGAGCTCCGCTTTGCCGGCGGAGGAGCGGTAGCCGTTTACCTTGTTTGAGGCGGAGCGTATATCCGACGAATGAGACGCCTTATTTGATTTCGCCTCACCGAGAAGGTCATCGGTTGACGCCTTGAACCCCGAGGTGTCATACTTCACATAGGATTTCTCGTCTGTCTTGACCTTTGAGCCGTCATTATAAACATCATAGTAAACGGAAACAACATCTATTTTCTTAACGCCGTATTTGAAATCGCTCTTTGTTTCCTTGGTTTCAATTTTGGTATCAACCACATATTTTTTGGTGGTTGTCGGCTTTGAAGGAATCGTGATACCCTGAGTGGTCTTTACGGGAGCCGATGAGGGAGCGGCCGTGGATGAGGCTGCCGTTTCAGCGGGCGCTGACTCAGTGGTTTCGGGGGCGGTTGTTGCCGTGCTTTCGGGCTGAGACGTCTCCTGCGTTTCGGTCGAGGAGGTCTGAGCTTCGCTCTCCGTTTCCTCCGGCACGGAAGTGCGGTAAAACTCTCTGTCAAACTCCTCCTGATTGAATTCGGATTTTGTCTCTGACTCCTCCGGTATAAGGAGGCTGACGGAGCCGCACCCGGCAAGTAAGGCGCACAGGCATACAGCGGCGATTATCACCTTTATTGAAGATTTCACTCTATGTACCTCCGGATTAAAAAATAAGGAGCTGTTGCATAAACCCTGTAACAGCCCCCGCGGGATTATTTCTCTATACCAAGCAGTTCATTAACGCCGATATCGAGGATTTCTGAAAGTGCCTTGAGCTCATAATCGTTTACCGAGCGGAGCTGACCTTCGATTTTGGAAAGGCCGGACGAATTTATCTCAATGCCCTTTATCTGAAGCTGTGTGAGCAGGTCCTTCTGCTTCATATTGAGGGCTTTGCGTCTCTCTTCGACGGTTTTGCCTACGATGTTTCTGCTGCCGAGCTGTTGTTTTCTGGTTCTCAATGAATAAACCTCCGTTTCTGCTTTTTCGGGAATTGCTTGCAGATCCTGAAGGGGTTGCGGCGGGTTCCCGATTTAAAATCCCGATTGATTTTAGCACACTCCGTATTTTAAATCAATATTTTTTTAGCCTTGAAATGCTAACAAAATGTAAATAATTTTCTATCTTGCCTTAATGGAAAAATAGCGGTAAACATTGAGTATTACGATATTGATTTTTCCTGCGCGGCATAATATAATATCGATATAAGGACTGATTTGAATGGATAATAAAAAATACCCGCACAGCGATCATCGGCAGAGGGTGCGCGCGCAGTTCAGAAAGAGCGGCTGCGAAAATATGCCTGACCTCGCCATACTTGAGCTGCTCCTGTTTTACGCGATTCCCCGCAGAGACACAAAGCCCGCCGCCGCGCTTCTGATTGAAAAATACGGCTCTCTCAGAGGCGTTGCAGAAGCCCCCATTGAGGAGCTCGAAAAAATCGAGGGGCTCGGCGAAAGCTCCGCCCTGCTGCTGAGCACACTGCGCGAAATTTCAAAACGCATTGAGGGCAAAAAAGAAGCTCCCGCTGCCCCGTTAAGCCATGACGAAATAACAGGCAAAATTCTGGGGGATTTAAGTGCCTGCAAAAACGAAGTATTCTATGTCGCATGCCTTGATCCGGTGGGCAGAATGACCGGCGGCAAAGCAATATGCGAAGGCGGAGAGGGCGAGGTTACGGCCGACAAGCGCGCAATACTCGAATACGCTTTTTTGCAGGACGCGGACTCCGTTATCATAGCCCACAATCACCCCGGCGCTCCCGCCGCCCCGTCCGGCTCCGACGCAGAGCTGACACGGGAAACGGCAAAGCTTCTCGCCGAAACGGGCATTAAGCTCGCCGACCATATCATAACCGGAACAGACGGTTATATCTCGCTTGCGGCAACCGAAAAATTTGCAGATATATTCAGATGAAAAGAGGAGGAAACACAATGGAAAAGACCTATGAAAGCTGGATGAAGGGCACCTGGAAAAGCAGCCAGAGAGAGTACACCGAGCCCACTCCGCTTCTCGGCAAGGACGGCACCCTGCTCGCCAAGGGCTGGGCAAGACACAATGTTTTTGACTACGACCGCAATAATGTCAAGGCAAAAATGCGCCGCAAGGAATGGGACTTTTATCAGATTTCAAACGGTAAATACGCTGTGCAGATAAGCTTTGCCAACATTTCTCTGGGCGGCTATGTTGCGGCTGCCCTGATTGACCTGAAAAACGGCAAAACCATTAAGAACAAAGCTTCATTCTTCCTGGGCGGCAAAGATAAATATGTGCTGCCGTCAAAGGGCGATGTGCCAAACAACGTTAAGTTCAGAATAGGCGGTGCGGATTTTGAGTTTGACACTCACGAAACTTACCGCACGCTTTACTTCAAATGCGGCAATGTGGAATGCCACTTTAAAATGGATATTCTTCCCGGTCACGAAAACATCACAACCGTGCTGCCCTTCGCCGGTCATAAAGACAGATACTTTATGACCACCAAGCAGAACTGCATGCCCTGCGAGGGTACATATAAACTCGGTGACGATGTTTACTCATTCACAAAGGATGACACCTTCGCCGTGCTTGACTGGGGCAGGGTTGACACTCCTTACAGCCTTGTCTGGTACTGGGGCAACGGAGCCGCCTACATCACCGACGAAAACGGTGAGAAGCACATTTTCGGCTTTGAAATCACCTGGGGTATAGGCGATGAAAGCAATGCCACCGAGACCTGCCTCTTCTATGACGGCAAGGCGCATAAATTCGGCGCGGTGGATGTGAAAGATTTCCCAAAGCCCGACGGCTATCTCAAGCCCTGGCATTTTGTTTCGGAAGACGGCAGATTTGATATGACGATGACCCCCTTCTGCGACAATCACGGTGACACAAACGCGCTCGTGATGAGAATGAACAGCCACCAGGTGCACGGCATCTGGAACGGAACCGCCGTGCTTGATGACGGCACAAAGCTTGAAATCAAAGACATGTACGCCTTCTGCGAATATGTTGAAAACAGATGGTAAACCGCTGAAAACCTCATATAAACCCGGTCCGCCCGTATGGGCGGACTTTTTTGATGCCAGCGCAAAGAATCCCGCCTGAAGCCGCGCCTTTTTACACCGTGTAAAGTTTTTAAGCTTTATGTAAAGTATTTTACCTTTACATCTTCGGAATTTTTTTTGAAAAAATGCTTTCAGGTACTTTTCAAATGATTTTTTGTATGTTATAATGCTAGTCAGTAAAAAAGCGTTCTCCGGGAAAACCGCCGGTTTTCCCTTACAATAAACAGCGAAAGAGGGATAACACTTTGGAAAAGTTCGTTATCAGCGGCGGCTCCCCTCTCAGGGGTGAAGTTACCGTAAGCGGCGCCAAAAACGCCGCCCTTGCAATTATCCCCGCCGCCATCCTTTCACACGATGTGTGCAGGATAGAAAACGTGCCTACCTCAATCAGCGACGTCAGATTTATGCTCAAGACTCTCAAGCACATAGGTGCCGGGGTCAGACTTATAGACAGATCCACAATCGAAATCGATTCCCGCTTTGTGAACTCATATGTCATCTCTCACGATATGACAAAGTACCTGAGAGCTTCCTATTATTTTATCGGAGCTCTTCTGGGCAGATTCCACAGGGCGAGAGTTGCTATGCCCGGCGGCTGCTACCTCGGCCCCAGGCCGATTGACCAGCACATAAAGGGCTTCGAGGCGCTCGGCGCAAAGGTTACGGTTGAGGATAACGCCATTGTTGAAACCGTGGCAAACGACCTTATCGGCAGCCCCGTTTATCTTGACGTTGTCTCCGTGGGCGCTACTGTAAACATAATGCTCGCCGCCGCAAAGGCACACGGGCTGACCGTAATTGAAAACGCGGCAAAGGAGCCGCATATAGTTGACCTTGCAAACTTTCTTAACTCAATGGGCGCCGATATAAGAGGCGCGGGTACCGACGTTATCAAAATCAGAGGCGTTGACCACCTGCACGGTTGCACATATTCCATTATTCCCGACCAGATTGAGGCCGGCACATTTATGGTTGCCGCCGCCGCTACCCAGGGCGATGTGCTGATTAAAAACATCATTCCCAAGCACCTTGAATCCATATCATCAAAGCTGATTGAGTGCGGCGCTCAGGTTGAGGAATTTGATGAGGAAATAAGAGTTTCCATGGACCGCCGCCCCGGCAAATGCAACATAAAAACCATGCCGCACCCCGGCTTCCCCACAGACATGCAGCCGCAGATGTCGGTGCTTCTCTCCATCGCGGAGGGCACGAGCATAGTATCCGAAAGCATCTGGTCCAACCGCTTCCGCTACACGGAGCAGCTCATGCGCATGGGCGCGTCAATAACGGTTGACGGTCAGATTGCGGTGATTCACGGCGTTGAGCAGCTCAGGGGCGCTCCCGTAAAAGCGGACGACCTGAGAGCGGGCGCTGCTATGATAATCGCGGGCCTTGCAGCCAAAGGAAGAACGGAAATCGAAGATATCCTCTACATAGACCGCGGATATGAAAACGTGGTTGAGAAGTTCGGAAATCTCGGCGGCGACATAAGAAGAGTTTATTGCGTTGAGCCGTTTTCAAAAGACAGCGCGGGCTGATAACCCCGAAACAGATTTTTGCGCCGATTAAATCGGAACCGCCTTATGAGCGGAGATTTAATCGGCGTTTTATTAAGAGGTTTATATGGCAAAGTTTTGTTCACTCTATTCATCAAGCAGCGGAAACTGCACATACATAGGCACCTCCTCGGGCGGTATTCTGATTGACGTGGGCGTGAGCGCCAAGCGCACCGAGGACGCGCTCAGAGGCATAGGTGTTGACCCGCGCGAAATAAAAGCGGTTTTTGTGACGCACGAGCATACCGACCATATTTGCGGAGTGAGGGTTTTCGCCACCCGGTATTCGCTGCCGGTCTATGCCACCGAAGGCACCCTTGACGGGATGAGCTACGCCGGAGTTTTTTCAAAAAGCAAAATTGATGCGTATGTGATACCGCAGAAGGGCACCGAGGTCGGCGGAATATTTGTGAGACCTTTCAAGACTCCGCACGACAGCATAGATTCCTGCGGCTATACCGTAATCACGCCCGACGGCAAACGCCTCGCGGTAGCCACTGATATGGGCATGGTGACAGACACGGTTGCAAACGCCCTGTGCGGCTGCGACCTTGTGCTGCTTGAATCCAACCACGATGTGAGAATGCTGCAAAACGGCCCCTACCCCTACCCGCTCAAGCAGAGAATTCTGTCCGACACGGGGCATCTAAACAACGAGAGTGCCGCCCGGCTCGCCTCTCAGCTGCTCGACTCCGGCACAACGAGATTTGTGCTCGGGCATCTGAGCAAGGAAAACAACATACCCGGGCTCGCCTATGAAACAACCAAATCCGCCTTTTCCTGTATGGGCGCGCAGGAAAGCAGAGACTATCTGCTGGATGTGGCGGGCGACCTTAACAGCCCCGTAATATTCTGAGGAGAAAGCGATGCTTAACATAAACATTATCTGCCTTGGCAGGCTCAAAGAAAGCTATCTGCGCGAAGCGTGCGCCGAATATATAAAGCGCCTCGGCGCCTTCTGCCGCCTGACCGTAACTGAGCTCACCCCCGAAAAGCTGCCGGACAGCCCGAATGAAACACAGATTGCGCGTGCGCTCGCCGAAGAGGCAAAAAAGATAAATGCCTGCATATCCCCGGGCGACGCACTCGTGGCTCTCTGCATTGAGGGCAGGGAGTTCTCATCCGAAATGCTCTCGGACGAGATTGAGAAGTACGCAGTGTCGGGCATCAGCACAATCGACTTCATCATAGGCAGTTCATACGGTCTCGACCCCTCGGTCAAAGAGCGGGCAAAGCTCCGTCTCTCGATGAGCAAAATGACATTTCCGCACCAGCTCGCAAGAGTAATGCTGCTTGAGCAGCTCTACCGCGCGTTTATGATTTCCTCATCCGGCAAATACCATAAATAGCAATCGTTGGTTATTTTCAAGTGCTTTTTTGCCCGTTAAATCAAACTAATTGTTGAGAATTACAAATTTTACGGAATATACAAAAAAACAGTTGCATATTTGTATAAAAATGGTAAAATGAGTATTGTCAAAAAATTAAAAATACTTTCCGGAGGTAAATCACATGTCAGTTAAAGTTGCAATTAACGGTTTCGGCCGCATCGGCCGTCTCGCTTTCCGCCAGATGTTTGACGCTGAAGGTTATGAAATCGTTGCTATCAACGACCTTACCAAGCCCTCAATGCTCGCTCATCTTCTCAAGTACGATACCGCTCAGGGCGGCTACTGCGGCAGAATAGGCGAAGGCCTTCACACCGTAAGCGCAGACGACGAAGCAGGCACCATCACCGTAGACGGCAAGACCCTTAAGATTTACGCTATCACCGACGCCAACAACTGCCCCTGGGGCGAGCTCGGCGTTGACGTTGTTCTTGAGTGCACCGGTTTCTACTGCTCCAAAGAGAAGAGCCAGGCTCACATCAATGCAGGCGCAAGAAAAGTTGTTATTTCCGCTCCCGCAGGCAA
>JAEEGL014280276.1_pt1 | contig 16300 bp, 18 predicted proteins | sample 9134231 | NCBI WGS metagenome assembly JAEEGL01 (sample SAMN16246548, study PRJNA631951) | gut metagenome | biome: gut microbiome; feature: rumen; material: fiber-attached | host: Bos | place: Iran: Karaj | collected 2018-10
TACTATTTCCGATAAAAGAACATTCCCACCAAATAGGTGGGAATCAGGCTTTGTTAATCGTAAATTAACGGAATGGAAAACGGCGCTTAACGCGGCAGGCTCTCTCACCCCAGCTTCTCCATCTTATTCTCCTCCAGCATCGCGTTGATCCGCTCCACATCGTAGATATGGTTGTTCAGCGCCACTATTATGCACGCATCCTTGCGGTTCTTGGCATAGAGAGGGCTTAACCCGTACAGCTTCAGCGCACGGTTCGTCTCGACCAGCGAGAAATGCCCCGCGATGCAGAACCTTATGATCAGATCCCTGCTCGCCGTATGCTTCTCCATCGAGATTATCTTGCTTCCGTACGACTCGCTCACGCCCACCTGGATATACACATCCTTGAGCATGATGTGCTTGCTGTCCAACACGTTCTTATAGTAATAGTAGAAGCCCTTGTGCTCGTCTGCGAGCTCGCTCCGGTTCTCATCGAAGAACTCACCTATCTTGCCCGGCTTGCTGTTCTCCAGAAGCTTATCGAGCTCCTCTGTCGGTCTCTTATACATCGCTTTCTCCCCCGCCGCTGATCTTCTCCAGTACATTAAGCAATTCCTCCGCACTTAATCTCTCATCAGCCTCGAGCCTGATGCAACGCTCTATAACGGACCACATGGGTTCTTCTGCATGCTTCTCCTTCGGTATCGCGCCCGTGAGCATCACGTTCAGCAGCACTCCCAACGCGTATATGTCCGACTTGGCAGACGACGCCTTAAGCCCGTACCAGAGCTGTTCCGGCGCAGCATAGTTCATCGTCCCGTAGTATCCGGTATCACTGTCACGGTCCGGCCTGTCCCACCTGGCAGCATTCATGTCAAGAAGGATCACGTCCCCGGACGGGCTCACGATAACATTCGACGGCTTGATATCCCTGTGTATGATGGGTTCCGGCAGCCTGTGCAGCACTACCAGGACTCCGCATATCTTCCTTGCAATATCCAGCGCCAGTTCCGCCGTTAGACTTCCCTCACCTATCAGCTCGCCCACGGTCCTGCCTTCAATGTATTCTTCTATCACGACCAGGCCGTTGCTTCCCTCGGCTATGTAATGTATCTTCGGCATACCTGCGACCGGATTGTCTCTTAAGAACTCATAGATGGACTTGTCATACACCTTGAGATACTTCTTGATGTAGAGACTGCCCGTCTCCGGATCCGACACGACCATGACGTTCGGACTGCCTTCTATGGCCTTCTCTTCGCGGTATGCGCTCACCTTCAGTACCTGCTCATCGGTAAGGCCCTTATACGGATTATTCAGATCGGCTTCGAAAGCTTCCTCCGTATCGTACAGATTCTTCTCATCTATGGCATTCTCATACCCGCAGCAGGTACACTTCCAGGTGCCGTTATTGTCCCGAAAACCTGCCTGGACATTGAGCATCGCATTACACCCGTCGCAGAACCATGCAACATCGTCATCAGCTTCCACATCGGGATTGATGAGCATCTCGCCGCACCCCTTGCAGACCCAGTACGGCAGGGTATTAGAGTACCCCTTCTGCAGAGTCAGATTAGCATCGCACCTGGGGCAGTATTCGTATTCTTCGTTGTTCTGATCGTTATGCATATATCCGCTTATTCCGTTTTGAATCCCTATAAATTTAAGTCTAAAGAAAGTATATCACCGAGAGTTAAATTCTTAGTCCATAAAAATGGTCAGAAAGAAATGCTCCCACCAAATTGGTGGGAGCGATTTATTCTAACTCTTATTGCCTCTGAGGATATTGTTAGCCGCTGAGCCAAAACCCATATTAGTTTCTTTCTTCTGCTTATTCCCATTGTGATCAGGAGCTGAAGTATTCTTGTTTTTGGCTAGCCTTGATTTCTCTAGATCTTTAGCCTTAAGTGTTCCTTTCTTTTTTTGATGAAACCTCTTTGCATTCGGCTTATCACTCTTTTTCCCGGGATCATACTCTTTATAGTATTCACAATGAGATGAACCTCGGCATTGTTCGATATGATATCTGCAGTACTTATCTTCTCTATTGTAATAGACACACCTACTGCGATGTCTCTGATCGTCATCCTTCTTCAGCACCTCAATGTGCCATGGGACATTGGTTAACTTATTTACTCGGCTCATATACTTTTTGAATCCGCACTCAATTATTCGTTATCGTCTGATTGGACTTCCGCACTGCAAGCAGAAATTCGCACCTTCACGTAGTTCTTTACCACAATAACAGCAAAACTTAATTGGCATTGGTGGAGTATCAGTAAAGCCATAAGGATCAAGCGCCTTTATTGCATCGCTCCATCTATTACATATATCAATCTGCGTCTTTGTTCTTGAAGCATAGAAAACTATACTAATGGTTGATTCTTTGAAAAAGAACTCAACCTGCGGTCCCTCAACACCATTTGACACAAGAACTTGAGGAACGCCTTGATAGACATTTAAATCGCTAAGTGGAAGTGTTGCTACCACATCTTCATTCTCATCATCATCCAGCTGAATTATCACCAGATTCTTTGTGGTAAGCAAAACATTACCTTCCTCAAATTCTAATCCTCCCATTACATACGAGAACTCATCCTTCATGATAATTCCCTCATTCGGACCTAAAACATAGTTCATTCTAACATCCTCCTAATATAGTTTTCAGAGTTTCGGACTTCGCTTTAATGACTTCATTTTCATAACATATAGGTTTCTAAGTTCAGGAAACAGAGGATCATCGGGAAACTTCAATTTAGCCTTGCTGTAAGCTTGATCTAGTTTTAATAACCACGCATGCGAATAAGTCACTTCTTTATAAAAGGCATTTCCCTTAACGCCATCATACTGATCATATTTCTGCTTTCCATACTCAAGATGAATATTAATCGACGCAAGTTTGACCAAATCAAGTAGTGCCTCAATAGTATCCGGAATTGGAAAAGCCTTTATACAAGCAATTTTCTTATCTAAGATTGGGCTGCCTTGACTTTCTTCCTTACTGGAAAAAAGATAAGAGAGAACATCTTTGGCGCTCCGCATGCGTTCTAGTTCTATTTCATTCAGCCGAGCTTTAAGTTCATCAACAGAATTGTAAGTGTTTTTTTGCCCGCAAGTAGGACAAGCAGCAGCAGTCTTCCGAACAGTCGAACCGCATTGAAGACATACTAAATAGTTACTATCAGATTCTTGATCATTGTGTTTTTCCGTATACGCGGTTCCAACCACAGTAGTTCCGCACTTGCCGCAAAACTTTGAGCCTGGTTTAAGCGTATGACCACATGTGCTGCAAACCTTCGGATCAGATGTGACTGTTTCTCCACAATAGTTGCAAAAACGAGCTCCTGGTAATAATGCATGTCCACAGTTGTTACAAGATTCGGATGACGAAAGAACTTCGGTTCCGCATATGTTGCAGAATCTGGAGCCTTCGGGCAATGATGCTGAACAACTACGACAAATCGGCATCTGATTCTCCTAACACTTACTATCAGAGATTGACATATCTCTTAAGTTCACGCATTTTCTTAGCATATTGATCTCTAAGTTGTGGGAATAAAGGATCAGCGCTATACTTCAGTTTTGCCTTGCTGTAGGCCTGATCCATTTTTAGTAACCAGGCATGAGACCAAGTGACTTCCATATAGCACGTGTAACCTTTAACCCAATCGTAACGATCATATTTTGGTTTTCCGTATTCCTGATGTATATTGCTGGAAGCAAGCATTACCAAATCAAGCAGTTCCTCTATCGTATCCGGTATCGGGAAAGACTTTATATAAGCTATCTTCTTATCTAGGGTAGGACTTCCATTGGATTCTTCGCCACCCAAAAAGTAGGATGATAAAAGACTCTTTGTATTCTGTACAGGTCGCTCTAATTCTATGCGGGCCAGATCTGCTTCAAGTTTGTGCACAGAATTACTATCACTTGTCCCATCATACGAAAGCCTTGCACCACAAGCATAACAGGTTAAATCTTCCTTGCCGACTATTTCTCCGCACACAGGACATAGCGTGTAACTACTTTTATATTTGGGATCATACCGATCATCTTTCTTCGATTCGAATGATGCACCTGTTATTGTTGCACCGCATTTTCCACAAAACTTTGCACCAGGCTTTAAAGCATGACCGCAATTAACACACGAAGTAGGTTCAGAAACCACTTCAGCTCCACACTTATTGCAAAAACGCGCGCCGGGTTTTAGTACACATCCGCAATTAGCACATGCATCAAGACTTGAAATAATTTCAGTTCCGCATATATGGCAAAATCGGGAACCATCAGCAAGTTGGGTAGAACATTTACGACAGATTGGCATCTCTAGCTCCTAAAGTACAAGACTATAGATTAGTTGGTCTCTTCAGCTCTCGCATTTTCTTAACATAGACAGATTTTATCTGTTGAAATACAGGATCAAAGCTATATCGTATTTTTGCTCGTTGGTATACCATCTCCAACTTTTTTAGCCAGGCATTAGCCAAAGTTGCATGTGTATATACATTCGACCCTTTCCTTCCCACACAAGATTCATAGGATTTCAAACCATACATATTATCTATACTTGACGCAGCAATTACAGCCAGCTCAAGCAATTCATCCGGATCATCCGGCAACGGAGCAGTCTTTATCAGAGTTATCTTTCTCTCAAACGCCGGACTTCCTTTAGCGGCTATAGTCCAAGAAGATTTACCAGCATTGGCAATTTCTTCGAGTTCTTCAGCCTGGGCCAGTTCATTCAAAAAATCCTGAAGAGCACTCTTAGGTTCCTGGTAGCCATCAAGTCGATATCCGCAAGCATAGCAAGCAACATCCGTTATTCCGACAACAGCACCGCATTTTGGACATATGTCAGTATCCTTCAGATAATCATCTTGAGAACTGCTATATTGGGGATCTTCATAAGAACTCAAAGGTTCAACGTACGGTGCACCACATTTTCCACAAAACTTAGCGCCGGGTCTAATAGTGTGGCCGCACTCGATGCATATTGCTTCAGTTTGGACTCTCGCGCCGCATATATGACAAAAGAGAGAACCCTCATCGAGTTGCGTTGAACACTTACTGCAAATCAGCATTACACATCACCCTTTTCTCACAACTAACATTAACCATTTCAAATTGATTATAATCCATCTTTTCTGCCAGTTTAGCCATTTTAGTCAGGGAAAGTATGGATAGTTATTACGATTTTTGCATCAGCAGGATACTCATTACCCTCTAAAAAATATGAACTGCCATCGATTTCGATACTCTCGACCTCTCCTTCCGAATTCAATAAGCCGATAATAAGATCCGGATCCTCTTCTATCTCGATATTATAGAATCCAGCATCATTCAAATCTTCAACAACATCCATGTAATTCTCGCCTACATATGATGTATACGATTTGACTTCTATGTCAGCTGCAGAATGATAATAAATAACTATTGGTGAGTTTTGCGTAAACTCATCATCTTCATCAAACGATTCATCACCATCGATACTTATTGCGGTTATCTCACCGACCTCATAGTCGACACCATATTTAACATCGCCTTCTCCTGCAGCACTAACGTTTTTAAATCCCTGTTTCTTTAAATATGACACAACATCTTGATAATTCTCCATTTGCAAAAGCTTTTCAGAAGACTTTCCTACTTCTATCTGTCTGACAGAAGATGCAGCTGAGCTTATGAGAGAAAAAAAGATCATATATACAAATATGAGTCCAAATAAACCACATAAAACACATGCTAAAATCGTCATTTCCTTATTCGACATGCCGGGATTCTTTGGCACATATGTGTTAGCGGATGACTTTGATGTTGCTGTAGTATTATTGGCAGCACTGTAATATTTATTAGTCTGAGTATTAGTGCTACTTGTACTTGACGCACTCTTATTGCTATTACTATTTGATGTTGTCTTTTTTGCAGAAGACGTTTCCTTTTTAGTATTTACTGTCTCATTCGTTGAGAAAGGATCATTGTATTGCGTCTGCTTGTGGTCATCATCGCCAAACGGATTATTATATGGCTGCTTTGAAGTCGTGTCTTTATCTGCAAAAGGGTTATTCTCATATTTATCAGAAGAATCAGCTACAACAAGCCTACTTCCACACTGAACACAGAATAGGTCATCATCTGAATTATAATTGCCGCACTTAAAACATTTAATCATACGATACTACCTGCATTCATCTTATCTAAAGTAAAAAACACTAACCTCTCTATTTCTTAGCAGACTGTAAATACTTAAACCTGCCGCAGTAAGGACAGACAGCCTTACCATCGTATGGAACAAGCTTCATAGAAGAACCGCAACCGGGACACTGAAGATTAACGTCAGTATCCAGATACAGCTGATTACCCAAATAGTCATAACCGGTCTTATCGGTAAGATACTTTCTCAACTTAAATATTGATTCTTTTTCCTTCTCAGTTGCATTTCCGTCGGCAGAAGCCATCTCATCAGCGAGGGTTAAAAAAGAAGCTATAACTGCAGGGTCAACACCTCTAAGATATCTCTCGAGCTTTATAAAGTTCATATCAGGAATATTGTAGATTCTGAGCAATTCTTCTTTTACACCCGGATTCGGATAAGCATTGTAGATATCAAGACACAGTTTATTGAGTTCTTCTCTCTCTTCTGCAGACAAAACACCATCGGCCATAGAGATGTAATAGCAGATGGCAAACTTAGCATAGAGCTGCTTAATGGTACCTTCCATCTCTCTGCGTCTCTCGCGATCAATCTGCTCTTGTCGAATTCTGGCATCAGTCTCGGCAGCTCTCTGCTGCCTTAATGCTGCATCACGTTCTCTGCGAAGTCTTGCTATTTCCGCTCTTTCAGCATCCGCACGTTCTCTGCGAAGCCTCTCTAATTCGGCCCTTTCAGCCTGATTTCTCCTGTATTGCTGCAGTTCCGCATCTGTCATAACCTGAGCCTGAGCCGCAGCACGCTTGTTTCTAGCATGAGACGCCGCACCCGCCGCAACCGCTCCAACCGCAGCGCCTACCGCAACACCAGTAGCGGCCTTACCTATACCCTTTACCACTTCTTTGGTGACAGCAGATGTTACTGCAGTTGCAAGAATTGTACCCAACATATGAATCACCCTCCTAACCCTTATTATTCATTATTTTATTTAATTTCGGCTTGGTTTTCTACATATGTGTATCATCTACCTGTAAAAGTCGTGTGAATAATTGTAAATTAAATGCATTTACCCCTGAATGACTCACGTTAAACAAATTCTGAGTATTGGAAATCATTAATTCATTCTTTCTTAATCATATAGCTATCCTTTGAAAGTATAATTGTTACATAGAGATATAGTTTTTGGGATACACACGAGGTGTTTTGAGATGATTAGATGCGCAAGTTGCGGAGCAGAGAATCCTGATGATAACAATTTCTGCGATCAGTGTGGGGCAAGTCTTTCTATAATCAAAACAGAAAACAATGTGTCTGCCGAATATGCTAACAACCCATTTGATGCCAATAGCTCAACATCACGCAAAGCATACAATAACCCCTTCGAAGAGAAACCTCTAAGTAGTCAAAACAACGAGAAAACTAAGATCTGTATCATGTGTCATGGCGAGGGCCGTGTACAGGAGCCAAAACATACGCCTAGTGGCATGACCTTGGTGACTAAAACATGCCCTCTCTGTCGCGGAAGACGTATTCTAAATGAAAAGCCCGGAATAACGAATAATCATAGTAATCCTTATAAGATTAATGATCGTACAGTTTCTCATCAACCTTATACATCAAACAAATGTAATGACAAATCAACGGACTCGCCGAGAGAAAACAACAATTCTTACGAAACGGGAAATACTCAGAATAACACAACAGCTACAAAAACTAATCAATCACATAGTACTAATACTGCAAATAGCAATACGATTATAGGCTTAAGTATTTTTTTTGGTGCGCCGTGCATATTTGCATTTGTATTATTCATTATTGCTATTTACATAAGTTTTATTAATTCTTTTTTCAAAAACACAACTTCCACTCCAGCTAATGCAGTAAACGAAAGCGAACTCACGTCAATTGAAGAAACAAATGATCCTGTCAGTGATATAGAGTTTGTATCTATTACCTACAAATATCTCTCTTTGGAAATCCCTGCAAACTGGGTTGAAGTTCCTATGTCTGACGATTATGTTTGTTACGGCGATTCATCTCCATCTCCCATGTACTGTATCACTTTGGATTATTATGATGGCGATATAGCAAATGAAGACTATCAAGAGAGTCTTGTCGGCAATTTCATGGAAGACCATGATGATTTGGAATACACAGATTTTACTGTAGCTAATCAATATGCTTTGCTTCTATCTTATGAATCCGAAGGAACTTTTGTAATTGATTGTTTCATTGACACCGAGGATGGCTTTATAAGCTTAGATTTCTTCTACCCCGCAGATTCAAACGCAGATTTTGTTCCTGTAGTTGAATACATTCTTAACTCTTGCTCATTTGTAATCCCTGAAACTGAATACCAAACTTACACTAGTGATTATTTTTCTTGTGAAATCCCTGTTGATTGGGAAGAGTATACTTCTGAAGGCACAAGATTTATTGCTTACTTTATAGATGGTTCAGATATCACATCTGATGGTTATTTTATTACCGATATCAGTTGGTTTGGGGAAGACCATAGTAATGTTGAATATGAATACTTGACTATAGCAAATAACTATGCATTTAAAATCACTGGAACAAGCACATACGATGGAAGAATAGATGAAGAATATTATATCGATTACAATGGGTGGGATAGCTATAATGGTGGTTATTATAAAGTAATTATTTCATATTCTTCCGAAGAAAAAGATACTATCCAACCTGAAATAAACAATTTCATTGACACATGCTCAATTAAGGGGCCTTTAGAAGAAATCGAGTTTGCATCAACATCATTCAATAGTGTAACTCTAGATATCCCTGTTGATTGGGTTTGTATTGAATCCTCTGATGATTCAGAGTCGTATTCTTATACGGATGCTAATGGAATGACTTATTCTTATTCAATTGAGTATATTACTGACTACTCAAGTGTAATGGAAGGTGATTTTAAGACCTGGTTCTATTCCAGAGCTGAGGATCCAGGATGCAAAGACAGCTATTTTACTAATATTGATTCGCACAATGCTGCAAAACTGACTATTGAAAGTGAGGATCAGATAACTACTGAATACTTTATTGGCAACAATGACGGTATGATACATTTCTCTTTCGCCTATCCGGCTGAAGTATCTGAACAATACAAAACAATCATACTTTATATAGTTAACTCTTGTTCAATTGACGGTGAAGAAAATGTACCTGAGGATTCTCCGACTGTAACAAAAGTCAATACTGAAACCACAAGCAATTCATCCAATAAATATGCCTATTATGGAAACGACACATACTACATAATTGATCTCGATGAAGGCAAAGTCTATAACTTCTTTACCTTTGATACAGATCCATATGTCGGCACATGTTCAGGAAGCTTAAGTTCAGGTTTGACTGTCACCTATAATTTGGATGGTGATTATGTTACTGAAACAATGTATTGGTCTGGCAGTGGCGATTCAACATTATGCGTGATAGATAGTTATGGCTTTGATTGGTATTACAGTAAAACATCATATAATTCAGCAATAGCTGTGATGGATTAGTTTCAGTATGTCTTTGATTAATCTTACTCTTCTGAAAGAATTACTCATATTCAACATTTGTCAGATAATATATGCTGTTTTTAAACTCGGTGTGAATATCATATTCTCGCGATTACACACATAGTAGTCCTCACAATTCATTCAATTGAATTGTATCACCCACCATCTACTGTAGAGTCCTTTTTTATGGACAAATAAAAGTATTCCCACCGTTTAGGTGGGAATACAAATTAATATGCAGTCTCTTATTTATTCCACTTAAACTCTATCGTATATCCGGAATACGATGTTCCTTCAACCATCGTTTCAACAAGAGATTCAATCAGATCCTCTAACCTCTGTTTTGACTTATCGAGGATTCCGTCGTTCAGAGCTTCGTCAACCACTTCATCTTCAGCTTCCTTTAACATATCAACCTGCGCATCCATTGGAATCGGATTGAAGATGTTGTCTTCGACATCATAAGTATCAATTGAATCGTGGTCTATATAAACGCCCAGGATTTCAACTTCAGGCAACTCAACAATTATCGTCTGATCCTTCTCATCAATATCAATATCAATCTTGGAGAAATCAGAGATACCTGCTGTTACATATCCGCTGAAAGTGATAATGATACTGTTGCTGGTCCAAGGCATTTCCCAACCTTCGAGGTCCAAGAACTCCATGGTATCTTCTCGGTTCTTCATCTCAGTGAAATAGTACTTTTCCGTTGCCAATTCACCAATATCCTCAAGTTCTTTCTCAAGCACTACTGTTGAGATCTCGGTGTCATGGGCAAATATCGAAGGAAAACCATTGTTAGTCCATGACATTATAAAGAATGTAGTAAACACAGCTAATACAAGCGTAACAATCGCCCAAGCTATCAACAGAATCTCTTTAATTGTCTTCATCATTACATCTCCTTTAGTTTAATTTGTTTCAATATCAATCTTCCCTCTGTGTTAGTTCATCGCAAAGACTACCTGAAGCTTCAGTCAAATTTCCTTCTTCAGTCAAAAGAGGTGTGTCTATTATCGACTTAATGGTAACCGCTATAGAAGCTGCTGAAGCAATGGCTTTCTTTGAATCGATGGAGTATTGTGAGTAGTCGTACCCCTCATTTGCAACGATTTCATTCATTCTGTTAATCAATGGAATAAACCTAGCATCCAGGCGTGACAACAGGCTGTAAAACATATAGCTTCGACGCCTTATGGCAATACACAGATCGCCCCCTTGTTGCAATTGGTTTACTATCTCTTCTGCTTGAGCTTTATTTGCTTTAGCGTTTTCAAGATTCTTGCCAGCCTTTGCGCCTGTGATAACACCCATAACTAATAGTGCCGGACCTGCAACAAGACCGCCTAATACGGCTGTTCCGCCTGCAATACCTAATCCGCCTGCCGCTAATGACCCTCCGCCAAAGAAAGCGAGAGTAGCATTTGTTGCAGCCGCACCACTAAGTGCAGAAATTGCAGTACCGGTTGATGCTGTCGCAAGCGCTGATGCTGCACCATATGCGCCCAATGCAGTAGCAGTTCCCCCTGCAACACCGGCTATGCCGCCCTGGCCCAATGACACAGCAAAATTACTCATTTTACCTAGAAGCTCAAAGTCTTTCTTATCAATATGGAGCTTTGTTACTTCCAGCAATCCCAGACTTTCCTGAAAGTCTACATTTTTAATCTGTTCAAACGTCTCAAGGAAGGAATGAACACTATTATTCAGAATGGAAATCTTAATTTGACCGAGATCATTTAAAGACTCACCACATTGTGTTCTAAGGATATCAAGCCTCTCGGCAGCTTCATCAACCATGTAATTAGCTTCAGCATTAATATCTTTAGCCTTCTTTGTATCGAAACCGGCTTTAATTGTTGTGCCGCCGCCTATTGCTCCGGTTACCGCTGCAATTCCTATAAATACTAGAGGTATAGCCATTTACTGTCCCTCCTGTTTTTTGTCCTGTTTTTTACTCTTTCCAAATAATGCAGAGCCAATAGCATTTGTTGTCTTTGTAAAACCCTTAACAATTCCGTTACCTATGTTATTGGCAGTCGGTGCTACTTTTTCGTTCATGGTGGTCTTCACATTGGAAGCAACCTTACCAGCAGTATCTGAGACCATGGATGTCGCTGAATCGAATGTTTTCTTGATTTGCGAGTCTTCCTTAGGTTTAATCGACTGTATCTGTCTCTGATACTCATATGCTTCATCACCAATAAGCGCAGTAACAGAAGTAATTATCGCTTTTTGCCGGATCTCAACTTCTTCAACCAACGGCCTTATTTCAGAATAAGGCTTAGAAGAAGACTCGAGCATCTGTCTCTCTTTTCTAAGCTCGATCACAGTCTTCATATACTGTTCCAACTCGAGATAATCTGTTTTACTCATCTCAAGCGTTCTGGAGACATGTCGTATCAAACGCAATTCTTCATGATCTATAGTTTCTTCGTTATATGCAACTGCAAATAAGTTCCATATAACGTAGCGAGGTGTCAATACATCTACACTAAGGACTTCACATACAAGCGAATCAATATATTCTTGAAGAATGTCATAATAATCGGGATCATTTAAAGAATCACTCAATGCTGCCTTACATTCACTAATAACATCTTCTTTATAAGAATTGAATCCTTCGGGATCTATCTCCAAACCAATCTCATCAAACTGATTAGATTCGTAGTCAGTAATGTGTTTATCAGTCATCATGAGACTATATATGGTTTTGATTAATCCTCTGCGTTCTAAATACTTCATACTGCCCTTCCTTAGAATCTGAAATCGTCATCAGAATTCATCAAGTCATCGAATTCTTCTTGAGAAGAAAACTGCGATTCTCGGCCAAATTGACTCTGAATAAGGTTGTTTCCTTCAATAAATGAATCTGAGTCGTTCGTGATAATACCTTCATCAATCAGACCCATCGCCTCATCTACAGTCAGAAGATATTCTTCAAAGTATGCCTCCGCCTGAAGTCGCATTTCCTCTCTACAGTTTACGATTCTCGCAATACTTTCTTCTACTTCTTTCTCTATTTTAATCCGCTGCTCCTTAGCTTCCTTACACTCCTTCAATGATTCGACCAATTTACTCTTGTAATCCAGGTATTCAAAATAAGATCTGATTGTCTCAGACATAAGCATAACTTGCTTTTCTGCATCGGGAGGAATCAATTCCGCAACTCTTTGAGCATATTCTCCTGAATCAGAAGCAACCATACTGCCAATACGGATAGTACATTCTCTTAAGACGAGTCCCGATAAGCGCGTTACGCCAATAAAATTGACATTGGTAAAGAAACCAACCCAATTCATCTCTACTCCTGACTTAATGTTAACAGCATGAATTGTAGCATCAGCGCAATCAACAACTTCAAACGCCGTACTCGACATAAGCAAGAACAAGCGGAAATCTCCATTCTTAGCTGAAGGAAGGCTTTCTTTCCAATCTAGCTTTTTGAAAAACTTCTGTCTGATTGTCCAAACCGCCCTAGTCAATAGTTCACTTATCGCCACAGGAATAGCGGTGGCAATTCCAAATCTGAAATCATACCCTTCCTCAAACACTTTAGTCATTGTTTGTGCGAAGCTCTCACCGTTTAAAGAGCCCCAGTCACACGATTCAACCAAAGTGTAGAACGGCATAGCTATTCCGGAACCGCGTCCTGTTTTCCCTGGCTGACGGGTAGAACTCGATCCAACTAGATCTGAAGCAAGATGTCCTATCCAATTCACAAAACCACAGTATAGTTTTGCTGTATTATCAGAACCATAAAAATAGGGATATGGATTATTTGATGTCTTACTTGGCACTACATGAATCACTTTGCCTTTATCCCAGAATGAAGCAGTTCCCTCAGAATTGAACTGATCAATAATTGAGAATACCAACCCGATCAGATCCGGACTATGAGCTAAAGACATAAGATGATGGTTGCTTGAAGACATATGCTTCAAAGAATCTCCTGATATATTCAAATCTTTAGCATATCTGGCATCATAATTGACAGGAAATGCTCGCTCGAGATATCCGATAGCATTCGAAAGCTCAGTAGGCATTTTCTTTTGTTTTCCACGAGGTCGCTTATCGTTTTTCCAAAAGAACTGGGCGGCCTTGATAACAAATTGATCAGCCATTTTATCCGTGGCATTCAATAAAATACTGTTACTTGGATTTCCAACAAACACAGCATCAATCATACCGGAAATCACACCACAGGCAGTAGCAAGGATATAATCTTCTTTTTCTAATTCTATTGATTTCTTAATGTCATTATCCATAGGAACCACTTCTCACACATTGCCAAAAACCATCTATCCTAAATATATAATATTTACCTTTATGTAGTTTTAACGTCATGTGAATATTTATTAACTATGCTGCAAACCTCCCGCCGATCGTGGCCGTGATAGCCATAAGGATCACCAGCGCAAAGTCCAGGTAATACAGCCCGGCCAAAAGCAGCCCGACAACAATTACCGGCAAAACAACCACATTAAAAAGGAACTTCAGGATGTTCCAGCCTGCCTTGATGCCCCAAATGAGCATCTTGATCACTACATAAGCCAAACCAACACAGATGATCGTTTCCAACATAATCATCACCTCCCACTTATTCCATGTCCATATCCCTTAGAACCATTCCACCGATTCTATTATGAACAGTATAGCATCGTCCGTATTACAAAGAGTCCTAAAAATGGTACTGCAAACTAAACTCCCACCGTTTTGGTGTGAGCGCGTTTAATCAATGCGAAGAACCAAGTGTATCCGTTGGATCGAAACCTCCTGAAGTTGGAAGAACCATATAGGTTGAACAATCAAAACCATTCCTAATGGAAACACTAGTTGAATCTGTATTCGAAATTGAAGTTGAAGATATATTCGCGCCCACAGAAACCCCACTAGATACTAAACTCGAAAACATGTTATCGATAGCATACAATTTGTGGAAACTATGGCCTGAAACCTTGCTTAATCCTGCCTTATACCAGATATCTCCTCATCATGCTTAAACGGATCATTATTCAATTCATCCGTTTCCAAAACTATCCTTTAGTTCGTTATAACGAATGCGAATATTGTTGTAATCATCAACATCTTCTTTCCTATTTTTTATTGACTTTATTACTCTGTCAGTCCGGGCTCCGTCTACGATGGGTTTATAAAGAGTTACTAACTTGTTGCTGATTACAGTTCTTTCATTCTCCGAGTCTACAGCTACTAAAAAGTGTTCTGCCATCAACCCGATATATTTGATAGATTTGAAATAGCAAGAATGACTATTTGTCGATTTGAGATAGGACTCGTTAAGCAATGCAACTTTATCAATGATTTCAATCATATGGAAATCATGCTCACTAGACCTGGCATTGTATTCTCTGAATGACTCGATCAAATACCTAATAAGATAGGCATTTGTAGAAAAACCTTCAATTCTAGCTATAAGGTCATCATAACCTCTGCAATTCTCTTTAGTGTCAGATATCAGCCGTTCCATTTCTTCAAAATACGGACGAATACAAGACCCAGCAAAATTCTCCAAAAACTCAGGATTATCTTCAGAATTCTTTTTTCGAATTGACTCAACAGTTTGACGGAAACTGTTTTTGAGTGCAAACGTATCAAGATTATAAGCATTTGCTATGCTTTTGAAATATCATGCTTTAGCACAATAGAGATTTATCTCAATTGCTTTATTGCAGTATTCTAGACACTTTTCAAACTCAAGACTTAGGCACTCGCTTTGAGCAAGTTCAACTAAATTTTCTGTCTCAGCTTTTCGGTCGATCTTAACATTTCCTCCAGCAATCGTTATTAAAAGCTCTTTTGCCTCATCAACAGAATAACGAGTACCACATGAACTACATTCATATAGGCCTTCTTTCTTGATTATTGAATTTGAACCACACATTTCACATTTCAAAGCTCTTTCATGTAATAGTGGATTGCTGCTATTATCATCAAGCATTACATCAGAAAGCTTATATCCACAGTAATTACAGAATATCGAATCATCGGGAATACTCTTTCCGCATTTTAAGCAAATCATATCTTTCTCCTAAAACAATAATTGACAAAACAAATGTACACTTTCTTTTCAATTATATCCTCATATGGAAGATAATAAAACATATCCACCGATAAAGCAGGTGTTACGAATTGCAATTAATATCTATACTCAAGCCCCACTTGAATTCCTCATTGCACCTTCAACCCCCACTCGCTACAATATAACTGCGGGGTGCTTTATCCTATACACGGATGGAGGTGATCCGCATGACAGACGCGAACACAAACTCAAACACAACCGCTAACACAACAACCACGACCACAAACACAACCTACTACCTGATCCTGAACAGGCAGCTCGGCAAAGCGGAAGACGGCAAGTACTACCTTTACACCAACGGCAACTGGGTTCCGGACACCAAGAGCACCATCTTGGGCCGCCTCATGGGCTTCGACCCGAGCGAACCGGCGGATTCGCCCTACGCCATGGGCAACATAGACATCATGGACACGATCGAACCCATCACTGAACAACAGGCAAGAGAATTTATAAACAACCTCTCAAGCACCCTATAACCACACCACCTACACAACAACAACCACCACACCCCAAAGGAGCCCCCACATGACCATCGGCACAAACCTCAGA
>JAEEGL015661519.1_pt1 | contig 16300 bp, 9 predicted proteins | sample 9134231 | NCBI WGS metagenome assembly JAEEGL01 (sample SAMN16246548, study PRJNA631951) | gut metagenome | biome: gut microbiome; feature: rumen; material: fiber-attached | host: Bos | place: Iran: Karaj | collected 2018-10
ATCGCCGAGCGGTTTGCCCCGCAGGGCGCCGCCACGCAGCAGGCGTTGGCGAAGGGCTATTTCCCACCGGAAATGGAGATGCTTCGACGCACCGCCGAACTCTACCAGGCCGCGACCGAATGCTCGGTGGACGAGGCCATCGAGGCCGCGCTCGACCATACCAGCACCGCCCGGAGGCTCTTCTCCTACGGCGGACGCTTCACCGCCTCGACCGCGAACTTCAAGGATGGCCTCAAGCTGCTGGGCGACTTCGCGAACTGGTTCGCGGACCTCAACGTGCAGCTCGCCTCGAAGCACGGCGTCAATGGCCATGCCCCCGCAGGAGCCTCCGTCACCGTGGTCAATGCCAATGCGGGCTACTTCCAGAACAAGACGCTGCGGGCCTTCGAGAAATTCCTCTTCGAGGAAATCGCCATCAACGACGCCATTCCGCTCAAGCCGGAGAACCCGGAGCAGGCCTTCGGCATGGAAGCCAATCCCGCCATGCGCTTTGTCGGACGCGGATACACCAAGTCCTCGGCCAACTCGCTCGCGCAGCTCCCGCCGGAACGCCGGAGTGTTCTCTACGCGGTATTCGATCTGCTTTCGCCCCTCGGCGCCACCGAGGCCGAGGTGAAGGCGAACTCCCTCGACAACTTCAACTGCGAACTCATCTCCCGCGTGCTGAAGCATTTCGACGAGGTGGTCGAGATGAAGGACGCCGGAGAGCTCACGCGGGAAAATTTCCTGGCGAGCTTCTTCCCCGACATCGAGAACGCTCCGAACTTGACGAATCGCGAGCTCATGGACTACTTCGCCCTCCGGCTCCTCAAAGATGTGATTCCCAACCGCTTCGGCGGCGACGCTACGCTGCTGGTGCCCATTGCCAATATGCTGCAGTTCACCGGCGCAACGCTTGACGAGGTGGTGAACGCCGCCGTCGAGGGCCGTACCCTGCCGCTGGCGCCTGGCCTCTCCAGCGCCAATGGCCCGCTGGATGAGCTGGACGGCACCGCCAACGGCGGCCGGAAGGCGATGTTGATGGACTTGCCGCGACCCTCAATGCCGACGCTCGCCCCGGACGAACAGCACGCCCTCGCGGAGGAGAACTGTGTCTTTAAGGTCGTCTTCCCGGACGGGACGGTCCTCAAGAGCGTCAGCGGCGCCGAAACCGACGCCGACGTCGCGGCGGCCAACAACGCCATTGCCGCCAAGGTCGCGCAATTCTGCGGAAATGTCCATCCCCAGCAGCTTGGCGCGGTCTATTTTGCGCTCTCCCAGTCGGGCGCGAGCGATCTCAACCGTGGCCTTGAACAGCAGTATGGCATTCATTCCTCCGAGCACGCGCCTGTGACCTACACCCTCACGAAGGACCAGGGGACTGGCGCGATTACCATCCGCTACAGCGAACCGGAGGGCTTCCCCGTGCACTTCCACTGGGAGACCACCGTCGCCCTCGATGGCTCCACCACCTCCACGCAAATGACGGTCGAGGCCTAGGCTGATTGCCCACGGGCCGGATTGCCTGGGCAATTCCGGCAACCGGGTTGATAATTCGTTTCCCTGCGCTATATTAAAAACAATTCAACCCATTCCCTTTTTTGTGCAAGACAAGCTTGATGAAACGCAACAATAAGGTTTTTAATAAATGCATTATTTGTTGAAAATAAGTTAATTGAAGACTAATTTCACTCAAAATCCCTGCGGCTGCTTCACAGCTTCAGGCATCTGAAAACACCATCATGACCTTTGAAGAACTCATTCCGGCGCTGGGCGCCAAACTCGACATCGAACTGTCCGTCTTGGAGGGGGCGTGCGCACTGGAGGTGGACGGCAATGCCGTCATTCTTCAGGAAGTAGGCGAACTCCTGCTCTTCCACGCCGACCTCGGAACTCCGCCGCCGCAGGGCCTGGAAAAACTCTACCGCGCGCTCCTGGAGGCGAACTACCTCTACCAGGGCACCGGCGGCGCGACCCTCGCCGTCAATCCCCAGGACGGACATATTCATCTCCAGCGATACGCGTGGCTCGTGCGGCTCGATGCCGAGCAGGCGGTCGAGGCCCTCGAACGCTTCGTCGATACCCTCATCGCCTGGAAGCATATCATCGAGGACTACCGCCCGGAAATCATCGCCACGCCGCCGGAGAATATCGAACCGTCGGATTTCTCCGGAACTTTCCTTCAGGTATAAAAATTTGTTTTAATTTGTTATAAATAAGTAAGTTAGGTAGTTAATCATTTAATCCGAGCGTTTTTCTCGACACATGCCGAACGACATTTCCCTTCACGATTTCAATGTGATTGCCTCCGGCAACTACAATGCCGGCTTTGTGGACCTGACCACCAACGAACAGGGTGAAGTGACTGGGTTGACCAAGGTCAACAACCATGTCCACCAGACGGGCAAGAACACCGTCCAGCTCAGCCAGGAGCGGATTTTGCAGGTCAAGGAGACTTTCATCGCCGCACTGCAGCAGGGCGGCGTGAGCGCGGAGGACATCGCGACCATCCGCCGCCGCCTGGGCATCCCCGCCGAGATTGACGCCATCAGCGACCGGGCGGACAAGAAGGACTTCCTGCGCCGGCGCTTCACGCCGCTTTCCCGCGCGGGCGTGCGCAGCATCCTCGACCAGTATGCAAATCAGGGCCGCGGTGTCGGCGCCGCCGAGCGAGAAGTCTCCCCGGAGGAGGCGCGCGCCGCGCATCATGCGGCGAACCTGAGCCGGAGCGACCTGAAGATGCGCAACTCCACCAACCAGGCCAACCGCATCGCCGCGCTGGCCAACAAGGACTATACCATCACCGACGTATTGGCGCTGCTCACCGCCGACAAGAAGATCGCCCAGCTGGAGCACGCCCGCAACCACCGCCTGCCGGAGGGCGACCCCGCCCGCCAGAACCAGAAGGCCGTCATCGCCGCCAATTTCGTGAAGCTGACTGGCGTGGCGATCAAGATGCTCGCCGACAATGTCCAGGAGTCCGACGAAATCCGGCTCTTCGGAATGAAGGTGAAGCTGGTGAAAGGCCAGGACGGCATGATCTCCGCCGTGGCTGGCGAAGGAGCCGGCCAGGTCAAGTTCAACCTCGGCAAAAATGCCGAGGATTTCCTCAGTCGGCTGCTGGGCAGGGCGGTGGTGGACGCGGACGCGCTCGGCGCCGCCGCCGTCAAGGAAGTCCTGAACAAGGTCTATGACAAGGACTTGGAGGGCATGCTCACGGCCGCCGACCGCACCAGCCTTACGCGACATTTCGCCTCGCTGATCATCGTCTCCAAGTCGCAGGACACCCAGCTTAGCACCTTCCATCCGCTGGTGAAAGGCAACTACAACACCGGACTGCTCGTGGAAATCGCCGAGAAGGCGCTGGAGGGCGAGGTGACCACCAAGGCGCAGCTCGACGAACTCCACGAGAAGATCAAGCGGGACAATGCCGGATTGGACGACACGATGAAGGCGATGCTCATGGACGTCGCCGGAATGCCCATCGTGAAGAGCGACAAGCCGTATACCGACTTCGTCGTCCAGTCGCAGCTGGTTGGCGACGTGAACCAGATCGCGCAGCAGGTGGTCGGTCCCGCCAACGGCGCGCCCCAGCAGCCGCGCGCCGCCTCCGCCGCGGACGTCAAGGACTTCGTCGCCGACCTGGTCTTCTCCGACGAGACCATGGTGGCCGACGTCCTGGTGAACAAGCCCGGCGAGGCGATGCGCAAGTTCCTCGTCGAACCGAAGAACCTCGCCGCGCTGGCCGCGATCCTCAAGAACCCCAACGAGCTGGACGGCGCGGCCGCGCCCGACATCGTGAATGTCCTCAAGGAGGGCTTCGCCAAGCTCGCCGAGCTGCTGGACGAGCCGTTCCGCGCCGCCAACAACGGCGAGACCCTCGCCCAGGCCGCGGCGAAGCCGGACTTCGCCAATCGGCTGGCGGCTTTCCTCGGCAGCGCCGAGCGCCTGCCGGGCGCGGTGCTGGCCAAGTTCGACGCCGTCGTCCAGTCCATGGCGAACAAGGGCTGCGAGAACATCCAGACCTTCATGAACCAGGTCTTCCAGATCGACCAGGCGAACGCCAACGAAATCGGCTCGCTGCTCAACGAGCCCTACAAGAACAAGTCCGCGGCGGAAATCAAGGAGGAACTCAAGGGCAAGAGCCTCAACCAGATCCTCGACGGCGCCGCGAACGCCGACACGCCCGGCCAGGTGGGCTTCTTCAAGCAGGTCCTGAGCACCTACTTCGTCAATCTCGCCAAGGCGGACAAGCGTTCGTGCTTCGCCGCCTCCTTGCGCTACGCCTCCACCTTCGAGTTCGGCGACAAGCAGGGCGCCGAACTCGAAAGCGCGCGGAATGCCGCCGTGAACAAGTTCGCCGGAGCCGTCCTGAAGGGCACCAGCCCGTTGCTCCAGAAGATGATGCAGGGACTGCCCAAGGAAATCATGGGCGGCTTCGCGGACGCGCTGGCGGACATGAAGTCCAACCTCGCCCCGATGCCGCGCAAGGTCGTCCAGGCGCACCTGATGAAGATGATCAAGGAGTCCAACGGCAAGATCGCCTCCATCGCGGTGAACGAGTCGCTGGGCGCGGCCTCGGTGGGCGAGGCGTTCCTGTGCACCTTCAAGGTCAAGGCGAAAAAGCCCAAGATGATCCAGAACCCGAATCCCAAGAATGGCGCGGACGCCGTGATCGTGGTCAAGGACGAAAACGGCAACACCATCATGGAGGATTGCTGGGACGACCAGCAGTACGTCGTGAAGCTCATGCGCCACGACGCCGAGACCCGCGTGAAGCGCGAGGCCGAGATCTTCACCGCCGCCGCCAAGAAGATCGGCCCCGGCATGGAGAAGACCTGGGAAGGCCAGCTCAAGCAGTACATGACCGAGTTCGACTTCACCCGCGAGGCCGCCAACACCAAAGTCGGCGAGGAACTCTACGACATCGCGAACGGCAAGAACACCGGACTCCATGCCTTGGCGCCCAAGGTGGCCTCGATGAAAATCGCCAAAATCGTGCCGCCAACCAAAAATGCGCTGGTCGCCGAGCGAGTTTTCGGAACTACCGTCGATTCGTTCTTCAAGAAATCCGTCAACGAGATTCGCGGCGCGGTCTCGGCCGTCTTCGAGCAAGACCCCGAAACCAAGCGCATCAAGTGGCAGGACGGACCAGTGGACCCGGAAACCGGCAAGCCCACCCAGGTCCCGGTCTTCAAGCAAAACCTCGTCGCCACGGCGCCGTTTAATGCAAGACATTGGATTGCAACAAATTATAATTTGTTGCAGGCCGCCCAGGACAAGATCATCCAGGCCACCAAGGCGTGGTTCCACGAGGCGCTTCTGGGCAGCGGAAAATTCCATGGCGACGCGCACTCCGGAAACCTCATGGTCCGCGTGAGCGACATCGCCTTCATCGACTTCGGAAACCTCTACCAGCTTGCCACCCGCGACAAGCTGGACGCCAACGGCAATGTCGTGATGGGCGCGAACGGACAGCCGGAGAAGGTGGACGAGCGGGTGGAGCTGTTGCGCGTCATCATGGGCGCCACCACCCGCGACAAGAAATTCTTCCTCCAGGGCTTCGAAAATCTCCTCTCGCCGGAGGGCAAGCGCGCCCTGGCGGCCAACCGCGCCAAGGCGGAGGCCATCCTGGAGGCAGTTCTTCCGATGGGCAAGTTCTCCTACGACGTGGCCTACCGTCTCCAGGCCGCCGTCGTCGAACTCCAGAAGCTCGGTCTGGAACTGCCGTCGCAGATCAACTGCTTCATCCTGTCCATGGTCAGGCTCCAGAACACGGTCAGCGAGATGAACACCATCATGAACCAGTGCAAGGCGATGAAGAACGCCATCGACACCATGCGCGTGCCGCCGCGTGCCGAGCCGCGGGACGAACTCGACCTCACCGGGAAGATGTTCGACCTGGCCGCCTCGCCGGAGGGACAGCAGGAGGTCGAGAATGAAGACGACATCTTCTTCGATGACCGCGAGACCATCACCAACTACCAGAAGGTCCTCTTCTCCGAGGAACTGGGCGGAGTCTCCCCGCAGATGTCGCCCGTCTTCAAGAAGAATGGCAGTTACTATAATCAGGTCGTGGCGCGCCTGACCACTGTCGCCGACCCGGCGGCGGAGGCCACGCGCCTCGTCGCGATGCTCTTTGGGCATACCGATTCCGAACACAACGAGGCGGACGCCGATGCGCTTCATCACAACCTCGATCCTGCGCTGGAGACCTTCCGAAACGCCCTCGCTACGGCGAAGACCCCGGAGGAGAAGACTGCTGCCATCGAAACGTTTGCCCTGGCCTTCAGCACGGGCACCAGGCAGCTGCTCGGAAGCATCAAAGGCAACGAAATTATGGTGGGCACCACCAAGATCAAGCCGCCGGCCTCCTTCGCCAGCGCGATCATGGGCGTGCTCTTCGCCAGCTCCGACGCGGTGGAGGAAATGGTCAATGCGAACTTCACCAAGGCCGAGAAGCTCTCGCTGATGTCATCCATCACCGGCATTGCCACCTCCGAACTCAATGTCGGAAAGGCCGCGATGGCGAAGTCCGTCGCCAACTCGCTGCTGCCGTCCTTCCTCCAGGCGCAAGACGTGCCGTCGCCGGACGAACTGGTGACCGACGCCATTGTCGAGGACTCCAAGCAGATGGGCGGCGACGACTCCTACCAGGTCGATGTCGGAGTATAGGCACTGCCAGCGACTGACTGCCGCCCGAACCGGAATTAAGCCGGGGCGGGCGGCTCATCCCGAAAGAACATGATGGAAAAGGATTTCACGGATTTGATGAATTGCGCACAAGCGCAGTATCCTAAGGCATTTATGCCTCAGGAGGACGGCGGTTTCGTGCTGGCGTTCGAGGGACTGGCCATTGCCTTCGTGCCGATTCCCGTCGAGCCCGAAATGCTCTACGTGCGCGCGCGCGTCCTCAATATTAGCTCAGTCGGGCGGCCGGGCGACTTCGCCAAGGCAGCCATCGCCGGAAATTTCTTCTGGGGTGGCACGCGCGGCGCGACGCTCTCGATTGGCGAAGACAATGCGCTGTATTTGACCGAACGGCGGGCCGCCGATGAATTTGCGGACGCGGAGGCGCTGGAGCAGTGCATCCGGGACTTTGAACTCACCGTGGGCGACTGGCGGGAGAGGAGCGAACTCTATGCTTAAGGAACAATTTCAGGACATACTGGCCGAGTTCGGCCAGCGAGTAAAGCAGGAAATCTCTCTCGACCAAGAGAATACGGCTACTTTGATGCTGGACGGCGAGGTGCTGGTGAACTTCCAGTACCTTGAGGAGTCGGAGCGCATCCTCGCCTTCGCGCCAGTCGGTCGGCTGGCCTTGGCGACCGACCCCGACGGTGGGGAAAAAGCGCTTGAATTGCTGCGACTCAATGAGTTGGGTGGTGAATCACATGGCTTTACGCTCGCCTATGACGAGGAGGCGGAACTGGTGCTGGCAATGGATTGCCGATATGCGGTGGAAATCTCTTCGGCCGATGCACTTGCGGCTTGGCTGGAGCGGCTTTGCGGCGTGGTCTCGATGGTCCGTGTCCGTTTTGAGGAACGTTTTCCGGAGGAGGTCTAGCCCATGGTACTGCCGCTTGTCAACGCCAATCCGGTAAACCACATCCCCCAGGCGGTGCCGCCGCCGGGCGAACCGGAAATCCAGAATAATCCCCTGCCGGAAGCGCTGCCACAGGTTCAGCCGCAGCAGCATGCGGAAATCCAGCCGGATCCCGTGCTGGCGAATGGCGCGCTTCAGGAAGGCGGGCTGAATGTGCGGCCTGGCGAAGGCCAGCTGGAGCACTTTGTCGCCAACCACCAGGTCGAAAGTGGCCGCGATTGGGACATGAACAGCGCCGAAGGAATGCTGGAGACGGCACGCAACTCCCTGGAGCACATCAAGAAAATGGTCTCCGGAAAGGGCCAGCTGGAGGCGCTGGACCGCAGTGTCGGCGAAGCCGTCGCCCGAATGCTCGCCGCCCATCCGGACCGGGACTTGACCAGCCTCATGGATATGTATATGCAATTCAAGCAGACGCTGGCCGAACTGCGGAATGCGCGACAGGCGTTGCTGGACGGCGTTTCGGACGGCGCGGAGTGCAAGGACCCGCGCGCCGCCTTGGCGAAAATCCGCACGACCATGCGGGTCTTCCGCTACAACATGCAGGTCGCGATGGAAAAACTCAACCTCGATGGCGGGCAGATGGGCAAACTGGAGGGCGCGCTGCGCGCCCTCCAGAATGGCTTCACCTTCCGCGTCACCAACCGCGTGACCGCCGCCGCGTTGGAGAACATCCTCCAGCTGGAGGAGCAGCTCGGCAACCAGCTGACGGAGCTGGGCAATCGGCTGCAGGCCGTGGACGCCGCGCAGCCGGTGCCGGAGGCCCCGGAGAACCTGCGGCTTGCCAGCCAACTCAACGAGGCGCTGGAGCTCTCGCATCGCACCAACGACCAGATCCGGGATTTCCAGGACCAGGAGGCCACCAGTTCCACGCTGCGCGGCATCGTCGGACCGCTGATGGAGAAGGGCGGTTCGCGCAAGGTCGAATTCAGCTTCAGCCTCGGCGCGATGCTGGGGCTTGGCTTTTCGGAGGCGCTGACGGCGGGCGTGAGGGTCGGCGGACGCGTCCGCGTGATTGGCGAAATCAACGCGCCCGGTCCGGGGCGCCCGATTACCGTGACTTTCCGAGCCGGCGGCGGCGCGGAGGCCAAGCTGGTGGCCGAGACGCTGCCCTCCGTCAAGGGGCTCTCTGCCCATGCGCACGCGTCCGCGGGCGCCCAGCTCACGCATTTCGTCACGCGCTCCTACGCCACGCTGGATGACCTGCTGCTGGACGCCAAGCGCTGCAAGTTCGCGACCTCGCGCACCCTCGGCGGAGCCATCGGCGGTGCGCTCAAGAGCCTCGGATGCTCCATCGGCCGCCTCGGAACCAAGTTCTTCCGCATGCTGGGTCGCCATAGCGGCGAGGTCAAGCAGGACAACGCGCAGTATCTCCAACTGCTCAAGCAGCGCGGGGTGGCGGGCAGTCTGGACCAGCTGCTGGCCAAGCGCGCCAATCCGGTCGTGGTCGCCGAGCGCAAGGGCAACACCCTGCATTTGCAGGGGGAACTCCAGGGCAAGCTGGAAATCGGCGCGGGCATTGCGGACCTGACGCTCCAGGGCAACGCCGGGCACGAGCGCGAATTCAAAGTCACCTCGAAGAGCTACGCGCCTGTCGCGCGGGTGCTGATGGACGCTCCGGACGAGGCTACGCTGGCCGCGCTGATGCACGCCGGACCGGACGGCGGGAGCGTCCCGCCCATTCCCCGCTACACCGGCGCGAATGTTCAGGGCACCCTGGCCAACGAGTTCGAGCGCCTGATCGACGAAGCCAAGACCAACAAGCCGAAGGACAAGGTCGCGTGGGCGCGCCTGGCCAACTCCATCCGGACCCTGATGATTGCCACGGAGCTGGCCGCCCGCAACGGCGCGTTGCCGCGCGCCGAGGCCGACCGGCTGCTTGCGCGCTTCTCCAATCCCTCGCTCGCTTTCCCGAAATCGGTTTATCGCGAATACTTTATGACGGGAACCGGCGACGCCAAGCCCGCGAAAATCCGCAACAGCGCCTCCGTCAAGTTCAAGGCCGAGCTGTTCACCGGATGGAGCAAAGGGCTCACCAAGGGCCTGGCGAACGTCACCGGAACCGCCGCCGACTCCTTCATCAAGGCGGTCGCGGACGGCGGCGTCACGGAAATGCGCAAGCAAATCGGGCTTGACACCACCATCCAGTACCGCTTTTCCTCCGAGAAGCCCGCGAAGCCCGGCGAGGACCCGCGCCCCTGGGAGAATGTCCCCAAGACCACGCACGAGCTGGAGGTCACCGCCTCGATGCCCTTCCGCGTGATCATTGACTCGGTGACCCGCACGATCGTGAACAAGGGCGAGCGGCTGGAGAACCAGTCCGAGAATGTCGCCAAGGACACGGTGAAGGGACTGGGCAAGGACATTGCCTCCTCAGCCGCCAAGGGCGCGCTGACCTCGGCGCTGCCGGGGCTGATTTTGGCAACCGTCAAGGAAAGCGCCATCGCCGCCGTCAAGAAGTGGCTTTCCGATCCGGCGAATGTCCTCAAGCTCGTCAATTTCTGCATCGAACACGCGAAGGATGTCTTTGACTTCGTGGTCAATGTCGTCCAGTGGGTGGCGGAGCATCCCGAGCTGACGTTGGAACTGGCCGCCAATGCGGTCATCTACGCCGCGGGCACCTCGAGCCTGGGCGAAAGCGAGCGCGTCAAGACGCTCCAGTGGAGCTTCGTCGATGGGCAGCTGGATACCTTCTCCGTCTTCCAGGGGACCCACAACAAGATGGGCGTCAACGTCGATCCGATGGGCGTCGGAATTGGCGTCGGCGGCGACATTTCCTACAGCGTCAGCGAGTCGTACAAGGAGCGGGACATCTGCCCGCATCCCTCGCTCACCGCGATGCTGGGGCGCACCGAGGAGTTCCTCTTCGCGGACACCGGCTTCAACCGCGCCGGAAACGGCGAGGCGCTCAAGAACTGGCTCTCACGAAATTACAAGGGCATCGAACAGATGCTCGGCACCTTGGCGGAGCACAAGAACGTGCAGATCCTGGCCGACGCCATCGAGCGCACCAGCGCCAATGTCGAGCTGCAGCAACGGCTCCTGGACGCGCGGCACGCCGTGCAGAACCTCCCGCCAAACGCCACGCCGGACGCCAAGCTGGCCGCCGCCTACCAGCTCCTGGTCGCACTGGTACAGGCTTACCGCTTCGAACCGCCAGAACGGGCTTAAACGGCAAAATAATACATAACATGTTGCATTGCAGTATGTTATACAATTTTTGCATAACCGGATACCCCATGCCCATCAATCTCGCCAACGTCAACATCTCGCTCCAGCAGTTCCATGCGATTTCGTCCGGCAAATACAACGCCGGCGAGATTCGGCTCACAGGCCAGAACTCGCTTGGCAAGGTGAACAACCACATTTCGCAGACCGGAAAGATCCGGGTGTCGCTTTCCCACGAGGAGGTGCTCGCCGTGAAGAGCGCGTTCGTCAAGGCGCTGCGCTCCGGCGGCGTCGGGCAGGAGGAGCTTTTGCGCGTCCGCGCCCAGCTCGGCCTCGCGCCGGAGGAGGGGGCGCTGTGGACCACACGCTCGGCGAGCGCAGCCTGAAGCCGCTCACGCGCCAGCAGGTGCGCGAAATTCTCGACCGCAATGCGCATCCCCGCGGCAAACCGCCTGGACCTCGGCGTCGCCGCGTCCTTCGACATCTCCAACGCGTAGGCGGCTCGCGTCCGCAAAGTCACCGAGGAGGATGTGGAGACGCTCGGTTCCGCCTGCTGCAATATCTTGGGAATCTCCTGATTATATATGTCTGGAACAAGCCCGCCCGCCGTCCTTTGAAGTGGCGGCGGGCGGGAACGAACCATATTGCAGCCGTCGCCCAAGCTGCTGAAGCGCTGGCGGCACACCTTGGCGCAACGAATTTCCGACATTTTCGGTTCTGCTATATTGGAAAACGTTTTCTTTGAAGTCAATTTGACTGTTTTGGGAGTTCGGAGTTGTTTTCGCGATTATATTAATTGAAATTGAGTAATAATTGAAATTGAGTAAGAAATTGCCAAATTGATTGTCGAGTTTTTCTCCCTTCATGACCGTTTCCCTGAATAGCTTTCGCCAAGTCGCCAACTCCTCGTGGTTTGATTCACGGGACATCGTGGTTAATGGCGAGAACTCAACCGCACGGTTGGGCAATCTGATCTTCTCGTCCGGCAAAAAGACCAACGACGCGACGATGGCGGCCTTCCGGCAGGCGCTGGAACAGGAGTACGGCGTCTTCGGAACCAACGCCTTCGATACCGTGCTCGGCGGACGGAATATGCTTCACAAGTCGCTGCGCGCCAGTGATGTCAAGGCGACGCTGTCGAAGCTGGAGTCCATCAAGGAGCAGCGCTACATCAACGAGCTGGGCCGCCAGCTGGACACCAGCCCGAAATTCCGCGAGCTCTCCGACGACATCCGCAAGATCGTGCGCGAAATCGTGTCCGACAACCCGTCGGCCGGCAACCTCAGTGGTTGCGCCACGCCCGCCGACATTTCCCGCAAGGCGGCGGCGCGCATCGACGAGGCCATCGACTCCGCCTACGATTTCGTCAAGCAGAAGAAGAAAGTCCGCCCCGACTATCTGGCGGACACCTCCACGCACAAGCTCCAGATGTTGGCGCATGGCGACAGCCCCGCCGCGGAACCGACCGAGCCAACCGGCCTGCGCAACCTCAAGACCGTATTCAAGCAGGGTTCGACCTCGGTCGAGGACCAGGTCAAGCGCGGACGGCTGGGCGAGGGGATGCGCGTCAATCGCTCCAGCACCAACCCCGTGCTGCTGGACAAGCTGAAGACCAACGGCGTGGAGCCGGGCTTCATCTTCCGCAACGACTGGTCGCTGAAGGACACGCACAGCCTGATGGCCGACATCGACTCCCCGGAGAGCACGGCCGCCCTGGATGCGCTCCTGGAAAAATGCCCCAAGCTCCGGGAGGCGTGCGAGGGCAAGTCCCGCCGCGAGCAGATCATGCTGGCGGGCCGCGCCCACCCCGCATGCATGGCGGCGGTCGCCGAGTTCATGCTCGAGGAAGGCATGAAGGACGCCGGCAGCGCCATCTACAAGGCCTTCTGCGACAAGTTCCCCGGCACTGCGCCTGACAACTGGCAGCACATCGAAATCGGCGTCCTCAAGAAGGAACTCTTCCCCGAAATCCGAGACGCGGTGATGAGCGTGCGCCCGAAAAACGCCGACGGAACTCCCAATGCCATCTACGACAAATCACCTGTCTTCCAGCATTTCACCGACCGTACCATCGTCAAGCTCGACTACAACGAGGGCGACAAGTTTTCGTCCGGCGACGCCGCTCACGCAGGCACCTTCATGCGCCCCGAGCGCATCCTCGCCTCCCGCAAGCCCGTCCTGGGCCAGATCTACCGTTTCCAGACCCGCGCCTCGGCGGACGACATCTCGGCTGGCGCGGTCACCGAGGCGCTGGCCAACGACCTCACGCGTCTGGCGGGCGTGCCCTCCCAGGAGCTCGAAATCGTGCGCGGGCAGTATTCCGACGGACATCCGAAGCTGATGCTGGCCGCCAAGTTCGCCAAGGGCTACAGCGACCTGGAGAATGGAATGCTCAAGGACGGGCGGGCGGTTCCCCCGACCAATCCCGACGGCTCGAAAGGCCCTGAACCGGAACCCCTTGGTAAGTACAAGGCGTTCTTCCTGGTCACCGCCGACCGCGACGGCGTCGGTTCGCGCGGCCAGAACAAGGGCTTCATCAACGGCAAGTTCTTCGCCATCGACCCCGGGCACTCCCTGGAAGGCAACGGCAAATACCTGAAAATTTCCGACGACCTCTCCTTCACGGACACTTACGGCAAGAGCACCAAGCCGCGCTTCAACAACTTCTCCATCTTCGACGACGACACGCGCCGCGCCAAGCTCCAGGGCGTGCTGGAGCTGCGCGAACTCCAGAATTCCGGCAAGTTCAAGCAGCTCTTCGACGACTACCGCCAGACCTTCAGTCCCAGCGCACCGAACCTCTCCGACGCCGAGAAGGCGCTGCGCACCAAGATCATCGCGGAAATCGACAAGAAGCAGGCCGAGTTCAACGAGTCCCTCGGCCGGCTGCTGCGGACCATGGGGATGCAGCTGGAGCTCCATGACGATTTGGCGGCGGACGGTCCCGCCATGCAGCAGGGCGCCGTGGAGACCCTCGCCAATCTGGAGAAGCTCTTCTCGCCGACCACCTGGGTCAGCAAGAAGGGCCAGGTCGCCCTCAAGCACCTGGAGGTGCTGCCGGATACGCGCGTGCCGTGGCGCGGCGGCGTGGAGGGCGACAACATTGTCTTCTTCTGCGACAAGCCGCTTGACCCCGATGCGCGGTCGTTTCTGAAATTGATGATGTCCACCGCTCCTGGCGCGGGTTTGGTCACCGACCAAGCGGGCGTCACGCGCCTCGTCGTGCCCAAGTCCTCGGCGGAGCGCTTCTTCGCGGCTTGTTCGGAGGAGAAGGTCATGCAGCTCACCCATCCCGAGGAGTATAAGGCGCGGATGACGGGCGGCGACGGGCTCCGGGAGGCCAGGACCTACCAGCCCGTCACCACGCCGCCCATCAACAACTCACCCGGCAAGCCACTGGATGCGAGCAGCTTGCCGGACACTCTCGACCTCAACCTGGAGGACGGCACGCACATCCAGTTCCAGCGCGTCCACTACGAGGACATGGTCACCCACACACCGGAGGCCGAGCGTCCGCGTTCGGCGTCGGAGCTGCGGGATTTCCTGGCGGCCCGCATCCGTCTGGGCAACGACATCATCAAGGCGCTGCTGCGGGGCAAGACCTCGCGCTACGAGGCCAAGCTGGAGAATGTGACCGCGGTCACGCTTGCGTTCCACGCCGCCGCGCTCAAGAAGAACGAGTTCATCTACCGCGGCGCCTTCTCGATTTCGGACCCCAACGGAACCATCGCCCGCTGGCTGGACACCACGCCCGACCTCTACCAGCGCACTTCCACCCACGCCAGGCCCTACCAGTCGATGCAGGTGGACGGTCACCTCAACATGCCGCGCGGCTACGACGTTCCCGAGGGCAAGAACGGCCTGCTCAACGGCATGCGCACCTTCCACTACTTCACCATTCCGGACACCAAGCATCTCAACGACGTGGACAAGGGCAACGGCCCCAGGCGCCGGCTCTTCCTGAAGTGCGAGACCTACGGCGTCTTCGTGAATACCATCCACGCCAAGTTTGCCGCCAAGGCTGGCTCCAGGACCGCCGAGATGCAGACTCGCGGCTACCAGTTCGGCGACCTCTGCGAATCCATCGCCCACGGCGCCTCGCTGCTGGTCTCCAAGTTCACCTCGAAGACCAAGGGCGGCATCCGCAAGGAGAATCTTCCGCCGCAGATCGCCACCGCCATGTACGATGCCGCGCGCGATGTCCGCCAGGCCGGCTTCCCCCTGCTGGCCGACCGGCTGCTTGACGGCGGCGTGATGGAAGGCGGCGGCGTGCGGCGCTTCCTGGACAATGCCAACAAGCTCCTGGCGGAACTCCCGAGCGAGGACGCTCTCCGCCTCTTTAAACTGCTGGAGCCCAAGCTCACCCAGATTGACGCGCAGCTCAATACGCTCAACGGCGTGGTCGACGAGCGAATGGGCAACGAGGTCATGCTCGAGCCAGACGATTTTCTAGAAAATGCATAAGCATTTCGCATACAATCATTTCCGAATAAAAAACCAGGGAAAACGAAGCGAACCATGCAGACCATGAAAGAATACCAGGACTTCCTCGCGGAGGTGCGCAAGGCGACCGGGCTGGACATGCTGGTGCCGGACGAGGCGGGGCTGGTCAGCCTCCGCGTGCAGGACGAATACAACGTCAATCTCCAGTTCGTAGAAGCCACCGGCAAGATTCTCTGCTTCATTGAGGTCGCGGAACTGCCCAAGGACGCGGGAAAGGCCGTCTATCGGGATTTGCTGGTCGGGGGGCTTTTCGGCAAGGACACCGCCGGCGGATACTTCGCGCTTGAGCCCGAAACCGAGACCGTGGTTTACAACTACTTCTTTGATCTGGAGAAAGTCGCGCCGGAGCCTGAGGAGTTCGTCTCCACCTTGGAGAAGATCCTCCAGCTCTGCGACATCTGGAGCGACCGCATCCGCGGCGCGCTGGCCGATGGAGCAAGTGCCCCAGGGGAGGCTCCGCATCCCATTGAGGCAATTGTCCGGCTGCTACCGTGACCAATCATCACCGGCATCGCGAGGGGCACGACGGCGATGTTCGAGATGCGGTCGTCCGAAAATTCCGTCACGTTTTCCGAAAGCTTGGAGGGGGGCGCGGTCACCTTGCCGTTGACCAGCGTGATGCCGGAGAGCAGCAGCAGCCCGCCGCCAATGCGGAAGGCGTCCACGGTGATGCCGAAGGCGTCGAAGATGAAATGCCCGAAGAAGAGCAGCGTGTAGCAGATCACCAGGCCGCTCAGGCCGATGCGCCAGGCCAGCTTGCGGCGGGAGACCGCCGGCCAGTCCGAGGTCGCCGTCAGCATCATCGAGGTGACGAAGAAAGGCGTGAGCAGAAAGAAGAATTTTATGAATAACCGCATGATAATAAGTAAGTTGATTGGTTATTTCGTGGCGTTTTTCCGGCGTGTGGCGTCATCCGCGGCCACCGCGCCTCGATGGCCGCCGCCCCGCAGGAAATCGCCGAGCGGTTTGCCCCGCAGGGCGCCGCCACGCAGCAGGCGTTGGCGAAGGGCTATTTCCCACCGGAAATGGAGATGCTTCGACGCA
>JAEEGL011658008.1_pt1 | contig 16299 bp, 13 predicted proteins | sample 9134231 | NCBI WGS metagenome assembly JAEEGL01 (sample SAMN16246548, study PRJNA631951) | gut metagenome | biome: gut microbiome; feature: rumen; material: fiber-attached | host: Bos | place: Iran: Karaj | collected 2018-10
CAGATAAAAATCATTAGATATGGAAAGATGATATCCTGATGGTACACAGGAAACCCATGAATGTCTCGCAGCACTATCATTTCTGACTTTTCGATAGTGCGTAGCGCCTCTTCAAATCGCTGTTTTGTATTCATAAATCATTATTTTGGGTACAAAATTACAACAAAAAATTGATATATGCAAGCCTTTTAGAAGAAAAATCTTACTTTTGGTACATTTTCTCCCATAAATAGGTAACGCGTATATGCGCGAAAAGCAGTATCTTTGCAGCGATTTTTTACATCTCTAAAGAGGAGGTTGTTATGAGAAAACTGATTTTAATATTCCTGCTAGTGTGCGCCGGGATGGTGCAGGCAGGTGAGTACTCGTACTTGGTATTTACCAATACGGAAGGTGCGCAGACGGCACTGACGGTGACCAATCTGACGATTACGGTCAATGGTGCGCAGTTAGACGTGACGAATGACGACGGCACGGTGAACTTCTCGTTGACCGAACTGGCCGCGATGCAGTTCCGTACGGAGGCCGGCGACTTAGCGGCAGTGGATAATGTGCTGGACGGAGACGCTCCGGTGCGCGTGTTTAGTATCTTAGGCACCTCGCTCGGCGAGTTCGATAACCTGGTGCAGGCGGCAAGCAGCCTCGCGCACGGCGTGTATATCATCACCGACGGGAAACGCTCCGTGAAAATCAACATCCATAAATGAAAGGAGGAACGGATATGAAAAAGATATTGGTAATTGGTTATTTGACATTGGTTATTTGTCATTTGACATTTGCCCAGACGCTGAATGTAGAAGTGGGCAACGTGCTATACCAGTTCCCTGCAGAGCAGACTTCCCTCATGCCATACGACAACGGCACGACCTTGACCGTCATGGAGAAGGTCTTTACGCTCAGCGATGTGACGGCGATGTATGTCGATGATACGAAAGTGACGGATAGTTCGGTGAAGGTTGTCTATAGTGACGCGAGCGCAGCTATCACGGTAGCCGGTAATGTCGCCAAAGACCTGACGATCACCTCTTCCGGTGCGCATGTGAGTATCGTGCAGAGTAGCGATTTGGCAGAGGAGATCACTTATACCCTGTCGGGCAGTTCGAGCGACGGCGGGTTCTATACCGAAGGCAGTTATAAGGCGACGGTCGAACTCAACAACCTGACGCTGACGAATGTGTCGGCGACCTATTCCGGTGCGGCGATCCATGTGCAGAATAGCAAGCGTATCAAGATCAAACCGCTCAACGGCACCACCAACACCCTCGTGGATGCCACGAGCGGCAAGCAGAAAGGCTGTCTGTACGTGAAGGGTCATATCGAGTTCGCGCAGAAAGGTACGCTCAACGTGACGGGTAACGTCAAACACGGCATCAAAGCCGGTGAGTACTTCCAGATCAAGAACTCGACCATCAACGTGCTTGGCGCTGTTGGCGATGGTATCAACTGTGAGCAGTTCTTCCTCATGGAGAGCGGCACGATCACCATCAACAACGTAGCCGACGATGGTCTGCAATGCGACATCGAGGACACGACCGTCGGTTCAACAGGTGAGACTGCGGATCACGAAGAGGAAGACTCCGGAAATATCTATATCTCCGGCGGAACGCTGACGATGGACATCACCGGTGTGGCTTGTAAGGGTATCAAAGCAGAGGGTAACATCGCTATCAGCGGCGGTGAGTTCACTATCACCACTTCCGGCATCGGTACATGGGACACAGAGGACTTGGAGACCAAAGCAGCGGCTTGTATCAGCAGCGATGCGAATATCACCATCAGCGGCGGAACGCTCAACCTCACTTCCACCGGTTCGGGCGGTAAGGGTCTCAAATGTGACAGCTTGCTTACTTTTACCGGCGGCACGATGACGATTAAAACAACCGGCGCGCTCTATTACAACAACGGCACGACCGAGAACACCAATTACACCGGTAACACCGATAATATCGACAGCAAGTACTACTCTTCGCCGAAAGGTATCAAAGCCGGTATCAAGACCGAGTCGGGCAGCGGATGGTATGTGACATATACGTATGCAGGAGGTATTATTATCAGCGGCGGTAAGATCTCTGTCAGCACATCGGGACGCAATGCCGAGGGTATCGAGAGTAAGAGCACGTTCGTCATCAACGACGGCGAAGTGGTGGTCAATGCGTACGATGACGGTATCAATGCCGCTTCGGACTTCACCATCAACGGCGGACTCGTCTATTCGCGTTCAACCAATAACGACGGTATAGACGCCAACGGAAACGTCTATATCAAAGGCGGTATCGTCTATGCCATCGGATCTACCAACCCGGAAGTGGCGATTGATGCCAATACCGAGGAAGGCAAGAAACTCTATATCTCCGGCGGTACGATTGTCGCGGTGGGTAACCTCGAGTCCGGCGCCAGCATCACCGGCGGTACCTGCAAGCAGACAAGCTCTTGGACGGCGAACACCTGGCACGCGCTCTATAACGGCGGTGAGTTAGCCTTTGTCTTCAAGACCCCGACCAAGTCCAATTCCGGCGGTGGCGGAGGTAGCAGCCAGAAACTCGTTGTTTATACTTCCTCGACACCGACGCTCAAATCCGGTGTGACGGCCGGTGGCACGGAGATCTTCGACGGAGTAGGGTATTATCCCGCTACGGCTACGGGTGGCTCGAATGTCTCGCTCTCCAACTACAGCAATAGTGGCGGCGGAGGTCCCGGCGGATGGTAAAAAAACGATTTTTTCTTACAATTATCCTGCATATGCTTGCATATGTGGGATTTTTGTTGTACCTTTGCAGCGCAATGGTGTGCGAACCTAATACATGACAAAAATGGAAAATCGAAAACCCAAACTGACGGAGTTTCTCAAACGGATGTTGTTGAACGACCATGTGATACTGGGCGTGATACTCATCAACACGGTCATCATCTACATGCAGGAATCGGGCATCAGCCATCCGGCTATCATGGCGGTGGACATGCTATGTACGCTGATCTTCGTGGCCGAAATGATTATCAAACAGCGCGAGTACGGCTTCAAAGCGTACTGGAAAGACGGATGGAATCGGATGGACGGTATTCTGGTGATTATCTCGCTTCCGTCCTTAGTGACGCCGTTCCTGGACGTGGCCGCATATGATTTCTCAATCTTGATGACCATCCGACTGTTGCGCGCCATGCGGGCTTTCCGTATGTTCCATTTCTTCCCGAAGATCGCCCAGATTGGCGCAGGACTGAAACGCGCGTTGCGCTCTTCCGGCGTGATTATGCTCGCGTTTCTGCTGCTGTTGTTTATCTTCGGAATGATCAACTGCGGTTTGTACAGCCACATTGCCCCGCAGTATTTCGACACGCCGATTAACGCGATCTATTCAGTCTTCCGCGTGTTTACAGTCGAAGGATGGTACGAGATTCCGGATGCCATCATGGAGGCCACAACGCCGCTTATCGGCCGTCTCTCACGCTTTTATTTCTGTGTGCTCTTAGGTGCGTTTGGCTTGCTCGGTATGTCGTTTATCAACTCGGTCTTCGTCGATGCGATGATGTCCGACAATAATGACGACGTGAAGTACCAACTCGACGGCATCGAGCGCAAACTGGAGGAGATAGAGAAAGAACTCAAGAAGAAATCCTGATGTTTGCCGACCTTTCCACAGCGACAGCGAACATAATCAATAAGGTACACGCGTATATGCGCGAGCACCCGGAGTCCGAACTGCATACCTGCGGTAAGATGTTCGGGGTGCTGATGGTCGAGCCGTCAGCAATCAGTGATCAGTATTCAGATAATTACCTTGCAGCCTTCTCGGCCAAACTCGATGGCTCGTATTTCCACGAAGGCTTTGTTCCGCCCGTTTATGCGATGGCGGAAGAACCCGTCGGCCACAGCAAAGAGGAGTCGCGCCGCTTGCAGCGATTGCTGTTTGCCAACTATAATTTCCTGAACGGAAGAGGCAAGAGCAAGAACCTGCTGGAGATCTTTGCCAATGAGAAGCCCATCGTTTCTGCCGACGAGTGGTTTTCTTCAGCCGTCAGTAATCAGCCATCAGCATTCAGACTTCCTCCATCGGGGGCTGGCGAGTGCTGTGCGCCGAAGTTGCTGCAATACGCCCTGACGCACGGTCTCAAACCGTTGCAACTGGCAGAGTTCTGGGTTGGTGCGCCATCCAAGACAGAGATTCGGCAAGAGGGAACCTATTATGCCCCTTGTTCCGGCCGGTGTGTGCCAATCATACGGCATATGACCAAAGGTCTTGACGACCTTGAGATTTCAGCATTCAGTAATCAGTATTCAGTAGTCAGTTCTCCGCCCGAGATTCTTTTCGAAGACGATTATATTATCGTAATCAATAAACCTGCGGGATTGCTTTCTGTTCCCGGTAAAACGGACGAACCCTCTGCTGAAACCTTGCTGCATGCGAAAGCTGTACATCGTTTGGACCAAGACACTTCCGGGCTACTCGTTCTCGCCAAGACGCCCGAAGTCTATAAGACTTTGCAGAGTTATTTCCAGCGCCGCGACATCCTCAAACGCTATGAGGCGGTTTGTAAGCCAAATGACAAATCACAAATGTCAAATCACAAATCGGAAGGTATCATAAACCTTCCGCTCTTGCCGAATCCCTATGACCGGCCGCGGCAGATGGTAGATCGGGAGCGCGGCAAACCGGCTATCACGCGCTATGTGATACGCGAACGCAGAGCGGATGGCACGATGCTCGTGGATTTCTTTCCGCTCACCGGTCGGACGCACCAGTTGCGTGTTCACGCCGCTCATCCCGAAGGACTGAATGCGCCGATTGTAGGAGATAGGTTGTATGGTCAACCCGCAGAACGGCTCATGCTCCACGCCGCGGAGATACGTTTCGTTCACCCCGTCACGCAGCAGGAGATGCATTTTTTTGCAAATAAATTTGCGTATTTCAAAAATTTGTAGTAATTTTGCAGCCGATTTTGCACCTATGAGCGAGCAGAACCACTATATCGTCGATCTGAAACGTTTGCCGGTAGGCACGCATCTATTTGATTTTCAGTTAGATAACGATTTCTTCTCTTCCCTCGAGAAGTCGGAAATCCTGAGCGGCGAAGTGGTAGCAAAAGCGGTGCTTAATCTCCGGGAGGAGGATTATCAGCTCAACATAGCGGTTCAGGGAACTGTCTTTGTTGTGTGCGACAGATGCCTAGATCCCATGCCCCTTGAAATAAACGACGAGCAAGAGATCTGGTCGGCTGAAGAAGACAATGACCAATCATCAATCAACAATCACCAATTAGATTTAACTTGGCTCGCCTATGAAATAGTAAGTATCAATATTCCGATCGTGCACAGTCACCAACCGGGTGAGTGCAACAAGCAAATGGAACTTCTCCTCCATGATCACCTTTGTGCCGAACCGGATCCCGAAAATTGATCAATATAGAATAAACGTATTGTACAATAATTAATTCCTCTTCACTGGTTAAGAGGCGCCCTTTAACCTACGGACGGAAACCAAGGAACGTAGTGACTGTTTGCGGACGTAAGCGCGAGGGCATGACGTAGCGCTATCACGAGGGCTTTGCCCGAAGTCGCGCGAGTCATAGCCAGCAGCGCAATGGCACATCCTAAAAGAAGACAATCGCACACCCGCCAAGCGAAACGTCGTACCCATGACGTAGTGAAGGCTCCGACACTGGCAACATGCCCGAACTGTGGCGCACTTCACATCTACCACACTGTTTGCCCGTCCTGTGGCTACTACCGTGGCAAATTGGCAATCGAGAAAGCTGAGGCTTAATCGTTGAAGGTGCTAACGCATAAGCTCTGAGTGAATAACTCGGAGCTTTCGTTGCTCCTAATTATTAAACGCGTGCGTGAGCACGTACGTAGCTCGGGAGAGCTACATCGGAAAAGTTTTAAGTTTAAAGTTTAATGTTTAAAGAACATGTTTGACAATCATTCCAACAATGAATCGGAACGCAGACCTCGTCCGCGTTTCCATCGAGACGGAGAGTCCGCTCGTCCGCGTTTTCAGCGTGAAGGCGACCATCAGCCCCGTCCCCGTTTTCAGCGCGAAGGTGACGACCAACGTCCGCGCTTTCGTCAGGACGGCGAGCGTCGTCCCAATCGTCCGTTTAACAAACCGAAACGTAACAACGGACTTTATTCCGAACGTAAACAACAGAACTATCGTCAGCAGCACGAAGACCCGACGAAGCCTATTCGTCTAAATAAATTCCTGGCCAATGCCGGCATTTGTTCCCGTCGTGAGGCCGATGATTTTATCCAGGCAGGAGTGATCACGGTCAATGGTCAAGTAGTCGATAATCTAGGCGTGAAGGTACTTCCGACCGATGAGGTACGTTTCCATGACCAGCCTGTTCGCCGTGAGCGCAAGGTCTATATATTGCTCAATAAACCCAAGAACACCGTTACTACCACCGATGACCCGCAGGAGCGTCACACGGTAATCGACATCGTTCGTTCGGCTTGCGCCGAGCGTATCTATCCGGTTGGTCGTCTGGACCGTAACACTACGGGCGTATTGCTGCTCACCAACGACGGTGACCTGGCAGCCAAGCTGACCCATCCGAAATTCCATAAGAAAAAGATCTATGCCGTCACGCTCGACAAAGAGTTGGACGAAGTAGATGAGGCCATCGTTCGCGCCGGTGTCGTATTGGACGACGAGCGTATCATCCCCGATGCCCTGGAGTTCCCGAAAGGCGACCGCAAGCATATCGGTCTGGAGATTCACTCCGGTCAGAACCGCGTCGTTCGCCGCATCTTCGAGAAGGTAGGGTATAAGGTCGTCAACCTCGACCGCGTCTCTTTTGCCGGTTTGACCAAGAAAAACGTAGGTCGCGGCAAATGGCGTTTCCTCACACCGAAGGAAGTAGCTTTCCTCCAAATGGGCAATTTTGACTAAACATCAAACATTACACATTACACATTGAAACGTCCGTTTCACTACATATTATTCGCCATTACGGTAGCGCTGTCGATCGTAGCCGGCATAATGATGTTCCATGTGAACGTCAATGCCGACATGACGAAATACCTGCCGGATAACTCGCAGATGAAGCGGGGCTTGGAGATCGTAATGTCTGAGTTCGGTTCTTCGGCCCAGATGTCCGGAGCGGACGTGCATGTGATGTTCGAAGGGGTGCGACCCAAGGAGATTCCGGGTATCCGAACGCTCTTGGAGTCCTATCCCGACGTGCAGAGCGTGACCTATCGCTATTCGGCCGACAGCACGCACACGGTCTTTGATCTCGACGTGCCGAAATCCGTCGATCAAAAGGAGTTAGGCAAGCAAATCAGCACCCGTTTCGGTGGTAACTGCGTAGTGGAGACCAGTCAGGACGGCGCGACGCCGCCGATGTCGGTGATGATCTTCTCCGCCGTACTGATTATGGTCGTGCTCTTCGTCATGGCGCAGAGTTGGTTCGAACCCGTTGTCATCCTTGTCACCGCCCTGCTGGCGATCGTGCTGAATATGGGAACGAACGCGCTGCTGCCGTCTGTATCTATCACGACGAACTTCATTGGCTCCATATTGCAGGCCGTGCTCTCGCTCGACTACTGCATCGTGCTGCTGAACCGCTATCGTCAGGAACAGGACGAACATACGGATCGCCGAACGGCTGTCATCGCGGCTAACAGGGCGATTCGCAAAGCTGCGCCGTCGATTCTCTCATCGGCTTTCACGACCGTTGTGGGGCTGCTGATGCTCTGTTTTATGCGCCTCAAGATCGGCGCGGACATGGGTGTCGTATTGGCCAAGGGTGTCGTTTGTTCGCTTATCTGCACCTTCACCGCCATGCCGGCACTGATGCTGCTCTTCCGCCGCACAATCAACGCGACGGCGAAGAAAGCGTACGTCCCGCCGACGGACGGAATGGCGAAGTTCATCTCGCGGCATAAACTGTCGATGGCCATCGGAGGTATCCTGCTCTTCTTCATCTCGTGGTTCTTTGCCGGCCGCACGACTATCTTTTTCTCCGCCGAAGCCGAGTCGCAGATAGAGAAGATCTTCCCCGCGCCGAATCCGTTTGTGCTGGTGTATGACACCCGGGACGAAGACTCGGTCTATAGCCTTGTCGATAACCTCATGGCGCAACCGGGTATCCAGTCCGTGATCTCATACCCGACGCTGATGAGTCAACCCCTCACGCCGAGGGAGATGACCAACCACGTGCGGAGCCTGATGATTAACTTCAAGGACATGATGCCGGAAGGCGCCACCGTTCCGTCAGAGGCACTGGATGTGCTGACGCCGGAGATGGTGCAGATCGTCTATTACATGCGTTCCAAAGACTCGACGGAAGCGACATACACCTTCCCCGAGATCGCGCGTTTCCTGCATACCCATGTAGCATCCAATCCGCTCTTCTCGACCTATCTGGACGATGAGATGAAGTCGCAGATAGCGCTTCTGCAGACGATGCTCGACATGCCGAAAGAAAATAAACCTAAACACGCCGAAAGCCCTAAACGCGAAGCAATAAACGCCGAAGGCCATACACGCGAAGCACTAAACGCCGAAGGCACTACACGCAGCGAAGCTGCACTACACGATGACACCGTCGTCATCGTCCGCGAGACCATCGCGCCTCTCACGCCTAACGATCTAACATCTAACCCCATCCATGTCGATACGCTGGAGATTCCGGAGATTGATATCGACCGTATCGCGATTGTGCCGTTCATCGAGCGACTCAACGCCGTGCATACTTCGGCGATTACCGTCGAGATGCGCAAACTGACGGACACCCTGGCGATTCGTCTGCCGATGTCGGTGAATGAGATGTCGGTCTTCATTGGTTCGAACCAGATCCAGACGCGTCTCGTATATGGTTATGCGTCGGGACATGTGAAGAAGATGACGCCGCTGCAATACGTTCATCTACTGGTCGATGACCTGTTCAAACGACCCGGATTGGCTGGTATGATCTCGGAGGAACAGCGTACACAGTTAGGTCAGCGTGCCCATCTCATGGACCTGGCGAACGAGAACGCGTTCCTCACACCTTCGGATCTCAATATCCTGCTGCGCGCCTTCGGCATCGACGGATTCTCGGACGAGGAACTGATGGCGCTTACCTATCCGCCGAAGAAAGAAGAACCGATCATCCCGGTCGGTACACCTGAGGAGATCGTCAACTCGCTGGCGGTCATTCAGTCTGCCCTGCATAGTACCGACACCTCCCGCGCTATCGACGACGAGGCCTATAACCGCTCGCAGCAAGCGCTCAAAGAGGCTAACCGTCACCACGGTCCTACGCGCGCCGACTTACAGGCTGAGCTGTTTACGGAACTTGTCTTTGGTGGCAAGCACTATACGGCCGAAGAGATGGCTGCCAAACTGGCGCGGTTGATGAAACTCTCGGACGTCAAGTCCGATCCTGTCACGGCGTCGCAGATGTCGCTTCTCTACGATTACTACGGTTCTACCAACAGCCGTTGCGACACGCTCCGTATGGGCTTTGGTTCGCTGCTGACTTACCTCTGCGACACACTCGTCTATGACCCGCGTCTGGCGGATATCTTACCCGATACGATTCAGTTCCAGGCGAAGGATATCCATCAGCAGATAGCCGACGGTTTGGGTCAGTTGCGCAAAGACAACTACTCGTTACTCGTCGTCCTCTCGTCCTTGCCGCCTGAGTCTCCCGAGACCTATGATTTCGTGGATACCCTCACGGCGATGGCAGACGCACGTATGCCGCACGAGCACTACTATGTCGGTGAATCTGTCATGTACGCCGAGATGCGTGGAGGCTTCGACCATGAGATGGAAGTCGTTACATGGCTTACTATCCTCTCGATCTTCCTCATCGTGGCGCTTACCTTCCGCTCGGTCATCGTGCCGACGATTCTGGTGCTTACCGTCATGACAGCCGTCTATGTCAACGTCGTGGTAGCCGGTCTCGTCTCGGGCCAGATGCTGTACCTCGCGTACCTCATCGTCCAAGCCATCCTCATGGGTGCGACCATCGACTACGGAATTCTCTTTGCGAACTACTACCGCGAGAGCCGAAAGAAAATGCTCCCCGTGGATGCCGTCTGTGCGGCGTACAGAGGTTCGATACGAACGATCCTTACCTCGGGATTGATCATGGTGATCGGCCCGGGAGCGATGGCATTGGCCATAGACGACTTGATGATTTCGAATATCGTCGGCTGTCTGGCTGTCGGTGCGTTCATGGCTGTCCTGCTGACGCTCACCGTCCTGCCTGCCGTCCTTGTCGCACTCGATAAATGGGTCGTTTACGGCAAACAAAACCGCTATACCGGCGAAGAAGAAAAACAAGAAACTGCAAATGAGCGAAAATCAAACATTTGATACTGTCATCACGCCGCGCGACAAACTGCTGACGGTTGATTGGAAAGAACTATGGCGCTATCGCGACATGTTCATCCTCTTTGTGCTGCGTGCTTTCCGTGTGGCATACAAGCAGACCATCCTCGGTCCGTTATGGTTTATCATCACGCCGGTGCTCTCCGTGATCGTCTATGTGACGGTCTTCGGCGGCATCGCGAACATCCCGACAGATGGTGTTCCGCCAATCCTGTTTTACTTGCTCGGCATCTCCGTCTGGGGCTATTTCGCCAGTTGCGTCAGCGCCACCTCTAACTCCTTCGTGACGAATGCCGACATCTTCGGAAAAGTCTATTTCCCGCGCATCATTATGCCGCTGGTGGCTGTGACGACGAACCTCTTGTCCTTGGCTATCCAACTGGCAATCTTCGCGGTGTTCTATATCTATTATGTGGCGACAGGCACGGAACTCGTCATTCATTGGCAGATCGTTCTCTTCCCCGTCCTCATCCTCCTGCTGGCGCTGATGGCGGTGGGCTTCGGAATGATCTTCTCGTCTATGACGACTAAGTACCGCGACCTGCAGATTATGCTGGCGAAGATCATCTCGCTCTGGGTGTATGTCACGCCGGTGATCTACCCCTTAAGCATGGTGACCAATCCCAAACTGCATCTGGCGATGAGCCTCAACCCCGTCACGCCGGTGATGGAAGCGATCAAGTTCTCGCTACTCGGTCAAGGTCAGTTCTCCTGGCTATGGCTCGGCTATAGCGCAGCCATCACGCTGGTATTATTAATCTTCGGCCTGATGCTCTTCAATAAGGTGCAGAAATCTTTCATGGACACGGTTTAAATTACCAATGACAAATTACCAATGACCAATAATACTACATATTGGACGACGGAGATCTCTCCCAATACTTTCGCGAAAGGTTTGGGATTGAGAGAATTATGGCAGAAGAAATACCTCATCTGGCTGTTTATCAAGCGCGATATCACGGTGCAGTTCAAGCAGACCATCTTCGGTATGGGGTGGTATTTCATCTCGCCGCTCTTCACGATGTTTATGTATATCGTGGTGTTCGGCCGCGTGGCCGGCATCCCTACGGATGACATCCCGCAGCCGGTCTTTTATCTCTCTGGTATCTGCCTATGGGAGTATTTCGCGGAGTGCCTCACTGCCGTTTCGGGAACCTTCCAGACCAACGCTAACCTCTTCGGTAAAGTGTACTTCCCGCGACTCGTCTCACCCGTCTCGGTAGTCGTCTCGAAGATGTTCCGTTTCTCGCTGCAACTCGCGACCTTTATTATCGTCTATCTCTTCTTTGTATTCAAAGGTGTGGACTTGCATCCGAACTGGTACTTGCTCCTCTTCCCGGTGCTCATCTTCTTGATCCAATGTCTCGCCTTGGGCCTCGGACTCATCGTCTCGTCGCTCACCACCAAATATCGCGATTTGACGAATTTCTTTGGCGTGTTTGTGTCCCTCTGGATGTACGCTACGCCGATTGTCTATCCGCTCAGTTATGTCACGAACCCGACGCTGCATAAGATTATGCTGCTCAATCCCATGACGGCGATCATCGAGACCTTCAAATACGGGGCATATGGAGCCGGTCAGTTCTCGTGGACCGCACTCGGTTTCAGTGCGCTCGTGACGTTCATTCTCCTCTTCATCGGCATCGCGATGTTCAACCGCAAACAGAAATACTTTATTGATACCATCTAAAACATGCTTGTTAAGATAAATTCAGCGGCACCGGTGGGGATAGATGCGGTGCCTGTGACCATCGAGGTGCACTCTGTCCCGGGTTTTGACTTCACGCTCGTCGGCCTGCCGGATAATGCCGTGAAGGAATCCCACGAACGTATCCTCGCTGCGCTGACGGTGAACGGATTGGAGACCCTTCGTCGTTCCTACACGATCAATATGGCACCGGCGGACATCAAGAAAGAAGGTGCAGCCTTCGACCTTCCATTGGCTGTCGGAATGCTTGCGGGTGCGGAAAAACTGAAGACGAAAGAACTGGCGCACTACATGATTATGGGCGAATTATCACTCGATGGTTCGCTCCAACCTATTCGCGGCGCATTGCCTATCGCACTCTGTGCACGCAAAGCAGGTTTCAAAGGACTCATCCTTCCCGCCGCAAATGCAGATGAAGCTGCCGTAGTGGATGGTCTCGAGGTATATGGACTCAATGACTTGATGGATGTCATTCATTTCCTCAACGGAGAACCCAAAGATGAACTCAATCCGGACGATAAGTTCGAACCGACGCGTATTGATACACAGGCTTTGTTCGACGAACTGGCATTTCCTGCAGATCTGGATTTCTCCGATGTACGTGGCCAATTCAAAGTGCGTAGGGCGGTAGAGATCGCGGCCGCAGGAGGACATAATATGATCATGGTTGGCCCTCCGGGAGCCGGTAAGTCAATGATCGCCAAGCGCATCCCGTCTATCCTGCCGCCGCTCACACTTGAAGAAGCGCTCGAGACCACAAAGATCCATTCCATCGCCGGTCTGACCAACAAACGCCAGGGAGCACGAGGCTCGCTCATCGTGCAGCGTCCTTTCCGCTCGCCCCACCATACCATCACCGACGTCGCTCTTGTCGGTGGAGGAACCAATCCCCATCCCGGAGAGATATCCCTCGCCCATAATGGCGTGCTCTTCCTCGACGAACTTCCCGAGTATAAACGCTCGGCGCTCGAAGTGATGCGGCAACCGCTTGAGGATCGCAAAATCACCGTCTCACGTGCCAAAGACACCGTCGAATACCCGGCATCGTTCATGTTGGTCGCAGCGATGAACCCCTGTCCTTGCGGACATTACGGAGAGAACAATCCTGCGCACCCCTGTACCTGTACTCCCGCGCAAGTGCATCGTTACTTATCGAAGATAAGTGGTCCGCTCCTCGACCGTATTGACATCCAGTGCGAGATAGAAGCAGTGCCGTACGACCAACTGCGCGATACCCAACCGGGCGAATCGTCCGCCGCGATGCGTGAACGTGTCCTCAAGGCGCGTGCTATCCAGAATGAGCGCTTCAAACACAGCCGCCTCGTGCATTGCAACGCCATGATGAATTCGAAGATGGTGCGCCAGTATTGTGCGCTGGATGACGAGTGCGATAAACTCTTGGAGTTTACGATGGCCAAACTCGGCCTTTCCGCACGTGCGTACGATCGTATCTTAAAGGTCGCGCGAACCATCGCCGACATCGAAGGTGCGCCTGATATTAAGAAAAATCATTTGCTCGAAGCGATCTCGTATCGTTCCCTCGACCGAAGTACCTGGGCCGGTTAATGACGCAGATTCTCCAATATAACCAAATCGATCGGCAGCAATGGACGGAGTTGGTGCAGACGAGTGAGACGGGAACTTGGTTTCAGTCTCCGGAGGCGTATGACTTCTTTGCGTCCATGCCGACGCTGCTCGAGCCTTTTGTCTATGGGGTAGAGAAGGGTAACCGACTCTGCGCCGTGTGCGTAGGATATGTGACCAAGGAGCGCAATCCTATCCGCCAGTTCTTCACCCGCCGTGCCATCATCACCGGTGGCCCATGCTTGGCGAATAACTCTCTAAACGAAGAAGTGCAACTTCTTCTCTCCACGTTGCGCCAGCAACTATCAACCGGAGCGAATGCTCCGATATACATCGAATGCCGCAATTTCAATGACTTTAGTTCATGGAAATCGGCATTCATAGCCGCAGGCTTTGCCTATAAACCTCACCTCAATTTCCACGTCAATCCGGCTGTCAATAAGCTAAGCGACAACCGCAAACGCCAATTGAAGAAATCGGATGCGATTTCTGAACCTGCGCGTAGCGAGTCCGAGATTCAGGAGTGGTACAAAGTCCTCTCGGAACTCTACCGCACGAAGGTCAAAACGCCCCTCTGGCCCATTGATTTCTTCTTGTCAGCCTTCCGTCAGAATATCGCCCAATTCCTGTTGGTAAAGCATAACAACAAAGTGATCGGCGGCAGCATGGTAGTAGCCGATAAACGTACCGTCTATGAGTGGTTTGAATGCGGACTCAATGCGGAATTTAAAGACCAATATCCGTCGGTCTTGGCTACTTTTGCCGGCATTCAACTGGCGCTCAAAACCAACCGCTCCCGCTATGATATGATGGGTGCCGGAGAACCCGGAGTGCCTTACGGTGTGCGGGATTTCAAAGCCGAATTCGGTGGCACCCTCGTTGAGCATGGCCGCTTCCTATCTATCTGCAAACCAGCCCTTTACCGTTTTGGAGAATGGGGCGTTAAACGTTTAAAACAAAGATAAATTTTCCTTTAGTTCCTTCACCAGCTCATCGCTGATGTTGTTCCCAATCTGTTGACACACGTCTTGACTCCAGCGTTGCGCCATGGCGATTCGAGCCGATTGGTCGTTGATGCCACGTAGTTTGGCGTAGATGTAACCGGCATTGAAATTATCCCCGGCTCCGACAGTACTGATAGTATCGATTTGAGCAACGGGATAGGTCTCACAACCTGCAGGAGTATAGACGCGAATGGATCGTGCTCCATCGGTTAAGATGAGCGTGGAGCAGAGGGGACGAACACGCTCATAGATTGCGTCAGCATCCTGTAAACCAAAGAGATAGTCGAAGTCCTCCATTGAACCACGAACGACAGTCGCCAATCGCATATTCTCTTCGATATTCGGTAAGATGTCGGGTAAGTCTGCGATATGATTCTTACGGAAGTTGACGTCATAATAGAGCCATGCTCCGGCTTCGTGAGCCTCTCTTAGCAACTTGCTCACCACAGAACGAATGACAGGATTGATGGCAAAGAACGACCCGAAAAGGACAACATCTTCTGCTTTGATCTGCGGCAGCTGGATGTCCAGTATGTCCGTCGCATGGTCCTTATAGAACTCATACTGCGCATCGTTGTGTTCGTCGAGAAAAGCCAGCGTGATATGCGACTTGGTGTTCGGATGTCGGCAGACAAACTCATCGGAAACACCGTTCTTGCGCAGAAAATCGCAAATCATATCTCCGATATGGTCACTTCCCGTTTGGGTGATCATCGCACATGGCACACCGGTACGCCCCAGCGACACGATGCTGTTGAACGTCGATCCTCCTGGGACGGCTTTTTGCGGCTGGTCATTCTTGAACAAGATGTCCAGTACCGTCTCTCCTATTCCGATGACGCGTGGCATTTGTGCTTATAAAATCTGTGCGCTATGATTCTTAGTGTCGACCTTTTCGATAATCCGCTCAAGGATGCCTTCCGCATTGAAAACAAAGGTTTTGCGGAGTGTTCCCATAGACACTTTGCCGTAGTTTTTCTTCTCACCCCAGGCACCAAAGGCTTGCAGCATCTCTGTAGTCGGATCACTCAGAAGAGGGAAGGGTAAATCGTATTTCTCTTTGAACTTGATATGCGAGGCCTGGCTGTCCTTGCTCACACCAAACACCTGATAACCCTGCGCAAGGAAGGCATGGTAGTTATCACGGATGTTACATGCTTCAGCCGTACAACCCGGAGTTGAATCCTTCGGATAGAAATAAATGACTGTCTTTTTGCCAATCAGATCCTTGTCTGTAACCATTTTGCCGGTTTCGTCTGCTGCCGCAAAGTTCGGCATTTTGCCTCCAACTTGTAACATAATTATTTTTTGTTAGAATTTTGCGGCAAAGGTAGTGAAAAAATTGCATATATCAAAAAAATAGTTAAAATTTAATCGTAATACTTGTGTGTTTAGAAAAATTTAACTAAATTTGCCGCAAATTTGAAGAACATGACGATCATTTTTGACTTGGACGGAACGCTGCTCAACACGATTGACGACTTGGGCTATGCGTGCAACTATGCGCTGGAACAAACCGATTACCCAACACATAAAATCGAAGACTATCCGCGCATGGTGGGCAACGGCATTAACAACCTCATTCGTCGTGCCTTGCCGGAATCCGAACGCACCGAGGACAACATCCTCCGTGTACGCGCGCATTTCGTTCCGTATTATAATAACCATAACTGCGACTACA
>JAEEGL013115055.1_pt1 | contig 16299 bp, 6 predicted proteins | sample 9134231 | NCBI WGS metagenome assembly JAEEGL01 (sample SAMN16246548, study PRJNA631951) | gut metagenome | biome: gut microbiome; feature: rumen; material: fiber-attached | host: Bos | place: Iran: Karaj | collected 2018-10
GTCATTCGCGTTCTCGCCATTGGCGGCTCGCGCGAACTCAACCGCAACGCCCTGCGCACCCCCTGCCCCGTCGCCCTTGGCTGGGACCGCGACCAGACCGACGTGGGCGATGCCGGCTTCAAAGAACTTGACCGTCTCGTCGCGGACAATGCCGACCGTATCGCCGCCATCGGCGAAATCGGCCTCGACTTCCACTACTCACCCGAAAGCGCCTCGGCGCAGATGGACCTTCTCGCGCGCGAACTCTCCTTCGCGGACCGGCTGGGGCTCCCGGTCGTCATCCATACGCGCGAAGCCGACGCCGCGACGCTGGAAGTCATCGACGCCGTTCCGTGGTCCCGTGCCAGCAGACTGCGCGGCGTCATCCACTCGTACACGGGGGGACCAGATTTCGCGGCCAAACTACTCGACCGCGGCTTTGCCATCTCCTTCTCGGGCATCGTGACCTTTCGCTCGGCAGACCTCGTCAGGGACTCCGCTCGGTTCGTCCCGGACGACCGCATCCTCGTCGAGACGGATACGCCCTACCTCGCCCCCGTCCCGCTGCGCGGACATCAGTGCGAACCCGCCTACGTCGTCCACACGGCCAAATGCATCGCCTCCGAGCGCAAGACGGACATCGAGACCTTCTCCGAACTCACCTTCGCGAACTCCGCGCGGCTTTTCCTCAAGTGACTTGTCACATGGCCGATGCCAGCGCCTGGTTGCGCCTGACAAATCCAAGTGCGTCCATCCGCCTAAATAGGGCTCGCTCATCGGCGCTTGTCATGGGTTCAAAGGGCTTTCTGAAAGATCCGCAATCTATGCCGACGAACTTCATCATCGCCTTGCGGTAGGTCCAGTTGTCGGACTCTATCATCAGTTCAATCAGCCGATTTGCCTCGTCCTGGTACCTTGCGGCGGTTTTGAAATCCCCTTTTGCAGCGAACAGGCAGATTTTCGCGAAATGCCTCGGGATGATATTGTATGTTGTTCCAATACCGCCGGAAAAGACATTGCCCACTGCAAGACCGCAAAGAAGCTGCTCGTCGCATCCGGCGAACCAGATTGTTTCCTTGCAAAGGCGCCGTTTCAGGCACTGCGCCGCGAAGTAGTCGCGGCCTGTGTACTTGACTCCCTTGACATTCGGGATGTCAAAGAGACGGACATCCCGTTCCGGGACGAGCGCCGAGCCAATGGAGTAGATCATAAACGGCAGATCCGTCACAGAGGCGATCTGACGGTAGTGATACATTGTGGCTTCAAACGACGTGCGGTACAACTGAGGGGCGACGGAACTTATCCAGGTGACGCCAGCGTCCGCGGCATATTGCGCCAATGCCATGGAATCCTCGGTGCTATTGGCGCCAACATGGGCTATTAGTATTCCTCTTCCCCGATTGGCGCTAACAGCCGCAGCATAGACTTGGCGGCGCTCTTCTACGGACAAAAGCCACCACTCACCGGTGGTTCCCGTGAGATAGAATCCTTTCAAGCCATTCGCATATCCGTAGTCGATTATCTTCGCAATTGACTCTTCATCCACGCGCCCCTTTTTGTCGAACGGGGTAAACATCGCGGCGTAGGCTCCGCACATTCCCCTGAAACACTTCTCGTGCAGGTTGTATTTCATCGGACAAAGCAAATTAACGTAGCTCGATAACCGTGGAAGGGCTTCCCGGCAATCGGAGAAACACCACCGTGCCATCGCCTGGTGGAGTGAGTTGGACCGTGTTCGCCGAGCCTCTCTCATAGAGAACGCCAGCCGTAACGTCAACGGTTCCGGACCAGTCTGAAAGGGCGGGGAGTACCTTTGCGTAGCCGAGGTGCCCGTCGAGCAGTTTCCCGAAGAGCTTGTCCGGCACGTCGCGCGTCTTGCCGGTCCAGACAGCGACACGCCCGCCGCCGCCACCTACGGAAGAATTTCCGTTATAGCCGTCTCCGCCACGCGCCGTAATCGCGGCGGAGGCATCGGTACCTGTTAGTTTACGGCAAATCAACCAAACGGCACCCCCTGAGCTGCCAGCATACCAGTTGCCAGAGGCCTGCGAACCGCCGTTGGCATTGAGCATGCCGTTCAGAACGACGTCGCCATCGCAACAGATGCGGATGGAACCGCCGGCGCTGGGAGAATATCTTTCACCGCTCGCCGAACCCGAACCGGGTCCAAATGGGGCCGTCGCGACGCCGTATGTCGCTCCGTACGCCACGCCATTCACGTTCGTCGCGTTGCCACCGACGCCACCATAGCCGCCGGCACCCAGGTACTTGACTGATGTCGCCTTCCAACCGCCACCAGGACCTTTTCCATGTCCAGCCGCGTATATGTAGCCAGGATATCCAAGCGCAAAGGCATCAATACCCGATGTTGCGTCAACGTTCAGTGCGCCAAGACGGAACCATGGCGAACTGCCGTCCACCAGGTTCGAGTGCGGATAGGCGAAGGACTTCTCGGCAAGCGACAACGTCCCGCCGACCATGAAGAGCGAACCACCGGAAAGGGTTAATCCGCCAATCGCCGCTGGTACGGTTTCACCTGCACCAGAACAGATGTGAATCGCGGAAGCATTGAATGACGCATTGCCGCCGATGGTTAGACAAGGACGTTTAACGCCATCGGAATCCACGATGAGACGCGCACGGACCACATCGACGTTCCCAGTTACAACGCAATCTGACGAATCTAGGCAAATAACCGCGTTCGTCGCATTGAGATTGCCATTGATTGTCAAAGTGCCGCCTGCGACTTCGAGTCTGTTGCCCCAGAGCGTTGCGGGAAGAGCCGCTGTAGTGGTGGTGACGGCGCGCCCTGAAATCACCAGATTGCCGTTGATCGACAAATCGGTAGGATTCGCAAAGGCGAGGGCGCCATCATCCATCAGCACGTCTCCATTCACAGTGAGCATTGAGGGGGCGTCTTCCGCCGCCCATAGGCCGGCGAGACGGAATGTTCCGCCCGTTGTCGCAAACCGCGTGAGGAACTGCGAATCAGGGAACCAGAGTGTGCCAATGCCGCCGCCAGTCGTCCCGAACCGTGGATGGCCGGCCAATATGGTGCGTTCGTAGTTCGCGCCGCCGCCAATCGCCTGAATGCGAAGCAGGGGAAGGGCTTCAGCCGACTGGGCGACCGAATCGTAGTCTATGGCGATTCGCCCGCCCCCGCCGGCTCCGGCCATATATCGGGAATCAGCCCCGTTGGCGGTAATCGAACCCGTACCGATGATCTTCTCACATGCGATGTAAACGGAACCGCCTGCGCCGCCAGACCAGTGGTTGCCCCCCATGGTGGTGTAGCGTCCATCTACATTGATTGATCCGTTGACCGTGACGGCTCCGGAAGCGACGATTTTCACGACGCCGCCGCCTTTGCCGCCATCCCTTCTGTCCTGGTTGGCGCCGCCGCTACCGGGAAGTTCCGGCAGAGAGACTGAGTCGTAAGTCGTTCCAAATGTCGAAAGAAGATCCCTGACCGTGATGCCGCCAAAGCCGCCATGGGAACCACCGTCTCCGACTGACATGCCTCCGCCAGGTCCCCTGCCCGTTCCATCGCTTCCAGAGTCCGCCCCGAGGAAGCCAAGGCCCTTTCCATCGACGAGGCCGCCTTGATTGATGGTGAAGGTCGAGCAGACAACGTTGACCCGCCCGTTCGGCACCCATTCGCCGTTGCCGTCGGCGGCCGTCGCCGTGTTTGCGGCATGTGTGACCGTGCCGTCAACAGTCACGGCACCTGCCGTCAGCAGCGAGTTCCAGCCGTCGAACACGAGTGTGCCGCCGGACGCGACGTTAATCACGTCCGCGATGGCCGACGACGTGTCAATAGTTATCGTGTGACCGGAGAGGATGGTCACAGTCTGACCCGCCGCAGGAATGCCGACCGGCGTCCAGCTGGCCATGTCACTCCAGCGACCATCGCCCGCGCTCGTTCGAGCGGTAACGATGGCTGGCGTCGTGAAAGACGCGCCTTCGCCACGGACAACCCCGAAGATGTTGCTTGCGACAGGTCGCCAGATGTACTGCGATTCGGGCTCAAGGCCGTCGAGCACCACTTGGTAAGTCCCGTTGCTCGTAGCGGCCGCGAATTGCGAAGCGACTGTCGCCCCTCCCAGGCTTATCTCAACGCCTAGCAACGCCCCAATACCGGAGGCGAGCTCGAGCGAGAATGCCGCCGCCGCGTCGGAAACGACGCCTATCGCACACTGGCCGAGCACCGGTACGGACCATGTGGTGGCGGAAGCCGCCTCCGTCCAGGCGGTCCCGTACTCGTTTGAGGCGCAAATGCGCGCATAATATTGTGTGGCCGGCGAGAGCGTCGAGAGTATCCCGTGCACATCGTCCATTTCGCCGTATGAGCCAATTTCCGTAACGGAGTCCCATGCTGCGGCTACCGTCCCGCCATCCGTCGCGCCTGAAAACAGGTAGCAACGCACAGGTGTCGAGCCGCATTGGAGGACCGTAGAGGAAAATTCAAGGCGTCCGTCATTGAGGATGGATGCTGACAGGGCTCCCATGACGGGTTCCTTGGCCGCCAGGACGTTGAAGAACTCCATCTCCCTGACACCGGTGTAGGTCCCGTCGCCGTAGTTGCGCGTGATGCGGAACTTGTAGTACTTGTACGCAGTGGCATTGGATGTCTCGTGGTATTTCCACGTGCCCGCTGGGCACGTTTGGTCCGTGCGGGAGTCGATCAGAACCCATGCCTCGTCGTCGTCCGGATCGCCATTGGTGCCGTACAAGGCGTAATCGCGGGGCATGCGTGTCGCGGCATCATCCCAATTGAAACGGTAGGCGTCAACAACTCTGGCGGAATTGAATTCCCACACGATCCATGCGGAGCCAATAAATGGAAGCCACGCGTTCTCAGTGTTGTCAAAGGCGTATGACGGGGGACGTGTGCTGTTGCCATTGCCGGCTGAACGAACCGAGCCAGTCGGTACGCCGTTCACGGGGTCGGTAAGGTCAACAAGCGGAACACCTGTTACCTCATCGATGACGACGCCGACATCGACGCCATCCGAGAGGTTGCCGGCAGCGTTTACCGCGTGGAAGGTGAAGACGTATTCGCCGGCGGTCGTCAACGTAATGGTGGTGTCGTTGTCGTCCAAATCCAACTGAGGGCCGGACTTGACCCGGACAGCGTAGCCGAAGACCGGAATATTCATCGTGACAATACCGTCCCCGCTGCTTACGCCTCCAGTGGAGCCGTTTTCAAGCGCGGAGCCGTCCAAAACGATGAGGCGCTCCGCCGCCATCTTGTGGGAGTACGACGAAACGCTGGAAGCCGTAGGTCTGGCCGAAGTACACCGAAGCGTGTTGGAAAGCCCACGCCTATATCCGTATTCGGAATTCGCGTTGTCCGTGAACCAAAGATAGATTGCCACATCGTGGTCGCCCTCCGCCTCAGTCGTGGCGAAGAGCGCAGGCGGGGTGTTCGTCGATGCCCAAACGGCATCCCGCAGCGATGAGATGTCCGCCGATTCAGTAATCGTCCACTCCTTCGCGCCTTCTGGGACGGTATAGGAGACAATCGCGACGTTGGTCGAATTGCAGAAGACCTGGCTGCCCGTTGACGGGCATGCGATGACAGGCCCCGTAACGTCCTCGACGGTCGATGACTCCTCCCAAGGCCGCACGTCCACAACCGCCCCACCGACCGGCAGCTCGCCCGTGAACGACAGGGAGCCAGATGTCGGCCTGACCTTGCCGAATCCGTCCGGGCAGACGCCGTTCACTTTCACGGTGAACCACGATTCATCTGGCAAACCGGACAATGTGTAGGTAGCAGAGTTGGCGACGGCCGTTCCTGACTTCGTAGCGCAAGTCTCCGTCCAGACATAGACATTCGCGTTCGTGTTCCAAGAGGAAACGTTGCGACCGACAACAAGCGCCTCAACGTATGGTTCCGACCCTGACGACGTTTTCGCAAGGTCTGGGAAAAGGGTCTGATCGCAGACGGAATAGGAATAGTCGGACGAAATGGACGCATAGCCAGGTCTCCATCCGAATGCGGAAACATCGGGAACGAAATTCGTGAAGATAGAGCCGGGATAAGATATGTTCAGAGTTGAACGGGAACCGTTCGCAAAAAACGAACCGGAAAAGAGAGTCGTGTCCACGGCCTCGACCGCTACCCGGCCGCCGGCGCCATTGCGATTGACATAGTGGCCGTTGGCGGTGATGACTCCGTTTCCGGAAAGCCTGTTCGCCTGGATCCAGACACTGCCGCCAGACGAACGCTCTTCACCGCCGTCGGCGGTGATCGTTCCTTCCAGCAAAAGCGTTCCCGAGACTTCCATCTTGATGGCTCCGCCGGCCGCGTATGCGTAGTTGCCTGAGCCAAGCGCCGTAGGACGGCTGATCTGTCCATACCCGCCGTTGTACTGGGAGATGCCACCGTGGCCATTGCCTTCGGTGCTGAAAACCGGACACGGGATGGTGACGTTGTTTCGCTCCGGTCTCGCGCCGAAGCCGCGACCCTTTGCGCTCAAGGTTCCGGCGATAACCGGATTTGCGCATCGGATCGTAACGCCCGACCCGTGGGGGTGGGCCGTCGTGCCGCCAGACGAAGCATTGACGTCTGTCTTGTCGCCCCAGCCCACATAGAGCAAGGAACCTGAAGCCAGGGAAAGCGTGTCCAGTTCGTACACGTCCCGAATGGAGCAAGATGGCAATGCTACCTGGGCCGTTCCTTCGAGAACGATGGACTTGACGTCAAAATCGGCCACATCGTCACCAGTCCTTGATCCCCAGTTGTCGAGACGGAACCTTGCACCAGTGCGCACGGTCAGCGTACCTAGATGGAGAAATCCCGAATGAAGTTCAGAATGCGCTCCCGCCGGGATGGTCAGGTTCCAGTAATGTGGGGTGGTCGTATCGGGAAAAACATAGGAATAATTGCCGCTTAACGTGACCTCGACGGGGTTGTCCTCAGTGCCGATCTTGTCCGCAAACAACCAAGGTGCCCACAGGGTGCCCGGGGCGCCATCGGAGTGTGAGGCGTCGCCACCGGCCACGGAAATCGTGCCAGACCAGTTTGCCGTCCGACAGGTGATGGAGACACGGCCTCCAGACCCGCCACGAGTCGAATTATCGCCGCTTGCATCAATATTCCCGCTCCCCGAAAAAGCCGTGCCTGCCGCAATCCAAATACTGCCGCCGGAACTGCGGTTCGAAGCCAACGCCGTAATGCTGCCGTTCACTGAGACCGCGCCTGTCGCGGCGATTTTTACGGCACCGCCACCTGTGCCATTTCCTCCGGAACCCAATGCCGTAGGCTCGGTTATGCTGCCATAAGGTTGCTGGAATGAACTTCCCGTGCTGCCACGGCTGGCTCCCCAGTAGTGATTCGGATACAGGATGTTGTCGAGATGGGGCGGTCCACCGTGGCAGGCGCCCTCTGCCCATCCTCCAGGTCCGCCCTTGGCCCCGAATCCCTGGTTGTCTGCGCTCACATGTCCTGAAATGTCGGCGGAGACACAGTTGATTGTCACGCCGGCGCCATGCGGCATCTCAGCGGTACCGCCAGAGGCGGCGTTAATCGCGCTCGGGTCGCCCTCGCATGTGACCGTTGCCCCAGATGCGACGGTGAATGCGCCATACGCCCCCGAGGCGGGCCACGTTCCCGCTGGTATCGAGGGCATGTTCACGATGCCGGATGGGATCGTCACATTGTCGCCGGTCGTGGGAGCCGACGGATCCCAGTTCCCATCGTCAGTCCAGTCGGAACTTCCGGCCCCACCAGTCCAGGTAGCGGCTTGCGCCGTCATAGCGGCGACGGTCATACAGGCGCTAAAGAAGATTTTGTTCATGGTTATTCTCCGTGATGGTGACATAAACACAGGGGAAACAACTTGGATGTTAGCACATGGGCTAGTCTAATGCGTCCACGCAAACACTTTGTGGTTTTTTGTACATTCAATTCCGCTCCGGCGTCCAGAGAAGCAACATGACGTCCCAGGGCTTAATTTCCATGTTCGCCACGTCAACGGGTTTGTCGGTCGTCAGATCAACGGCGCTGGCGACGGGGTACGCGAATTTTGCCTTGAGTTTAACAGATTCAAACTGTCTCTCGTTCCATATCCAAGTCGCGAAGGCAGGTTCCCCTCTTGCGTTTTTCCACGGAATGGAGCAGAATTCAACGTGCTCGTTCTCGGCGTTTTCGATTACGACAGGACGGGGCGGCAGAAGTGGGATGGCGGATGTCTCAAGCATGCGCAACGCCTCGATGTCATTCTTGGGGGCCGGAAAGAACCAGATTTTTCCCGGAACCGGCTTGAGCCAGTCGAGCGTCCGGGCCTCGCCGAGCGGCCCTTTGTCAGGTGCATCGCCAAAGACGATGATGCGTCCGCCATTCTCATGCCACTTGCGCAGTTTCTCACATACTTCATCGCGCAGATACCGAGCAGCCGGAAGCACGATGAAATCGTACTTTACCTCCTCCAGACGTCCGCCAAGCACGCGCTTCTCGGTTGCGTAGTCAGCGATGTATCCGGCCATCTTGATTCCGTTCACGACCGGTGTGTGGACATTGAAGTATCCCCGTGCGCGCGGAAGCACCGGATCGGGATAGACTACGCAGAAAGGTGAACGTGGGAACTTGTGAAAGGCTCGGACGACATCATAGTTGCGCTGTATCGCGGCGGAGGCCTCCGAAAAGGAATAAAGCGAGTCTATCGAACTCATGTTCTTGGAAAAGCGCGGATTGCCATGCCAGCACCACGCGTCGACGCCGGCAAGGCCGAAGAGCGCCGCTTTCCATGAATCAAGCTTCGTGCGACGCCCGCCGCCCTTGAACTCAAGATTCACAACAGGCTTTCCTGGGGATAGGCATGCCAGCCAATCGTAGTAGGGCTTGGCAAACGGAAAGGTTCCCGAGTCCATCCCGATGAGTTCGCCGAGATCGGAGACATCCTCCTGGTTCACGTTGCACATCGGGCAGAACCACCCCATCTGCATGTTGTTTAGCTTGTAGCAGGTGTAGACGGTCTTGTCATATTTCCTGACTTCGTCGCGCATGAACGTGAAGAACTCGGTGAGCCTGTTGAGGTTGAAGCGCCAGAACTCCGTCGCGAGTTCGCCGGAGGTCTTGTCGTCCAGGGGCAGTCTGATTGCGTCGAAACTCTCGAATGTGGTCCCACATGTCTTGTTCAGATTGGAGATGTCGCCATATTTATTTGCCATTTCCCCGCGGAAGATACGCTCGGTTATTGGACCGTTGTTGACGATGCCCGGCTCATTCGCAAGCCAGACGCAGTTGAGGGCCGGATGGTTGGCGACTTGCGGCATGATGGCGGCGAAATACTTGCGCACCCAATCGCGTGTTTCCGGATGCTCGATGTCCCACGGAAGAAATCCAGCCATTGAATACCCCTTGAGCTTGGCGTCGGGATGCTTTTCAAAAAACCATTTCGGAGGTCGTGCGGTAAGGCCGAGGTCGACTTTGATGCCATATTCGAGACACTTGTCCAAGACGTCCTTTATTTTCACCTTTGGGTTCCCGTCGGCTAAGACCAGTTCACCCGTCGGCTCCTCTGTCTCCCCGTCCGGGAAAAGGGTGTCTATGTGTTCGCCTATGTGGATGACGTTCATGTGCAGGTCACGCATTGTCTCGAAGTGGGGCCAAATTGCGAACAAGCACTGTCCGAGCAGGAATATGGGCTTGCCTTCGGCGGTGAAACACCCGTCACCTATGCCGAGGCGCACATTCGGCATTTTGACGAATCCAGCAGGTTTGGCGCTAGACGGATCCCTGGTGATGCGCTCGTACTCGGCGAGTATTTCAGGGCATTTGCTGTTGCAGAAAAACTCGTTTTCGTAGAGCACGTAGTATCTTTTGGAATTAAGCCAATCCCTGTTGGATTTTGCAGCCACCCTTAGCGCTGTCAACATCATTTCAGGCCTTGAAACGTCGGCGCCTGCCTCAACCGCCTTCGCATGTGCGGCCTCTATCTTCTCAAGCCAGCCCATGATTGCCGCGATGGCGGCGTCAGCTGCTTTGCGGTCGAGTTTGCGGCCTACCTGCCCGCGGGCCTTCATTAGCGTCACCTCGTCGCCCGAATACTTCTTTTCAATAAGCACGCTGCCGTCCGCGCGACGGAAGACAACCTGCGGAATGTAGTACCCGTTCGGGATATCCTCCTCGACAAGAGCTTTTTCGTTTGCTTCATCAAGCGAGAGGCCTCCGTCCGCCAGCTCGTCATCAGGGCCCTCGTTGATGTCGGCCGGAGGTGCGGACAGATACGGGGGTTCCCCGCCCCACGCCGCCCATCCGGAACTCTTTCCTGAGGGAAGATTTAGTTTGGTCTTGCGTGTCACCGTCTTCCCGGTGTCGATGTCGAAAAGCGACAGTTCGGCCGTAATTCCGCTTTCCCCCTTGTCGAGTTCAAGCGTGTACTGCACCATGATCCGCTCTGAATCTGAATAGTCGGAGTTGAGAGGTGACACCTCAAGCTTGTTTTCCGCATGTGACGCGACGGCCGCCGCTACCACTACAATAACCCATGCCCTGTGAAATTTGTGCATTGTCATTCCTCCGTTATTCAAGTTCAATCCTGTAAACCTTGGCGTAGTCATCCATGGGCAACGTCACGGACAAAGGTCCTGGCTTGCCCCAGTTCAGCGGGGCAAGCCCAGAATGCGACTCATGGACAAGGACATCGTCGACCATATTGTGGACGCGCCGTATTCCGCGGTTGGCCTCGATTTGAACCGGGACGATGCCGGCCTTGTCACCGGGAATGACAACCAGCGAGTATGCGCCGTCGGCAAGTCGGACTGCCCGCCAGTCATATCCGCGAAGCTGAAGAGAGTCATCACCGCTTTGAGAAAGGCGGATGTCGTCAGCCAGCCCCTCCTTCTTGATCAAGGAGACGAGCGCAGCCCGATATACGTTGCGACGCGCCTGGTTCTCGACACTACCTCCGCCGCTCAAGGCCTGGCCGCCATTGTCGACGGGATCCGGAAGCAGCTCTATCCCGTCAATCGCGATTACGCGCCCCTTGCCGACTGCGTATTCCGCAAGACCCTCGCCGTATGACTTGCCACTTCCAGAGGGGATGAGGGACGAGGTGTCGCGCAGGTCGCCGTACTCGTTGCTGTTGAAGCCGTTCCGTACTGTGAGCAACGTTCCGCCGTCTTGTACCCACGATCTGATTGTCGCGAACGTTTCGTCCTTCACATACATTGATTCACCGGCGAACAGGTATTTCCTGCCGACGAGGGCGCCGCGCCCGATTGTGCGCTCAGTTACGAAATCGGGGCGGTATCCAAGCGAATACTCTGCGCCGCAAATCTCGGAGCGCATACGGACTATCTTGACATCCGTGCGGCGCTCGCAGATAGTCGGGAAGAACGTGGCAAACGGCGTCTTCTTCTCGACTGAGGGGTATATATAGTCCGCAAAGAGGCGGCGTATGTCGAGCCCGCTCATGACGAGCGCGTTCATTGACTGGGCGTTTTTGATTGAATCGCTGAAACGCGGGTTCGAATGCCAGCACCACCAATTGCCGTCCGCAAGGCCGTGCAAAGCCAGTTTCCAGGCGACTTTGTTGACAACTGCGTCGCCGCCGTACCAGATGTGTACCTCTGTGTCGACAACGGGTTTGTCATGGGCGATCGACCGAAAGAGATCGATGTAGATGTTGTCCCTGTCGCTCGAATTTCCGTCGCGGCCGATGATTTCATATGGCTCCTGGAAACGCTCGAGGTCAAAGCTCGCAAGCGAAGGCGACATGAATTTCACGTGCGTCGGCAAATCGGGACGAAGGCTCCTGGTGTTGTCGTGGAGGAATTTGAAGAAGTCGAAAAGAAGGTCGTCGCGGAAGCACTGGAAGTCGTACCAAGGAGCGTAGTTATTCGGGTCTGGCCACTTGATGAGCTGGATGTCGTCGAACGCCTTGTAATCGCTCCGCCACCTCTTGTTGAGGAGGCTGATGTCATTGCGGTATAACTTCCTCATGGCGGCGATGAAGTCCCCCCTTGTGCGTTCGGAGTAGTTGAGATACCAGGGCTCGTTCCAAAGCCAGAATGTTCTCACTCCGGGATATCTGTTCCAGAATGCTATGCTTTCCTTCTGTCCAGCTTTCACAGCCACCTTGACGGCGGGATGCTGCACAATGAACGACATGAAGTTGTTCTGGTCCATGTTCTTCACGTCCGGATTGTCGCGAAGCAACTTCGAAGCCTTGACATCCGCGCCTGTCAGCTGTAGATCAGGAACGCGCACTGCGGCGTTGATGTGAAGCCCGTTTTCGACAAGCGCCTTCATGTAGGCCTGCCTGTCGAGTTCATCCTGTGGCATGTCGCGTTGTGTCAGCTCGGGGCAGACGGAATTGAAGCCGAGTTCCCAGGTGTAGTGCGCGTCCTTCCGCAAATACCAGAAGAGACATGGTCCCCAAAGAAAGACAGGACGTTCGCCCGCCCAATAGTACCCGTCGTGCATGGATAGTTTCGAAGAATCGTCCTGCGGGACGATCCACTGGCGGGAAGGATTGGCCATGACCCGGTTGGCATAGTCCACGGCCTTGGCGTATATTCCCTTAAGATACGCGGTGTTCCTGATGACGCGCTCGGTGTCGCCGCTTTTCAGGTCATCCTCGCTGCCAGCGGTGAACATTTCAAGCATTGCGAGCCACGCGCGTGGATAGACCGTGTCCAGTCCGTTGCGCTCAAGTTTTTCAACTATGTTAGAATAGGAGACGGCATCGGCCTTGAGTTCTTCAACGAGTGCCAGGATTCCCTCCTTGTGGTAGACCTTCACGCTGTCGTCGCCAGTCGGTGCAATAACACCGCGTCTGGCGGCAGTATTGCCGCTCGAGTCCGCAAGGATGACTTCGAACTTAACATCGCCTGCGGGCAGCTTTTCAGGGTCGGCCTTTAGGCGCAACGTCACGGGTTTGCCCGCTTCGACGGAGACTGCGGAGGCTGCAACCCTGCCGCCCTCCCCTGCCAGGGCAACGGCGACCTCCCCTTTGAATGGCCTTGCAGTCCAAACGGAAACCTCAAACGGGATTTCCTTCATCAAATAAGACTTGCCTGGAATCTGGGCGCGAACCGCCGCGCCAACATCCTCCGGCGGGGCACCCATTTCGAACACGGGGAAATGGTAGCCGCTGAAGACATTGCAAAGACCCGCGGAGAATGCGACTACGCTCTCGTGCCTCGCGTCGTCGCCGTCGCGGTCGGTGACAAGAAGGTTCATCTTGAATGGCGTCATGCCGACTGGGTCAATCGGCTGGAGGGTCCGCCACGGAATAAGAATGTCGAGGAAGCCATCCTTCTTGAAAGCATACATCTTGCCGGCCCTGCCTTGAACGCCAGAGCCTTCGTCCAGCTGGGCGCGGCGTTCAGTTTCGCTGCCGCACGCAAGCTGCAACGCACCTGAATCCATGCGGTTCTGCGACTTGTACACCGTGGTTCTGACACTGCCATCCGCCTGCGGGCTGAAGGCAAGGACCACGTCATCGGCGAAATTGCGCTGCCCGACATCGCGCCAGCCGACAATGAGCGGCGTCGTGGCATCGACGAAGGCAATCTCAACATGCCCCGGCGAGGGAGGCAGATCGTCGGTGATTTTGACGCCTATGTACAGGTTGTCGAAATCGCGCGCCAAATAGACTTCGGCGGCAAGATCAGCTGGGCCGCCGTAAGTCCCCCGGAGGGCGGAGGCGTGCTTTTTCCCGGCGAGCACAAAGGGGCTCACCCCAAGCTTCAGCCATTTGGCAATGTCGCCGTCCGTCTTCAACGGAGAGGGCGCCCATGGCAACGAATTGGTGACGGCGACAAGAGGGGTTGCGTCTACAGCCTCCTGGGATTTGATGACCACGGCCCCTGTCAAAGGGGATTCCTTTGCAGCGGGCTCTGCCGCGAACAGCTGAAATGCCACAGCCGTTGCCACCGCGCCAAAAGATGTCTTTGCGTTCATTGGTTGTCTCTCCTTTCTCCACTACCGCCAACTCTGTTCCGCTCGCGCCAGCGGCAAGGCGACATTCCGGTTTCCTGGCGGAAACGCTCAGCAAGGTGCTGCGGCGACGAGAACCTGAGCTTAAGGGAGATTTTTACGATGCTGTCGTTGGTCGTTTCAAGCAACTTCATGGCGCGGTTAATCCTGCACTTGACCAGAAAGGCATGAGGCGGCAGTCCTGTCAGCCGCTTGAAGCGCATTAGGATGGTATTCGGCGAAAGCTTTGTCCGAGAAACAAGGTTGTCGATGTTGAAATCGCCCTCCGGTTCGCGCTGCATGTCCGCGATGATTTCAGAGAAAACCGCGTCGTCAACATGGCTTTCCAGCGATTTCGGACGCTCATCGACGATTGATGAAAAGATATTGGCGAGAGCCAACCTCATTCTGAACTTGCGCGCCGCTTCTGGGAGGGATTTGTCCTCGTACAGCCTCATCATCTCTGCGAATTCCGACTGGAGTCCGGCGGGAACGGACACTATCTTGGCTGCGACTGTCTTCAGTCTTTTTACAAGGTGTTCGGATTCGTCGCGGGGCAGCCCAAGTATCGATTCGCCGCGTTTCGGCAGACGGATGAAGATCCAGTAGAGCAACACCCCCTTGGGATTGGCCTGGATGCGATGGCCATTGCGGGGCAACGTGGAGAACACCTTGCCTGGAAGCAGATGGTATACTTTGCCGTCGCAATCGAACTTGGCGCTGCCGCGGGCGCAAAAAGTTATCTCCATGCACCCCGCATGGCGATGGAACATTGAGCCACCTGAAGTAACCACGGATTTGTTCATGCCCAAAACCGGTATTTCCGGGAAACCAAGCAATGTTAGGTCGACGACATGTCGCTCTGGTGTCTCAATCAAGTCGCTCGTCGTGTACGGATAATGTTTCGTCATCATTGTTTCCACCTGTGCCTAAGGTCTCCGACAAGATTGAAGGCGTCGTAATACTCAAACGTGTGAGCCTCGTGGAGAAGAAGACCGTCGATGCCGGTGCGTTCGACCGTCTCGGCACGAAGACGCATGGCTTCGACCAGATTCTGGGATGATGCGCCATGGTGATGCTGTGCGTATGCCGAAAGCCAGCTCGAGAAGAAAACAAGGTTCACGCGCCCTTTGGAATACGTGGCGTATTCTGGACCGAAGATGTCGGCTGGTTCATGGCCAGGAACGCACGACGCCATGTCAAGGCCTTTGGCGTGCCAGTTGGCCACGCCGTCCCATGTCCATTCGTAGTCTCCGAGTACGAGTGTGTCGGCAAGATTCTCGTCAATCCATCTACGCCAATCTATCTCAATCTGGTATTTCACGTGATCTGACATGTACGGTGCGCAGAAATCCATTGTCGCGCCGAATGGTGTGCCAACCATGATCTTGATTCCACAGGCCACCTCCCCTACACGTCGAAGGAAGCCTGTGTAGGCATCGGCGGGGAGAACGCCGAAATCATAGTCCGCTTCAGGGAAGGGAAGATGTCGGGAATGGCAAGAGGTGCTCAAATACAGGCCATTGGGCGAATACGCAAGCAATTCGCGGATGTCGTCTATCTTGGCCTCGACAGCGACATGGTTGGAGTAATCGCGCACGCCGGGCCAGTACTTGCCTGCCGAAGATATTATCTGGCAATCGGGATGCTCGATTAGGAAACGCCCATTCTGCTCGTCGAAGACATCGACCCAGAGATAGATGTCAAGTCCCATGTCATTACAGGCCGCTACGGCCTCGGCAACGGGATCCATGATTCCGAGAGTCTTTGCAAGCGGAGTGTCGGGGTTGTAGCGCTCCCCCTGAGGGATTGATCCTTCCGCGCGTTCAAGCAACACACTCCTGTCAGCGGAGTGAAGCCACTCAAGATTTGAAAGTCTTTTCGACGGGTATCCAGCAACTCCTAATCCGGCGGTTCGCCAGAGAATTCCGTCAACGCCTGCGGATTTACACTTTGAAACCAACACCCTCACGTCATTGGGGCGCATGGCATCACCATGAAGCGAGATTTCGTCGAAAAAGTCCACTGTCATGAAAATGCTGCGGCGAAAAGTCTCCGCGGCATTGGAAACAGTATTTCCAATCGGTGTTTTCAGCGATTGACGACAATCCATAGTAAAAATTATAACAAGTTTCACGTCGTACAGATATCATCAAATAACTTTGCGTTTTTATATACATTTTGAAAATGAGGCCAGAAACAGAAATTGTGCGTGGCGTCCAATGAACGCCACGCACTTGAAAGTGGTAGGGGTTGAGGGACTTGAACCCACGACCCGCTGATTAAGAGTCAGCTGCTCTAGCCAACTGAGCTAAACCCCCATGAAATGGAGCGAGCTAAGGGATTCGAACCCTCGACAACCACCTTGGCAAGGTGGCACTCTACCA
>JAEEGL014863268.1_pt1 | contig 16299 bp, 11 predicted proteins | sample 9134231 | NCBI WGS metagenome assembly JAEEGL01 (sample SAMN16246548, study PRJNA631951) | gut metagenome | biome: gut microbiome; feature: rumen; material: fiber-attached | host: Bos | place: Iran: Karaj | collected 2018-10
CTTAAGCTTACAGAGGATGAGCACTTATTTGAAAATGCAAAGCATCAGCTTAAGGAAATGATTTTGCAGAATCTTCACCATCCAAGTATTTGCTTCTGGGGTATCCAAAATGAAATTGCAATATACGGCGAGTTCCCATATATGGCTGAGAAGCTTAGGGTGCTTAATGATATAGTTCATGAGCTTGATAACAGCAGATTTTCTACCTGTGCAAACCTTAATGTGGTACATTCAGACAGCAACCTGAATCAGATTACAGATGTAACAGCATATAATATTTACTATGGCTGGTATTATGGCGAGTTTGAGGATCATGGTAAATTCCTTGACGAGTTTCATGAGATTAATCCTAATATGCCTCTTGGAATTTCTGAATATGGTGCTGACACTAACGTGGCATACCATAGTGATGAGCCAAAGGTAAGCGACTATACTGAGGAGTTCCAGGCACTTTATCATGAGACAGTGTACCCGATGATGGCAGAGCGTGATTTTGTCTGGGGCAGTTTTGTGTGGAATATGTTTGATTTTACAAGCCCTATCAGACAGGCAGCAAACATTCACAACAGAAATATCAAGGGCCTTGTGACCTTTGACAGAAAGACCAGAAAGGACAGCTTTTACTATTACAAGGCTATGTGGTCAAAGGAGCCTTTCGTACATTTTGCCAGCAAGAGATATGTGAACCGATGCAATGAGGCAATCTCAGTAAAGGTTTATTCAAATCAGCCTAAGGTAATCCTTGTGACTAATGAGGGTACATTTGAGGCCGACACTTGTAATGGTAGCGCCATTTTTGAAAATGTACCACTTCAGTATGGTCACAATGAGTTTGTAGCAAAGGCTGTTGGTTGCATTGACAAGGCAGTATTTAACAGACAGTCTATAGCTGACGAATCCTATATTTATGTGGACCAGAACCCAGGCTTGAACGTCCGCAACTGGTTCTTGGATGAGCAGAGTGAGGCGGAGCTTTTTCCAGAAGGTTACCTTTCAATCAGAAGCACAATTAATGATTTGCTGGCTTCCGAGGCTGCCACAGAAGTTATCAATAAACGAATGCCTGATGTGGGAAAGGATTTGAAAGATATGGTGGGAACCTTCACCTTGGAGAAATTCTTCTCTTTTACAAAGCCAGATTACACCGAAGAAGAAATGAAGGCTTTAAATGCAGAACTAACAAAAATTGCTATATAGTGATATAATATACTATTAGAGGGCTGAGATTACTCAGCCCTTTGTTGTTAAAAGGTTTATATGTGTGGTGGAAAAATGAGAGATTTAAAATACGAGATTACTGCCAGGTTGGTGGAAGATATATTCAATTTACAATTCAATTCATTTAAGGGAGATAAGGATATTGCAGATTTTTGCAAGCGACACAGGGCAATTGAAAAACAGTCCTGGCTTTCTTTTGATGGCTTGAAGCTTATTTTGGAAAAGGGTAATGAGAATAAGATAAATTATTTTGAGGACATTCTTCATGTAAGGATTGTTTTATTCTATTACAAACACGAGCCTATCATACTAGGCCCTTATCTATCTGAGAGTATCACCATTGGCAAGAGCATCCAGCTGTGCAATACCATAGACAAAAAGAATATGGATGCAAAGGATTTGCTTATTTATTATGGGAAATACCCTGTGATTCCAGAAAAGCATATTGATAGGATAATCACGGCGGTGAATAATTCTTTAGAACTTGGGAATTTAGAGAGTAGTTATACCATTTACAAAGGCACAGATAGTCCGGAGAACGATCTGGCAGAGCTTACCAAGCTAAGCAATGACAACATCGAAACTCATTATTGCACTGAGCGAGAATATATGGATGCCATAAAAAGAGGTAACCTTAGGGATGCAGTTCATTATAAGCAACTATTATCCCAAAATGCAGCGGGCATGTGGTCTACCAATATTACAAATGAAGGTCGAAGAATCGCTTTTGCTGTAAATAGAGCCATGAGCAGAATAGCGGCATACGAAGCGGGCATGCCTGCTCCAATTATACACAAGATTACATCAAAGGAGTCCTCTGCCATTGCAGCAGCAAAAAACGAAAAGCAGATGGAGGAAGCCAGCATCCAGATGCTCAGGGAGTTTTGCGAGCTTATAAGAGATATCAACAACAAAAAATATTCTGCCATGGTGCAGAGCGTTATTTATTCTATTAATCAGCAGTTCAGGGATGATATTTCTGTGCGGGATATCGCAGACGAGATAGGCGTTTCTGAAAGCTATATGATTTCTCAGTTTAGGAAAGAGACAGGCACCACGCCAGCTATTTATCTGAGGGATGTGAGGTTAAAAAATGCCGCAAACCTTTTGATATCCACTGAGGATGAGATTCAAAAGATTTGCGGTCAGGTGGGCATTCAGGATGCCAATTATTTTGTTAAGTTATTTAAGGCCAGCTACGGTGTTACACCCAAGGCTTACCGTAAACAACACAAGATTTAAAAGCTTCTGTTACCGATGGCATTATCACTTATTACCAGTGCATCAGATTCATTTTGATATGGTCTCCAGTCAGGAAGTTTATCACAGTAAGGTGAACCTGTTTTTGCAAAGGTGGATAATGCCTCCACCAAGCTGTCAGAGATTTCACTGTCAAAGTCTGTGAAAGGTCTCCAACACTTTTGCCAGCTACCAAGTGTGTACCATAGCTCAGCTGAGTGGAAGGCGCCAGCTTCGTCACCAGGAAGCTGTCTTGAAAAATAGAAGTAGTAGGCTTTGCCACCATTTTTATTTACAAGCTTGCACCATTCTTTGCTCATACTATGAAGCGCTTCTGGAACCATATCCTGAGAGTTTGTGCTTAGAATATATGGAACCTTTGCATATTCCAGATTCTGGGCTGCCTCCTCTGGACTTTTTGCGATTAGTATTCCATCTATATGAGGGCAGCAGTGCATCATTAAATCCTGATCTGCCGTTTTCTCGAAGGCTTCAAACAGCTTTTCAACAGGCTGGTTACGCCATTCAGCTGGTGTATCGCCAAGCATTTCTGTTAATCTTTCCCAATATCCATAGCTGTCCTCCACAGGACCTACATAGGCAAAATCCTTTCCGATTCCGCCACCACTTGCCATATACACCTGCTTGATGTAAGACTTTGTCAAAGGTGAAAGACAATGCTGCTGCAGGCTCATGGCTCCGGCAGACTGTCCGAAGAGAGTGATATTCTCTGGATTACCACCAAATTCAGCTATATGAGCGTGCACCCATTTGATTGCTTCCAGCTGGTCATAGAGGCCATAGTTTCCACTGTGACCTGATTCTTCAGCCAGCTTTTTGTCGGCCAGGAATCCAAGGATACCAAGGCGATAATTTATTGAGACAAATATGATGTTTCTTTTAGCATAGGCTGTGCCATCCATGTGAAGTTCGTTTCCACAACCACCTAGAAAAGCTCCGCCGTGAATGTAAATGATAACATCTGCATTTTCAGCATGCTCAGGTGCATAGATATCCAGGAAAAAGCAGTCCTCGCTGTATTTGAACTTTATTCCCTGGCGAAATTCTTTATAGTAAAAAGGAACTGGTTCTTTTTCTGATTCAGGGCTGAAGCTACGGAGCTGCACACAGGCAGCTCCATATTCTGTTGCATCATAAATTCCATCCCATTTCCCGGTTCCTGTAGGATATTTCCATCTGTCAGCATTGGCATAGCGAACGCCTCTGTATTGAACGGTACCGTCCTCCATCTCCAGGCCCTTGATTTGTCCTAGAGAGGTATTTCTAATAAAAGTATTCAAAATCTTTACCTACCTTGTAATTTGATAAAAGCTATTATTCAGCTGTTTTTTCCTGATGAATAGCATGAAGCTTTGTGTACATTTCCTCAGACTTTGACTTTGTAAGAGGATAGATGAACCAAACACTTACGAGAATGACTACCGCGCCACCTAATGGCATTAGAATAACAAGCTTTCTAATGTTTTCTGCAAATTCTGGAACCTGTGTTTCAGCACCAGAAACGAAGCCTGCTACACCGATAAGTGCTGTGGAGATAGATGCAGCGGCTGCAGAACCAATCTTGCGGGAAAAGGTATAGATAGAGTACATTGTTCCATCTGAACGTTCTCCAGATTTGTATTCCTGATAATCAATTGACTCAGTAACAAGTGCCCAAACAACCATTGTAAATGCTGTGAATCCAAGAGAAGCAACAGTCATTACAAACATGAATACATAGCAGTTTGGAATTGGCACAAAGTAAAGAATTATAAATGCAACAATACTATAGATAGCAGAGATAATTGCCAGTTTTCTATTTCCTACAATCTTTGCAAGTCTAGGAACTGCAAAGAATGCCAAGAACATCATAGGAAGGCCGATGAAAGACTGAGCCGCCATGGCCTTTGGATTGTGATAGTACTCCTTGTAGAGATAGTTGCTCATGCTCTGGGCACTAGCAAACATACTACCTACAGAAGCAATCATAATGGCAATAAGTGCACGGTTTGTAAAAGCTTCCTTTACCACATGACCTAGGCTGTACTTTGTGGCATCCTCGCCCACAAAGCGATGTTCCTGATGAATTCTCTCATGAGTGAAAGATACGAGGAAAATATAGAAGATAATTGAAAGAACACCTGCCACAATGGCCATCAGGAAATAACCGCTGGCCTTTGGATTTCCTGCATCATCCCAGATTGCAAGGGATACAAGAGGAAGGAACAAGATTCCTACACCCATACCACCGAAGGCTCTGGCGCGGGAAAGCTTTGTACGCTCAACTGGCTTATCTGTGATAACTGAAGCCATTGCACCATAAGGCATTGAGGTTCCAGTGTAAGCCATTCCATAGAGAATATAGGAAACAGCAATCCAGCCGTGCTTTATAACACTTGGAAAAGACGAAACATCTGTAAAACAGAGAAGTCCTGTCACTGCAAGTGGTACCATGAAAAGCTTTACCCATGGCTTGAATTTGTCAGAGGTCTTTCCAATTTTAAATCGGTCTGGAAGGGAACCAATCATCGGATCATTGATAGCATCCCAAATTTTGGCAACGAATATAAGTGATGCCATCCATGCTGGACTGATACCAAGCACGTAGGTACAGAAGGTTACAAAAAATGCGCTGATATAAAGGTTTACCAAGCTACCAGCAAAGTCTCCGCTGAAGTAACCGAACTGCTCCAAGAATGAAAGATTACTTTCGTGTTTTGTTTCTTTGTTCATTACTGAATTCTCCTTTTTGTATTGTGTTTAAGTGAGTTCAGTATAGAAAGGGAATCATTTTTCAAATAGAAAAATATATAGCTGAACATAATAATTTTTTACTGCTTAAGCATTTTTCTGTACTGACTTGGTGTCATACCTTTTTCAGCTTTAAAAATACGGGTGAAATAGGTGACATCAGGAACTCCACAGCCACTGGCAATATCCTGAATGGAAAGCTGGGTGGCATTTAATAGGAAAATTGCTCGCTCCAGTCGCTTCGTATTTACGAATTCAGTAAAGGTTTTTTCTGTCTCCTTTTTAAATATAGTAGATAGGTAACTTTTGTTTAATGACAGGCTTGTGGCGGTACTTTGAAGAGTTAGCTCTGGTTCTATCAGGTGTTGTGAAATATGATTAATCACACGTTGCATTGTAGGACTGTAGCCTGTTGTAGAATTTCTTTGTACCAGATTGCAATAATTTTTCAGTATTTCACGATGCAATTCTCTGTCCTGATTAGGCATGGTCATATTTTCTATTTTGATTGCCATCCGGCGGGACATTTCATCTAAGTGAATTGGATGGACATTACCACGTTCTGCACCCTTACGGCAGATTGTGTTGAAGGCCAGCAGATTGTTTTTCTTGCTTCGCAAGGTGTTTGTGGAACGGTTGTCGATATTTCTCAGGGCCTGATCAGAGCTATAGTGCATAGCTGAGTTGAAGTCACCTCTGGAGATAGAGTCAATTACTTTTTCTTCGAGGCTGTATCTGTATTCCAATCGAGCCATAATGTCGTCAGTTCCGGCATTTGAATCCATTTGCTTAATATAAGAGGTGTCATTTTGAGCCTCGTCTGTGAGATATTCAATATTGAAATTCCCGATGCCATAATAGTTTTCCCCAACAGTTAAAAGAAAATTCTCTATAAACGAGCTGTCTGTAAGGCAAGGCAGGGTAGAAAAGTACTGGTGCATAAAGGAGCCTAAAGCCTCGGGAATATTATTACGATTACAGATTTCATTGGTGCGAATCACACTGGAGATTTCTGTGATATAGGGACCCAGTACCATTACATTTTCCTTTAAAGGCAAGAAAATATAGTGACATTCATATCTGTCACAGGTGAGATATATCGTATTTACGTTAGGAAAATCTTCCACTAGACCTTTGAAATCTCTGAGAGTTGTCTTGCTATCACCCACGATGGTATGTCTAAGGCCTAAGTCGATTTTTGGTGACAAAGGTTCATCTATAGAAATAACATTGGCAGGTATATTCAGCTTTGAGAAAAAGCTTACAAGAAAATCAATGTAGAGGTTATCAAAATTAGGCTCCATGTTTCTCTCCAATCTACTACAAATAATGAATTATATTTTGATAATATCATACAGTATTTATTCTAATCCAGAAAAAGCAAATATTGTATGGTAATAACAAAATATAGTCATTGGGATTTTTGGCAAACCCTATTATTATTGCACTATCAAAAATACAGGCTGCAATTGGGGGCGGCCAAGGAGGAGAAAATGGAACAGAAATTAGAAGGTATTAACAGAGCTAAATGGTGGCAAATTGCGGGACTTGCCGTAAATGACGTGGGAACAAACACCTATATGTGGATGATGATTTTCATTTCATATTATCTCAACGGTATCGTAGGTGTTGGAGTAGTAATAGCATCCTCCCTTGCGACAGTAATGAGACTGTGGGATGGTGTCACAGATCCTATTATCGGACTAGTTTTGGATAAGACAAATGGTAAGTTTGGTAAGAACAGACCTTTCCTTGTAATTGGTCATGTGATAATGCTTATTATGTCTGCCTTGATGTTCTTTGTGACACCAAAGTTTCCAAAAGTAGCACAGTTCTTTATGTTTGTAGTGTTCTATGCTGTTTATATCATCGGTTATACTTGCCAGTGCGTGGTTACAAAATCTGCACAGACCTGTCTTACTAACGATCCAAAGCAGAGACCAACCTTTGGTATTTACTCAGGAATTCTTTCATCAATCTTTTTTACTGTTGCACCACTTTATTCTTATACATATCTCTTAGGAAAGCATATGTATCAGTTTGATATGGGATACTTCTCAGAAATGTGGAAGGTTGGCGCAGCTTTCTCATTGCTTTGCACAATCATCGCCTACATTGCAATAAGAGAAAAGGACAGACCAGAGTTCTATGGAGTAGGCAATGCTAAGGCCCAGAAGGTTAGCCTTAAGGATTATGTAGATGTTTTAAAGCACAACAAGGCTTTACAGATGCTTGTAATCAGTGCATCAACTGACAAGCTTGGCCGTCAGATGAACGGTAATGCTACAGTATCAATTATTCTTTACGCAATCATCTGCGGAAACGCGTCGGCAGCAGGACTTGTTGGAACATACACACTTATTCCAGGATTTTTGATGTTATTCTTTGGAATTGGATTTGTAGCAAGAAAGTTTGGACAGCTCAAGGGCTTTGTATATTCAAGCTACGGAGCAATTGTTTCTTTGGCAGCTTTAATCGCATTATTTGTATTAGGAAATCCTACAACACTTTCACTTCCAGGTGATGGACGTTTTGCAGGCTGGAACGGATTCTCATTATTATTCGTAGTATTGATGGTAATTTTCTCAGGCTTCCAGAATATTTCAGGTAGCTTGGTATATCCAATGACAGCAGATTGTACAGACTATGAAGTGTACAGAAGTGGCAAGTATGTTCCTGGCTTAATCGGAACAGTATTCAGTTTCATCGACAAGCTTATTTCTTCACTTGCACCACTTTTAGTTGGTTTATTCTGTGCAGCAGTAAGCTCATCTTCAGAGCTTCCAACAGCTGAAACTCCTTATACTACAGGTCTTGCCTGGGTTGGAATTATCTGCATGTATGGTATGTTATTAATAGGATTTATTTGCAACGTAATTGCAATGCACTTCTATCCACTCACAAAGGAAAAGATGGATGAGATTGCAGAGGATATTGCAAGAATTAAGAGAGAATCTCAGGGTGTAAAGAGCTCTGATTCTAGTAATAAAGAAATGAAATTAGAGGCATAAAAAATGGTAAATTTAAAGGCAAAACCTTTCAACTTAAACGATAATCAAATCAAATGGGTCACAGACACCTTCAATTCCCTCACAGAGGATGAGAAGGTGGGACAGCTCTTCATTAATCTCACTTTAAAAAGAGATAAGGAGACCCTTTCAAAGCTTGTAAACGAATATCACATAGGTGGTGTTCGCTGGCAGGGTGGAACCCTTGAGGAGATTTATGAACAGAATAAATATTTCCAGGAGAACAGCAAGGTTCCAGTACTAATCGCTGCCAACACAGAAGCTGGTGGTGATGGTGCAGTTAAGGAAGGAACACTTATTGCTACAGGAGCTGCCTGCGGTGCCAGCACCACAGAGGGGACAGTCCGAGATATGGCAAAAGTTGGAGCTGAGGAGGCAAAGGCTATCGGCTGTAACTGGGTATTTGCACCAGTGTGTGATGTGGTTTCCAATTGGAGAAACACTATCGTAAATACCAGAGCCTTTGGCAATGACCCAAAGCTTGTGGCTTCACGTTCCCTTGCTTATATGGAAGAAAATTTAAGTAGAGGTGTTGCCTGTGCAGCGAAACATTTTCCAGGGGATGGCTCTGAGGAAAGAGACCAGCATCTGGTGATGGGCTGCAACGATTTATCTGTGGAAGAGTGGGACGAAAGCTTTGGTCACGTCTATAAGACTTTGATTGACGCAGGACTTCCAAGTATTATGGTGGGTCATATCTGTCAGCCAGCCTACTCAAAGAAATTTTATCCTGGAATGAAGGATAGTGACATTAAGCCGGCTACCCTGTCCCCAGAGCTTCTTCAGAATTTACTGAGAGAGCAACTGGGATTTAATGGTCTGATTGTCACTGATGCTAGTCACATGGCGGGCCTTACATCGGCAACAGCCAGAAAGGATTATATTCCTGGAGTGATTGCAGCAGGCTGTGATATGATTCTATTTTTCAATGACCCAGCTGAGGACATTCAGTATATTAAGGATGGTTTGGCATCAGGTGTGATTACAAGGGAGCGTTTCGAGGATGCTATTTATAGAATCCTTGGACTTAAGGCTATGCTTGGTCTCAATGACTTCAAGTTCCCATCAAAGGATGGGCTTAAAGTCGTGGGATGCCAGAAGCACCACGAGCTTGCAGAAAAGGCTGCTGATGAAAGCATCACTCTTGTGAAGGATACCCAGGGATTACTTCCTATTAATGTAAGTGAAAAGAAAAATCTCAGATTATATTTCCTGGAAAGCGCTCCAGTGTCGCTGGTTGATGGACCAGACAAAGCAAAGGCTCGTCTTGTGAAGGAATTAGAGGAGGCAGGCTTTAACGTTACAGCTCCAAAAGATATTTATGAATACGAGATGGAACAGCCTGGCCCAATGAACAAGTTTAGGGTGATGAGCCATGAGAACAGAGAAGAGTTCAAGGCCAACACAGATGTTGTGCTTTTTGTAATCAATATGAAAGGCTACGCTCAGGAAAATAATGTGCGCCTAAAATACGACGCATCCCATTCAGGTCAGATACCTTGGTTTGTAAACGAGGTGCCTACAGTTGCAGTGTCACTTAATTACACAAATCATCTCTATGATGTGCCAATGATGAAGACATTCGTAAATGCGTATTCAGATTCACAGGAGTATCTACACGCCCTTGTGGAGAAGCTTACAGGAAAGTCTCAGTTTAAAGGCACCGCAAATGAACTTGTCTGGTGTGACCGCTGGGATACGAGGTTGTAAAAATGTTTAAAAAGAAAAAAGATTATATAGTCTGCATCGACTCTGATGGCTGTGCCATGGACACAATGAACATCAAGCACATCAAATGCTTTGGCCCTTGTATGATAAAGGAGTGGCACCTGGAACAGTGGCAGGATGAAATCCTCCATAGCTGGAACCAGGTAAACCTTTACACAATGACCAGAGGAATCAACCGCTTCAAGGGACTTGCCACAGCCCTTGCAGAGGTAAATGTAAAATACACTCCTATTGAAGGTGTGACAGCCCTGGTGAACTGGGCGGAGGAAGCTCCAGAGCTTAGCAACAATGCTGTTGAGAAAATGATTCCTGAAAATCCTATTTTTGCAAAGGCATTAAGCTGGAGCAAAATGGTAAATGAAGAAATTGAGGCACTTCCTGATGAGGAGATTAAGCCATTCAATGGTGTGAAGGAAGCACTTGAGAAAATTCATAAGACATGCGATATTGCCGTTGTTTCCAGTGCAAACCCTGAAGCCGTAAAGGCTGAGTGGGAGCGCTATGGCCTTATGGAAAGTGTGGATTTGCTTTGCACTCAGGATATGGGAAGTAAGGCCTATTGCATAAGCAAAATATTGCAAAATGGCTACAAGCCAAGAAATGTCTTGATGTGCGGAGATGCTGTTGGAGACATGAAGGCTGCTGCGTCAAATGGCGTTCTTTATTATCCGATTTGTGTAAATCATGAGAATGAATCTTGGGCCAAGCTTGTGCCAGAAGCTCTTCCTAAGCTACTTGAGGGTAGCTATGAAGGACTTTATCAGGAGCAGGTAATAGCAGAGTTTTTGGATAATCTAAAATAATAAAAAAGCTATCTTTCAAAGGGAACTAACTTCCTTTGTCTGATAGCTTTTTATTTTATAAATAGATTATTAGATTGTTGCTGTTGAAGGCATTGAAATATGATATTTCTTCAGCCATTCCCATTACAAGCTTAATTCCATTATGTTTCCCGATGTCATCATTGTTATGTGCCTCATAGAAATCTGTTGGATTAAACTGATTGCAGTAATCTCGAAGGGTCATACATATTCTTTCGCCATTGGCAAACAAACGATATTCCACCATTGCTTGTCCATCACCTTTAGGTTTTCCGTGTGTGATGATATTGCCCGCCATTTCTTCGACAAAGTATGCCATATGCTTTGCTTCTTTTGGGTCGATATTATGTGCGAGGCAAAATTCTTCAGCTCTTTCGCTTTCAAGCATAACATCTTCCATTGTTCTCATTGTGGCATAGATATTATCTGTTTCGTCACCGCCAAAATCCTTAGGCAGGAACATAAAATCCTCCAGACTGCGTGGCAGGCCTTTTTTGTGGACGCAGACTATTATAAATATCATTAGCATAAGAATTGCTTTGCCTACAGCAAGGGATGCCAAAACACCCTTTGAACCAAAGAAAGAGCCCATAATAAATGCAACAAAAACTGGGACAAAGAAACGCTCGCCAAAGTTGAAAACATTTACAAGTAAACGCTGGCGTATTCCCTGTAGATAGTTTTGGAAATCCACAAGCAAGGTATCCAGCACAAGATTAATGGCCAGGCATCTGATGGCGAAGGATGCAAAGTCAATGACCTCGGCATCACTTGTATAAAACATAGCTATGGCTTTTGCTGAGATGAAAAGAATTCCACCTACAGCGCAGGATAGTATGATTGATAACATTATTGAATAAGAGAATAATCGCTTTAAACCTTTTTTGTCATTTGCACTGTAATACACGCCTGTCATGGTCAAAAGAGCTTTGCCAATTCCAAGGCCAATACAAAACATAAAGGTGTTAATATCATTTTGAATTGCGCGGGCGGCAACTGCGGAGCCAGCCAGTGCAACACTTAGGTTGATTCGGCTAATAAAGAGGTCTCTTAATACAGTTGCAAGCTTACGTATTAAAGTAGGAGAACCAGCTCGGCAAATATCTACAAGATGTTTTAGATGAAAGCCTAAGAAAGTAAATCTGAAATAGCAGTTTTTTCTAAAATAGTAGGTTAATAGAAATACCAACTGAAGATAGAATGATACGGTGGTGGCCATACCCATTCCAAATAAACCACCGTGGAAGAAAATGGCGTTTGACAGATCGCCGATAATATCGCTTATACAAAGCAGGAAGGCAGAAGTGGTAAAGAAAACTTTGCCATTATCCATGACTATAAATGGTCCCAAAATCTGTATGAGCATTACTGCAGGAATACCATACATATATCCCTTTAGATATTCACCCATCCCAGTATAAAATTGAGGATGACTGTCTATGGTTACACCGCAGGTCCTAAAGATTAAATCTGGTGACATGATACACAGCAATACGCAGATGCCGGCACCCACAAGGCACATAATTATAGAAAGAGAAAAGAAAGCATTAGCTTCATCTTTCTTTCCTTCACCTACCAGACTACTGCAAATAACCTGACTTCCTGTGGAAATAAAACCAGCTATAAGGACTATAGTTGCTACAAAGGGACTGACTAAAGAAATAGAAGATAAGGAATCTGGACCAAAAAACCTACTGGTAACAACTCCATCGATTATATTTGCAACAACGCCTGCTACCTGAGAGAAAATCATAGCTATGGCAGCAGAAAAAAACATTCTGGATATAACATCATTTGATTTTAAGCTAAACGTGAAGTCTTTCATAATTAATATCCTTTTGTCGATTGTGTTTTACCCAAAGGCTTTAAATACTTGTTCCCGGATATGATTGCTATAGTCAGATGAGAGTTTATCACTATATAAAGCATCAAATCTAAATTTAATCAGAAGAAGTACTTTATCCAGAAGCAATAGCTGTTGCTCTTTTTCTTCTGGTGTACATTCCTTAAAATAATCTTCTATGAATGCGTTCCAAACAGTGTTTCTTGTTTTGCGGTCAAGACCATTGAAAGTACTGATTTCACCAGAGACTGATTCTGGTGAATCAAAAAAACTGAAATGTAAGACTCCTAAATCAAACATTGGACATCCAATGGAAAAGCTTCCCATATCGATAAGCATATATTCGTCATTTGTGAGAATGATATTGTTGGTGTGGAAGTCTCCGTGAGCATAGGTTGTGTATTGATTTAGCTCCTGGATAAAGGCTTCTAAATTCTTGCGGGTTTTATCATCCAGATACTCAGCTGAAGGAATGGCCTTTGCGATTTTTTCAGTGGACCGTGGAAAATCTGTCTCCTTTACCACAGCTTTGTGGATAGTTTTGGCAAGCCCTGCAAGGACCTTTCCAATGCTTTCTGCTTTATCAGGATTTTCCTGTAGTATTTCTGACATAGTTTTGGAATTGATTAACTCATAAACTATTCCATATCTTCCATCAGCAGTCACAAGGTCAAAGGATATTGGAGTAGGGATGCCTGCCACAAAAGCGGTTTTGGCATTTCGTTTTTCCTGAAGGGCACGCTCCTTTGGAAAGTCATCATAGTAAAGCTTTAAAATCTGATCTTCACCAATTCTAAAGCATTCTCCTGTACCCCCTTTTGCAAAGGACTTCATTCCATCTATGTTCATAGGTTTAAAATCCATTTGAAAACCTCCTAAACCAATTTTTCCAATTCATCAACGCAATATTTAATTCTTATATCCTTTAGCTCAGGTGTACCAATTCCTAAGCCCCCGATTAGGAATAGGAAGCGTAGGAGGCCCAGGGCAGTTATTGCAGACAGCTTTTCCTTGAAGGTGTCTTCAGCGTCACCTTCAAAGTAATATTTTAATGTGGTATAGAAAAGCTTTTCAGACTCTTCATTGGTAATATTTAAAAATTGTTTAGTGTTTTCAGGCTCGTGAACGCCAAAGGTAATGTAGGTCATATACAGACCGCCAAATTCAAAAATAGGATTTCCGTGGCTTAGTGTGTCCATATCAATAAGAATCATTTCATCATCAGAAATCATCACGTTCCTTACCTGAAGATCACCATGGATGATATTGTCAGTTGAAGGAATACTATTGATTAATTTCAAAATTCTGCCATACAAGTCATCTGAAATAAGGTCTTTGACGTCATTCAAGTGATCCAGGTACATTTCTTTTATATCTGGCAAATCAATTCCCTCAGCCTCAACTGAATGAATAGTTTTTATGAAATCTGCATATCTTTTGCAGACAGTGTCTAGCTGGTCCAGATTTTCCACTAGATAGTCGTTGCAATTTTTTGCTTTGATTAACTCAAAAACAGCTCCATACTTATCGCCAACCTTTACTATGTCAAAAGGAATGGCAGTAGGTACGCCCAGCAGAAAGGCCTGCTTTGCCTTAGTTACCTCATTTTCAATGGAATCCAGCTTATCCACTACTTCATATACTTTTATGATGGTGTCCTGATCAATCTGATAAACGGTACCCATGGAGCCAATACCTAAAACAGGACAACCTTCTATAGAGACACTTCTAAGCTTTTTCTTTATGGTCATAAAGGTATTGAAGCCGGTGACTTCGAAAATTTCATAGACATCTGAAGAAACGTTCCTGATGGTCAGTGAATTGCCATTTCCTTTGCAGAGCTTTAGTAGAAAACGCAATCCAGCGCTTGAAATATACTCAAGTTTTTCTGCATCAAATAGATATTTTGGATTGTTGTTTTCATCTAAAAGCCCGCGAGCCTCTTGTTCTATATCATTAACATTATTTGAATTAATTGAACCCTCGAGGCATAAAACAAGGACATCATCTTCAAAATAATAGTTCATATATAACCCTCCATAGACAGTAGGTTCTTGATTTTAACCGAATAAGTACATATATACAGTAGTTTAATTCTTTGTCATGAAATAAGTGTGTAAATACTTTGAACAATTAAGACCCATAAAAATAATGGTGCAATGGAATGCGTAATTCTGTTGCATCATTTTTTTCCAGGAAAAATGAAAATGCAATTTTTGGATGAAAAACGAAAATCATTGCAATGTTTCATTTAAGAATTTTTCATAGAATAACAGCATAGAGAGCAAGAAAACATAGTTCATGTAACTAGCTATATAAGAAAAGGAGAAAAAAATGAGTAAAACACTTCCAGTTGGTATTCAGGTGTATGGTCTTAGAGACTTACTTGAGAACACACCAGAAAACTTCAAGAGCGTTATGCAGAAGGTAAAGGACCTTGGCTATGACGGAGTTGAGCTTGCTGGCCTTTATGGTCTTGAGCCAGAGTTCGTTAAGAACACTCTTGCAGAGGTTGGACTTACACCAATCAGTGCACACGTTGCATTTGATGAGATGATGAACGATATCGATAAGGTTATCGCTGATTATTCAGCAATCGGCGTTAAGTACCTCGTTATGCCTTACATGGCAGAGGAGTACCGCCCAGCTAACCCAGAAGGATTCAAGAAGTTCCTTCCATTATTAAATGAGGTTGGTGAGAAGATTCACAAGGCAGGTATGACATTCCTTTATCACAACCATGATTTCGAGTTCGTTAAGCTTGAGAATGGTAAGTGGGGATATGATGAGATGTTCGATTCAATCCCATCTGAGAATCTTCAGTCAGAGCTTGACACTTGCTGGTGCGATGTTGCTACAGGTGAGGCTCCAGAATTCGTTAAGAAGTATACAGACCGTATCCCAGTAGTTCACCTTAAGGACTACATCAAGAAGGGTGAGGTTAAGAATATGTACAAGCTCATCGGTATCGAAGAGGAAGAGTCTGAGGGAGATACAGGTTACTTCGGATTCCGTCCAGTTGGTTTCGGTCAGATGATCTGGGAGCCAGTTCTTGAGGCTGCTATCGAAGCAAACGCTAACTGGGTTATCGTAGAGCAGGATGAGCACTATGAGCTCGAGCCACTTGAGTGCGCACGTCGTAGCCGTGAGTACTTACGTATCTTAGGTTGGTAATTATTATTGAGTAATTACGCAGCTACATAACCTAGGCAAGCGCGAGGAGGGGAGTGCCATGCAAGCTAGGAAGGAACCGCAAAGCGGGAGGTTGCCTAGCGAAGTATGGAGGGTGCCCTCCGGGAGCATGGAATGCTTGGGGGCTGCGTACATATATTAAGGAGGAAAACATGAAAAAAGAAATTAGAATTGCCATCATCGGATGTGGTATGATTTCACACCGCCACATGACAGTTATCCAGAACCTCAACAAGAGAGGTGAGAACCTCAGAGTTGTTGCTGCTGCTGAAATCGACAAGGAGAAGCTCCTTGCTTGGGGTAAGCAGTACGGAATCGACGAGAAGGACCTTTATCAGGACTTCCGCGAGATGCTCAAGAGAGATGATATCGATGAGGTAGAGGTTTGCGTACACAATAACCTTCACACATCAGTTGCTACAGCAGTTATGGCAGCAGGATTCCCTTGCTACTCAGAGAAGCCAATGGCTTGCTCATA
>JAEEGL016226703.1_pt1 | contig 16299 bp, 11 predicted proteins | sample 9134231 | NCBI WGS metagenome assembly JAEEGL01 (sample SAMN16246548, study PRJNA631951) | gut metagenome | biome: gut microbiome; feature: rumen; material: fiber-attached | host: Bos | place: Iran: Karaj | collected 2018-10
GGTTGACGATGTAAACTCCGAAGGCTGCAACGCTCTTGTGGTGTTTCTCGGAAACTTCGGCCCTGAAACTCCCGAAACCCTTATTGCCGATAAGTTTGACGGGCCGTGTATGTTTGTCGCCGCCGCCGAGGGAGACGGTGATCTTATAAACGGCAGGGGAGACGCATACTGCGGTATGCTCAACTGCTCTTATAACCTTGCAATGCGTCATATAAACGCTTATATTCCTTCTTATCCCGTAGGCACTGCGGAAGATATAGCGGATATGATAGCCGGCTTTATTCCGATTGCCAGAGCGTATATAGGCGTTAAAAACCTCAAGATAATCACATTCGGCCCCCGTCCGCAGGATTTCTTTGCCTGCAACGCCCCTATCAAGGGCCTCTACGAGATGGGCATTGAGATTGAAGAAAACAGCGAGCTTGACCTGCTTGTTTCCTACAAGGCTCACGCAGGCGACCCTCGTATAGACGAGGTTTGCAGGGATATGGCAGATGAACTCGGAGTTTCCGGCAATATTTATCCCGAGCTTCTGCCGCGTATGGCGCAGTTTGAGCTTACTCTTCTTGACTGGGCTCAGGAGCACAAGGGCGCGAGAAAATATGTATGCTTTGCCGATAAATGCTGGCCTGCATTTCCCGAGCAGTTCGGCTTTGAGCCCTGTTATGTGAATTCACGCCTTGCTTCAAGGGGCATCCCCGTATCCTGCGAGGTTGACATTTACGGCGCTCTTTCCGAGTATATCGGCGCCTGCGTTTCTCAGGACGCGGTTACTCTGCTTGATATCAACAATTCAGTGCCCGCTTCGCTTTATGACAGCGCGATAAAGGGCAGGTATGATTATGCCCTTACAGATACCTTTATGGGCTTCCATTGCGGCAACACTCCGAGCTGCAAGATGTGCGCGGACAGAGCTGTCAGATATCAGCTTATCCAGCACAGGCTGCTTGAGCCCGAAGGCTCCGACCCCGATTTCACCAGAGGCACTCTTGAGGGCGACATAGCCGCAAGCGACATCACCTTCTACCGTCTTCAGTGTGACAGCGAGGGCGAGCTCAGGAGCTACATTGCCCACGGCGAGGTTCTCGATGTGCCCACCGGCTCTTTCGGCGGCATCGGCGTATTCGCTATAAAGGAAATGGGCAGATTCTATCGCCACGTGCTCATTGAAAAGCATTTCCCGCACCACGGTGCGGTCGCCTTCGGCCATTACGGCAAGGCGCTTTACGAAGTGTTCAGGCTTCTCGGCGTTAAGGATATTTCCTACAATCAGCCTGCTTCGGCTCTCTATCCGACCGAGAATCCCTTTGCTTAATCAATAAGCTTTTCCGGGCTGCGGATTTTACCCGCAGCCCTTTCTGTTTTATATTTTTTTATTTCACAATATGTTGATAAAACACTTGAAAAAAGAGCAAGATGTGGTATAATTATTTTCGGATTTTTGTTTGAAAGGCAGGCCTGAGCATGAAGAAAATCGGTTTTAACAATGAGATGTATCTCAACAAGCAGTCTGAGATGATTAACAAGCGTATCAGCGAGTTTGGCGGTAAGCTTTATCTTGAGCTCGGCGGCAAGCTTTTTGATGATTTTCACGCCTCCAGAGTGCTTCCCGGCTTCGCTCCGGACAGTAAACTTCAGATGCTCAAGAAGCTCTCCCATGAGCTTGAGGTTGTTATCGTTATCAACGCAAGCGACATTGAAAACAACAAAATCCGCCGTGACCTCGGCATTACTTATGATGCCGATGTGCTCAGACTAATTGACGCATATTCAGGAGCGGGCTTCTTTGTGGGTAGCGTTGTAATAGCTCAGTACAGAGACCAGCCCTCGGCTCTCGCTTTCAAATCAAAACTTCAGGCCCTCGGAGTAAAAGTATTTATCCACTATCCCATCGAGGGCTATCCCTATGCTCTCACTCATATAGTGAGTGATGAAGGCTTCGGCAAAAACGAATATATCGAAACCGAGAGACCTCTTGTGGTCGTCACTGCTCCCGGCCCCGGCAGCGGTAAAATGGCAACCTGTCTCTCTCAGCTTTATCACGAAAACAAGAGGGGAGTGCAGGCGGGTTACGCAAAGTTTGAAACCTTCCCCATCTGGAATCTTCCGCTCAAACATCCCGTAAACCTTGCCTATGAAGCGGCAACGGCTGACCTCAACGATGTCAATATGATTGACCCTTACCATCTTGAGGCTTACGGCGAAACGACGGTAAATTATAACAGGGATGTTGAGGCTTTCCCGGTGCTCAACGCCATCTTTGAAAAAATCAGGGGTAAATCCCCCTATAAATCGCCGACGGATATGGGCGTAAATATGGCCGGATACTGCATCTGCGATGATGAGGCGGTCAAGCAGGCCTCAAAGGATGAGATTATCCGCCGCCTGTTTGCCTCAATGTGTGATGTGAAGCTCGGCAGAGGTACCCAGGAGGCTGTTGAAAAGATAATCAGCCTTATGAATCAGGCCGGTATTACTGTTGAAGACAGAAAGGTTATACCCGCCGCTCTCGCGAGAAGCGAAGAAACGGGCGGTCAGCCGGCTGTTGCCATAGAGCTGACCGACGGCAGGATAGTCACCGGAAAAACATCAAATCTTCTCGGAGCGTCATCCGCCGCTCTGCTTAATTCCGTTAAGGCGCTTGCCGGTCTGCCCGATGATTTGCTTACTATTGCTCCTACAATAATTGAGCCCATTCAGCAGCTCAAGACGGGCGTGCTAAAAAATCACAATCCGCGCCTTCACCTTGATGAAACACTTATCGCCCTTTCAATGAGCGCCAACACCAACCCTGTTGCCAAGAAAGCTCTTGAAGCCGTCGGCGGTCTCGCCGGCTGTGAAGCGCACTCCACGGTTATTCTCTCTCAGGTTGACCAGGATGTGTTCCGCAAGCTGGGTGTCAATCTCACCTGTGAGCCCGTTTATCAGAGCAAAAAGCTTTATCACAAATGAGCGGTATAAAGCGTTATCATAAAAAAGTCTCAATAATGTCAAAAGCTTCGTCGGCTGATTTTGCGGCGGAGCTTTTTTGCCGTGAGCTCTGCGAAAGGATTCCCGGTTTTGCGGGCCTGTCCGCGGAGCAAAACGCGGATTTCATTTTTGCCTGTGACGATTCCCTCGGGCGTGACAGTTTCCGTATCGCTGAAAAAGGAAACAGCGTTATTATGTACGCTTCCGGCATAAGAGGCTTTATTTACTGTGCCGGCAGAATTCTCAGAAGCGCTGTCAAAGACGATGGCGGTTTCGCTCTGCTCCCGAGAGCTTTCGGCAGCTTTTCACCTTATAAAGAAATCCGCGGCCATCAGCTCGGCTACCGTACCACCCCCAATACATATGACGCCTGGAGCCACGATGATTATTTGCGTTACTATCTTGAGCTTATGTATTTCGGTATGAATACCGCGGAGCATATACCTTACGAAAACGGCAAATCCAAAAGAAATCCGCTTATGAAATATGATGAAGAGGAGTTCCTTATTGAGACAAGCGGGGTTATGGATAAGCTCGATCTCGATTTGTCGCTGTGGCACCCCAATTACGACGGCGAAACCGACGAATCCGCTGCGCGTGTAAGAGGCAGGCTGTATTCAAAGCTTAAACGGCTTGACCACGTTTTTATTCCGGGCGGAGACCCCGGAAAACTGCCTGCCGCCGATTTTGTTTCAAGATGCAGGGCTGTGTCAAAAGAGATGAAAAAAAGCCATCCGCAGGCAAAAATGTGGGCGTCTGCCCAAGCGCCGCACGAAATTCCGACCTGGGGTGAGGATTTTGTAAAAGCGATGTCGGATGAGCCTGAGGAGATATACGGCATTATTTACGGGCCGAATCACGCTATGCCTCTTGATGAGCTGTGCAGGCGCATTTCCCGCAGATACCCTGTGCGCTTTTATCCCGACATCACTCACAATGTCAGGTGCGAATACCCGGTGCACTTTGAAAAGGATGACTGGCATTACGCTCTCACAACCTGCCTCGGCAGGGAATGCACAAATCCGAGGCCGCTTGAATACGCTCATCTTTACGCGATAACCCGCAATTATGTGTGCGGCAGCGTTAGCTATTCTGAGGGTATCACAGACGATGTTAATAAAGTTCTCTGGTCATGCCTTGACTACAGCGGCAATATTACAGCCGAAGAAGCAATCGCCGATTACTGCCGCCTGTTTTTCTTCGGGGCGGATACCGACGGCATTGCGCGCCTTATATTTATGCTTGAAGAAAACTGGACCGGCTCCCCGGCTCAGAACGGCACGATTGATAAAACATATGAAGGTTTTGTTTCCGCCCTTTCGGAGTTTCCGTTTCTCGGCGAAAACTGGCGTTTTGTGCAGCTCTTTATGCGCGCGCAATGTGATAAGCTTGTGCGCGAGCGCCTGCTGTATGAGCAGGGGCTGCTCATTGAAGCTGAGTCCCTTTTTGCAATCGGGAAAAATGATGAGGGGCTCGCTGTGCTTGGCAAAGATTATCCCGGGGAGTATAAAAAGCTCCGTGAGGATATTGAAATATCTGCCCGCTTCCTGTTTGAGAGAATCGGTCTGCAGAGCGAAGTGGAGCGCTATTTTGCCGATAATCCCGAACGCGGCGCTGTGCTGAACACAATAGATCTGCCCGTAACAGACAGGGCTTTTATCCTGCGCAAGGCTGCAGAAAACGGATGTGAAGACCTGCTTAAATATTTCCGCAGGAGTGAGGGCGCGGCATACCATTATTCCGTTGCTCTCGACGGCGTTCCCGATGCTCAGCAGGGTGAACCCTATCACAATTTTATGGGGGACAGACCCGCGGTCAATAACGGCACTCTGCCGACTGCTCTTTTCAATGTGTTTGATAATTACACCTTTTTGCACACTGCGCGGGGCCTTGATGATTCGCGCAGCTATAAGCTGAGGGCTGTCTATCTCGACCGCAGGCTTGAAGGCGCCCGTCTTGAAATCAGAGCGGGAAATCATACGGTTTATTCCGGAGCACAGTTCGGTGAAGCGGATGAAGAGTTTGACCGCGTTTACGGAAACCCGGGGTTCGTTTCGGCTCTTTATGATATTCCCCGGGGCTGTGTGAAAAGCGGAGAGCTTCGTCTTGAGTTTTCCGAACCGACTATGGGAGTTATGATTGCCGAAATCTTCATACTGTAAAACAGCCGCGGCAGGATTTCAAATCCTGCCGCGGTATTTGTCTTTATTGCCGCTTTAAAAATCAGCCCGCTATCTTTGCGGTTGCGGCTTTGTAAATAGCCGCAATAAGTTCGCCGATAAATCCGAAATTAATCTCCGCTTTCGGGAAACGGCCTTCATATCCGAGCTTATCCGCGATGAATTTTGCGACCTGAGTGTTTTTTACTGCCGCTCCGTCCTTCACAAGCTCATCCGAGCCGTAAACAAGCAGAGGTACATCGGTGTTTGTATGCCCGTCGGAAGTGTATTCGTAGCACTTCTTTTCTTCGTTGTATGTTATACCGCCTGTTTCGTGATCGGCTGTTACAATCACTATGGTATTGCCGTCTTTCTCAGCAAATTCAACAGCTTCTTTTACCGACTTATCAAATTCCGTAAATGCGTTGAACATACCTTCCTTGTTGTTGGCGTGGCTGTTTTTATCTATGTGAGCGCCTTCGACCATAAGGAAAAAGCCGTTGTCGTTATCCAGCTTTTCAATAGCGCAGGATGTAAGCGCGCTCAGGGGCGCGGCGCTCTCAGAGCCGTCGTCATAATATATGCATCCGGATATGGCGGCGAAAGATCTGCCGGATTTTTCCGTCTCCTCAATTTCGCTGAGAGTCTGAGCGTAAGTCCAGCCTGCCTTTTCAAACTCTTCTTTTTTCGAAAGCCCGTTATCTGCCGCCCAGATAATATCAAGCCCGGAGCTTTTTTGCTGCTCAGTGATTTCTTCGGCAAGTTCTCTTTTGTAAGTGTGCGCGCTGAAGCCCGCGGGTGTGGCGCCCGAATTGAGGTCGGAGGTTACTATTCCCACCTTTTTGCCCAGGGATTTTGCTACCTCGCTGACATTTGTATAAGTGCAGAGCGTTGCGCCGTTTCCGTCTATAAGCACAGCCAGAGAGCAAAGATTGCTGTTATAAACTTTTCTTCCGCATGAAAGTGCCGTAGCGCCGGCGGCGGAATCTGTGGTGCCGCTGAGTGAGTCGGTCTGCGAATAGCCTCGATACGGAAGAGTATCGGTAAATGCCTCGTAGCCGAGCTCGTCTTCGGTCCATTTTATGCTGTTTTCGCCCATACCGTCGCCTATTAACAGTATTACGTTTTTTACATCTTTTATAATGACTATTGCCGAGGCGGCGTAGGAAACGCAGGATATTATTATCGCAAGCGCGCATACGAGCGACATTGCTTTAAGAAGTTTTTTGCTTTTCATATTATTGCCTCACATTTTTTATATTTTCAGCAGGCACTCATATAAGCGCCTGCTGACAAGTCAATTATTTACGTGGACCGTTAAATCCGTTTTCCTCCTGGAATTTCGCGATTTTGTCAATAACTCCGAGAATCACATCGAAGCCTGTGCCGACGGTTTCGGGCTCGAATCTGTCGGAGGTGTCTCTCCAGGTGTGGTAGTAATAGGTGAGTATGGGATTCTGAGCGGCAAAGGTAACCGACTTGATGCCGGCCTTTGTCATCGGTGTGCTGTCGCATCCGCCTACAGGATTATGAATGCATCCGCCTGTTTTGCTTTCGATTTCAAGCTCTGCGAAGGTTTCCTTGAACATTTCTTCAAGATCTCTGTCAAATCTTGTGAACTGCCAGTCATCCTTGATGACAACCTCAAAATAATCCTTGTCTGCAACAGAGTCAATGTTTATATTCCAGGCGTTGTCAAGAATGGGCTCGCCTTTATGCTGCTCGGTGAAAGCCATTGAACCTCTCAGACCCGCTTCCTCGGAGCCGCAGTTAAAGTCTATGATACGGCAGTTTGGGGGCATCTTGTCAGGATTCTCTTTGAAGTATTTCATTACCTCGTAGCTGAGAGCTATGCCGGAGGCGTTGTCCATTGCGCCTTTTGAAGCGTTTCTCGGGTCGGGGTCAGCCCACATTATTACGAAGCAGCAGCCGACCGCGCAGATTATAGGCACAAAGAGCATAATATTGAAGAACACATTGAAGCCCGCGGAGCTGAGAATATTATATGCCCACTCGCTCTCAAACACTGTGTATGAGCCGTAAACTATTGCCATAAAGATTGAGTAAAATGCCATAAGGAAGAAGCATACAGCGCCGAAGCCAACCTTGCCGTAGGTGGCGATTATGCCTTTTATTTCATTGTCTCTGTGCTTGAAAGCGTGCTCGGAGTGCTTCCAGCACCAGCTTGTATCGGTGTGACCGGAGAGAATGATAGTGTAATCATAGTTGCCGTCGGGAGGAGTCAGCTCGCCGTAAACATTCTGTGAGATTTCTCTCTTGAAAAACATGTCAAAGCATGTGCTGTAGAGGAAAACGCTTGAAATTAGCCAGATGATTACGAGCAGACCGAGACCTGCCATAGCAAACCAGAGTGAAGGAATGTGGCGTGCGAAATATGAAGCGACACACAGGATTATGCCTGCATAGCCGGCGTAGGGAATACCTCCTATTGAAGCTCTCGGCGAAACGGCGAATTCCTCTTTAACGGGCTTTATGCCTATTTCTCTGAGCTTGCCTGCCATATAGTCGGCAAATTTCTTTTCACCGTCCGAGCCGGGAAGGCGGGACCCGATTTCCTTTTCGGCGTGCTGAATAATTTCAAACGCCTCGTCTGCATATTTTTTGCTTTCAGGTTTCATAATATACCCCCAAAAAATCAATCTAAAGATTATTTTACATTATTATTCGTGCAATTACAAGAGATAAACAGATTAAATTTTAATTTATTTGTCTATATTGACTATCCGGTAACAGAAGGTGTAAAATAAAACAAAGAGAGAAACGCGCTCAAAATAAATCTTGAAAGGAGGCGGCTTTTATGAAAAAGATTATATCCGCTGTGCTGTGCACGGCGCTTTTGATTGGTGCCGCCTCGGCGGGCCTGTGTGCCCGCGCCGGCAGATCGCCCGAGGTTTACAGCTGCGTTTACAGCAACGACGGTTATTCATACAGAATATTTGACACGCAGGGGAACGATGTCACCGATGCGCTCGGCTCATCTCACACGGCAGGGTCCGGTTCAAAGAAGGCCGGCTCAAAAAGCCGCTCTTCTCTTCCTTCATCATATTCCTCACGGGATGCCGGAGTGCTGCCTGAGGTAAAAGACCAGGGCAGGGCGGGCTGCTGCTGGGCCTTTGCCGCACTGACCGCTCTTGAGGCGGACGCTGTTTCAAAGGGATATATGGCCAGAAACGAAAAGAGCTTTTCGCCGTCACATCTTACGTGGTTTACCCACACTCTGCCCGTGTCGGAGGATGACCCGCATTACGGCGAGGGTCTGTTTGCCGCAAGCCCTTATATGACCGGAGGCAACTATGTTTTCGCGGGCTCCACCCTCTCCGAGTGGAGCGGGATAGCCGACCGTAATGATTATCCTTACTTCCCGTCTTATATATCTCTGATGAGCAACCTGCCTGAAAGCGGCAGATATGACCGCGGCTCGGGGTTCATTGTTGACGATATTTCCGTGCTCAAAGACACGGAAAGCATAAAGATGTGGATAATGGAGCACGGCGTTTGCACCGCCGCGCTGTATTACAGCACTGCCTATGAGAACTCCGCAACCTGCGCCTATTATGTGCCTTCATACGCCGGCGTAATAAACCATAATGTTTCAATTGTCGGCTGGAATGATAATTACCCTGCGTCAAACTTTCTTCACACTCCGCCGTCTGACGGCGCATGGCTTGTGATGGACAGCTGGGGTACTTCAAAGCACAACGGCGGCTTCTACTGGCTCTCTTATGCCAATCCCGATACAACCTACACGGCGGGCTTTGCTTTAAGGGAGAGCGGAAACCTTTATCGCAATTATTCTTATAACGGTGCGCCGTATGAGCAGTTTCTCGGTTTCGGCACACCCGAAGTTTCTTTTGCCAATGTTTTCACCGCGGATGGCTGCGAAAAAGTCAGCGCCGTTTCGTTTTGGTCTTTCGGCACAGCCGATACCGTTACAGTGGATGTTTACGCCGGTGTCGGCTCATCCTCTCCGGTCAGCGGCACGCCCGATTCAAGCGAAGCAGTATATAATGTGCCGGAGGGCTTTCATACCGTTGATCTTACAGTCCCTGTTAATGTTTCGCCCGGTGACAGGTTTTCTGTTGTGATTTCAATTCAGAACTCCTCGGCAGAAGCCATCTTTCCCATAGAGGGAATATATTCCGAGCCCGAGCCGGATGAGCCCGAGCCGGATGAGCCCGAGCCGGATGAGCCTGAGCCGGAAGAGCCTGAGCCGGAAGAGCCCGAGGACGGCGTGTGTTTCACATCCGCTCAGGGGCAGAGCTTCGCGTTTAACGGAGTGGGCTGGGATGATTTAGGAGAGTCATACGGCAATCTGTATATTCAGGCTTACACTGAGTGCCGTCATCCGTATGAGCTAGTAAAGGTTGAACCTACCTGCACTCTTGACGGCTACAGCGCGGATATTTGCCCGCAGTGCTCAGCCGAATATTCAAGAGTAATCATTCCCGCTATGGGTCATTCATACGGCGAGTGGTCCGATTTTAAGGACGACGGCTCAAGATATATCAGCAGACGTTACTGCAGCGTTTGCGGCGATTACGAAGAAAGAAGCTACAGCAAAGGTCAGAACCGATTATCTCTTGACAGACTTCTTAAAATGATATTTGATCGAATTCTTGCCGCATTTTACGCGCTGTTTGAGGGAAGATAGAATGAATATTCAGGTTATCAGAGCGCAGGAAACCTGGCAGCGCGCCGGTGCGTATTATGTTCGCATACAGGGCATGGCGCGCCGGCACGGCATAACTCTGCGCCGCGAATTTGATGAACACGATACGCCGGACACAAAATACATTGTTCTTACGGATAATGATTTCCCCGTCGCTACCTGCCGCTTTTATCCGCTTGAGAGCGGCAGCGCAATGATTGGCAGAGTAGTTGTGTTGCCGGAGTACAGGGGCAGGGGGCTCGGCAAACGCGTGATTGAGGAAGCCGAAGACTGGCTTATCTCAACAGGTGTAACAAAAGCGGTTGTTGAGAGCCGCGATGTTGCCGTCGGCTTTTATAAAAAACTCGGATACACCGTTAAGGACGGAACCGTTATTCACGGCGACACATTTGACTGCGTGCGTATGGAAAAGGCTCTGCGCTGAATTCCACGGCGCGTAGGTGGCTTTTCACCGGATTATGTGTTAGTATTCCGGTGAAAGGAGGCACTATGTATGGACAGATACGTTACCGGAGCCGTCATACGCAGGCTTCGTGAGAGCAAGGGCCTGACTCAGGAGGAGCTTGCCGGCAGGATTTTTGTCAGCGGCAAAGCGGTCAGCAAATGGGAAACCGGTCAGGGCTTTCCGGATATCAGTCTTCTTGAGCCGCTTTCAAAGGCGCTCGGCATTTCGGTTATCGAGCTTTTATCCGGCGAAAGCATAAGCAACCGCAATATCTCATCAAATATGACAAAGTGCAAAATATATGTATGCCCTGTCTGCGGAAATGTTATACAGTCCGCAGGGGAGGCGGTAATCAGCTGCTGCGGCATAACGCTGCCCGCGTGCCGCCCGGAACCGGCGGATGAGGAGCACGGCATCAGCGCTCAGATATCAGATGACGAATACTGTGTCACGGTAAATCATCCTATGGAGAAGGGGCATTTCATTTCGTTTATTGCCGCCGTTTCGGATAACGGAATTCAGTTTATCCGCCTGTATCCCGAGGGCAGTGCTCTGGCGAGATTCAGAATCAGCCGCGTTAAAATAATCTATGCTTACTGCAACAGGCATGGACTGTTTGAGATAAAGATTTAATTTGTTTTGTTCGAAAAATATATCCTGATACCACAGACAGGACCCGCAGGGTAAATTTACCCCGCGGGTCTGTTGTTTTTCTTGATTTTGACTTACGCGCGCGTTATAATATTTATATATTTGCTCAGCAGGTTATAAAGGGTGCGGGCAAAGACGGAGGAAATAAAAATGAAATACCGTTCAATGAAAAAACTCGGGCTGAAGCCATCTGCATTCGGGCTCGGCTGTATGCGCTTTAACGGTGACGCTTCGGGCGACAGCACAATAGACGAGCAGAAGGCCATTGCTCTTATCCGCCATGCTGTTGACGGCGGAGTGAATTACCTTGATACTGCATACACGTATCTTAACAAAACTTCCGAAATCGTCGTGGGTAAAGCCCTGCGTGACGGTTATCGCGAAAAGGTAACAATCGCCACAAAAATGCCTCTCGGCGCGGTTAAGGATCGCAGCAGTATGGAGGCGGTACTTGCCGAGCAGCTCAGAAAGCTGCAGACGGACCATATAGACTTTTATCTTATGCACGGGCTTGACAGAAAAGAGTGGGAGGCGTTCAAAGCAATAGGAGCCCCCGAATTTTTCGAGGATATGAAGCGGGAGGGAAAAATCCGTTTCAAATGCTTTTCGTTCCACGGCCCTTACGAGGATTTTGAATACATTCTCAATGATTATGACTGGGATATGGTTCAGATTCAGTATAACTTTATGGATGTTGACAATCAGGCCGGCACACGCGGCCTTAAACTGGCGGGGGAGAAGGGGATACCCGTTGTTATTATGGAAGGTCTGCTGGGCGGCCGCCTCTCCGGAGCTCCCGAAAACGTGCAGGCGCTTTATGACGCTTTTCCCGTTAAACGTTCGCCTGTTGAGTGGGCGTTCCGCTGGCTTTGCAACCACCCGGAGGTTTCAGTTGTTCTTTCCGGCTGTAATGAAAAGGAACAGATTGACGATAATCTCCGTATCTTTGATACCGTGCAGGCAGGCGTTATGGATGCAGATGAACTGAGACTTATGGAAAATGTGCAGAAGGCTTATCACGACCGCACAAAAATCGGCTGCACCGGCTGCAAATACTGCATGCCCTGCCCCAATGAGGTTAATATCGCGGGGATTTTCTCCGCCTGGAACAATATTTCGCTCTACTGTCTTGACCCCGCTGAGGATTGGGGGCTTAAGCGCATAAAAGAAAACAATAACGGCGCGAATATGTGCATAGGATGCGGTGCCTGTGAGGCGGCCTGTCCGCAGCAACTGCCGATTATTGAGCAGCTCCGTAATGCTTGGAGCGAGCTGAAATAAAACAATCCGGGCGCGTGCCGCGGGTTCGTATCAAAAAAGAAAACGGTGAAATATGAAACGGATTATGTTTGTATGCCTGGGCAATATCTGCCGCAGTCCCATGGCCGAAATCATCTTCAGGGATATGGCGGAAAGAGCGTGCAGAAGCAATGAGTTCATTATCGCTTCAAGCGCCACGAGCGATGAAAATGTTATCGGCGGCAGCGGCGCGCCGGTTTACCCGCCGGCAAGAAAGATTTTAGCGCAGCACGGTCTGTCGTCGGAAGGCAAGAGAGCCGTTCAGCTTAAATCCGCCGATCTCAAAAAATATGATATGTTTATCTGTATGGACAGAAGCAATATGCGCGGCGTTGTCCGCATTCTCGGGCCCGGATGCGCCGGTAAGGTCAGCCTGCTTATGGATTACACCGGCAGACCCGGAGATGTTTCCGATCCCTGGTATACAGGTGACTTTGAGACAGCCTACAGAGATATTTACGAAGGGTGCAGCGGTCTTCTCGAATACCTGACAAAATAGTTTTCGGAGGCTTTTGTTTATGAAAAATTTTGAAATAGGCAAATATGAATACAGCGTTGTCTGTGACGGTACTGCGTCCGACACGCAGGTAACCTTCCTCAGAGAGGGTAACAGGCTTTCTGTCGGCATAACCGCTCTTAACGACAGGCCCCGGTTTGTTACGGTGAAATGGACTTTTGATACCGATGAGGAGCTGTATGTGCTGGGCGATGCCTGGGAGCGCAGTTACGGCGACCTGTGTTTTCTGAAGCTTTCTGATAACAGCAGGACAATGCCGTGGTATTTCGCCGCAACCGATAAAACCGAGACCTATTGCTTCGGAGTGAAAACGCAGCCTGAGGCTTTCGTCGGCTTCACCTATGACCGGAGCGGTATCACGGCAAAAATAGACTGCCGCAACGGCGGCTCGGGCGTGAAGCTGTGCGGCAAATCGGTGAGCCTGTGCACATTCGTGTTTGAGCATTACCGCCTGCCTCCTTTTGAGAGCCTTTGCGAGTACTGCAGAGTCCTGTGTGATAACCCTCTTTTGCCCGGTGAAAAAATATACGGCGGAAACAACTGGTATTATGCCTACGGCGAAAGCAGTTTTGAAGAGATAGAGAGCGATGCGGCGTTGCAGGCGGAGCTTGCGCAGGGTATTGCCGAAAAACCGTTTATGGTTGTTGATGACGGATGGGAGGTTAATTCCTGTAAAGGACCTTATGAGCCGAACGAAAAATTCCGCGATATGAAAGCTCTTGCCGGGAGAATAAAATCCGCAGGCGCAAGGCCCGGTATCTGGGTAAGGCTTCTTGATAATCTGTCATCGGATATCACTCCCGATATGCGAATAATGCGCGGGGGAAAAAGAGAATACCTTGACCCTACAGACGAGAGAGTCAAGTCTTTGATAAAAAACGATATAGAGAAAATCAAAGGCTGGGGATATGAGCTTCTCAAGCACGACTTTTCAACCGTTGACCTTTTCGGCGATTACGGCTTAAGACTTCCGGATACAATCACAAATTATGATGATTGGCATTTCCGCGATGAAACCAGAACCAACGCTCAGATTGTGCTTGATTTATACAGACTTATCAGGGAAGCCTGCGGAGATATGCTCATTATCGGCTGCAATACGGTCTCACACCTTTGCGCGGGGCTTGTGCATATGAACCGGACCGGCGATGACACAAGCGGCAGGGAATGGGAACGAACCCGCAAGATGGGTGTCAACACTCTCGCTTTCCGCCTGGCGCAGAATAAGGCGTTTTACCTTGTCGATGCGGACTGCGTAGGCATTATCGGCGACAGTATTCCATGGGAGAAAAACAGGCAGTGGCTCGATTTGCTGTCAAAAAGCGACACTGCGCTTTTCGTTTCCTGCGCGTCGGTAAGCGATGAGCAGCGTTCAGATCTGGCAAAGGCTTATCTTGAAGCGCAGAAAGATCACGAAATAAAGCCGGTTGATATTTACGAAAACCCGGTGCCTTCGGAATGGATTATAAACGGCAAAAAAGTGAACTACAGCTGGTTTTGAGAGAATAAATACTGTACTGAGGAGGAGTTACCGTTGAAAGTATGGCAAAAAGCGCTATTTATAATCGTGCTCGTGATTTTTGTGGCAATATCGGTCACAATATCGCTCATCTCTCTTTCGAGACCGCCCTATAACTACAAGGAAGAGACCGCCGCCGGCGGAAACGAGGCTCTCAGCGGCTGGGTTTTTTCGAGCTTTAACGGAAATGTCGAAACCAAAAAGCTGACCATTGACTTCGTGCGCGACCGCAACGGCGAAAACCCTGATAAATCAAAACCCGTCACGGCCATAGGCCACTTCGCGGTGAATGCCGATGAATATGTCGAAGAAATCGTAATAGGCAAAACCGTCCGGAGCATAGACGAAAGGGCCTTCTACAACGCAAAGAAACTGCAGAAAGTAACCGTTGACCCCGAAAACGAGTGGTTCAAGGACGTTGACGGCGTGCTTTACAGCAGGGACGGAAAGAGGCTCATTCTCTACCCCGTTTGCTACGGTCAGACTCCGACGGACGTTGAGGAGGAATTCACTTACCCCGACACCTACACCGTGCCCGACGGCGTTGAAAAAATAGGCACCTTTGCCTTCCTTAAAAACGAGCACCTGCGCGATGTCACCCTGCCCGCCTCGGTAAAAGAGATTGGCGACATGGGCTTTTTCGGCTGCTCGCGCCTCGGCTCCTATGATTATGACGCAGAGAGTGACTCACTTGCGGGCACCGGCTTTACCCTGCCCGACGGCGTTGAAAAAATCGGAGCGGACGCGTTCTCAAAGTGCGGCAACATCGCCCCCTGTTTCTACATTCCCGCATCCGTCAAGGAGATAGGCAACAACGCCTTCTTCTCCTGCACGGGCATGAAATATATTCTGCTCGGAGCAAAGGACGAAAACAGCATCACCCTCGGTGCCGCCTGGCTGCCCAAAAACGTGAAGGCAGGTCCTATGTGGAAAAAGGCCGAGCCTCAGTTCGGCAAAGAGCGCAGCGACACGGATGAACTCATAGAGATCTACAAAGCCGAACGGCTTGAAAAACTGAGAGAGGAGGCACAGAACAATGGCTGAAAACAGCGGTAAAGTAAAAGCTTTTTTCGGTAACGTAAAAAAATACTGGAAAGAGCCCGCCCCCGGTAAATATGTGCCTTATAAAGAGTACCTCTCAATTTTCGGTGCTGTCGGCGGCGACTACACGCTCAAATATCTGTGCGGCTTCCTTTCATTCGGCACGGGCTGCTATCTGGTAGCGTTCTATTATCAGATTCCCTTGCTCACCTTTGCTGCGATAAACACATTTTTCATTGCTACAAGATACCTGTGGGATATCCTCTCAATGGGTGTTGACGCAAACCTCGGCTTTCTGCCGAAAAAGATAGAGCGCAAATATTTCGCGGTTTATCTTTCCTTTGCCCTGCTGGGTGTGCTTATGCTAATATTCAACTTTGCCGCGTTCCTGCCCGCAAACGCGCAGCGCTTCCTCGGCTCAAGGTGGGCGGGTCTTGACGCGGTGAATATCTTCAAGATTTTCGGCGCGTATTTCCTGGTAAACGGCTGGGGAGGATTCCGCAGCATCATTATTCGCAAGCTCCTGCTCAAAAAGCTCGGGCGCTATAAGCTCTTTGCCTATTCAAACATTGTGCAGGGCGTTATTGTAGCGATGCTCATCTGCTGGCTGCCGCTCTACAAGCTGCCTATGACCGAGCGTGTGTGGAAGCTCTTCCTGTTATTCCAGTTCTACTCAATGTTTACCTTCATCGGCCACACCGAAAAGATGGCGAAGCATATCAGCCCCGACCAGTCCGAGAGGCTGTTTGTAAACTCCTACCCCATCAAGATAAGCCACCTTGTGCAGAACATAGTCAATTTCCTTCTGCCCACAATCGCGGGCGCGATGTTTGTTGACGGCATCAGGGATATCAATATGTTCAAATACCTCCTGCCTGTCTTCTTCATAGTCAGCGCGGCGATTATGTTCATAAGCGTCGGCGGCATCAAGGAGCGCATACCCGCCCCGCCGGTTGAGAAAAAGGAGTATTACTCATTCTGGACCTGCATAAGCGGTATTATGAAAAA
>JAEEGL013536509.1_pt1 | contig 16298 bp, 14 predicted proteins | sample 9134231 | NCBI WGS metagenome assembly JAEEGL01 (sample SAMN16246548, study PRJNA631951) | gut metagenome | biome: gut microbiome; feature: rumen; material: fiber-attached | host: Bos | place: Iran: Karaj | collected 2018-10
ATCGTTTTGATCACTAATAAAGTTACCTAATGAGTAAATTACAAAAGTCTTACCTTCATTAATATATTCAACTGTTTGAATTACATGAGGGTGAGCTCCTATTATTAGATCTACTCCAAGTTCTGATAAATGTTTAGCTATTTCATCCTGTTTATAGTCTGTTCTAAAGGAATACTCTGTTCCCCAATGCATTGCGACTATAACAAAATCTACTTTATCTCTTACAGATTCTATATCAGCAGTTGCTTTTTCTGGGCTATATTCATTATTTAAATAACTTTTTCCATATGGTGTAGGAAGACCATTATTCCAAATAGTATAGGAAATAAATGCATATTTAATATTATTTACTTCATATATTTTTTGAATAGATTCTGTTCTTTCTTCTTCACTACTCCATTGTCCTGACCAAGCAACACCTTTTTGCTTCTTCCAATAATCAACTGAAGCAAGTACTCCTCTTTCTCCTTTATCCATTGTATGATTAGTAGCTAAACTAACCGTGTTAAATCCAGCATCTATAAAAGCATCTCCTACTTCTTGTGGTGAATTAAACATTGGATAATTAGAAAGCCCTAATTCTTTTCCTCCTAATATTGTTTCTTGATTATAATAAACAATATCATATTTCTTAGAAATAGGTTTGATAGCCTCTAACATAGGTTTAAAGTCATAAGAACCATCACTTTGTTTAGCATCTAAGTATACAGCACTATGTATTAAAGCATCTCCTACCATAAATACTGAAGCTGTATATTCTTTTGGTTCTTTTTTCTTTTCTTTCTTTACTATTTCTTTCTTTTCTTTATTATTTCCTAAAAAGAAGGTATCAGGAATAAACCATATTATAACAGCACAGGCCAAAAGAAGTACTAATAGTAGTACTTTTATAGGTTTTTTCAATTTCCTTTTCTTTACTCTTCTTTTAGTCATTTTATACCTTCTTTATTATTTCAAAATCTATTATTTTTTCTTCTTTTGAAGCTCTTACTACTTTGACAAGAAGTCTTTCTCCAATAGTATATTTTACATGAGATTTTTCTCCTGTCAATGTCATATGTTCTTCATCAAAATGGAAGAAATCTTTCATATCTCTTAAAGGAACCATTCCTTCTACTAAATTATCTAATTCTACAAACATACCAAAATTAGTAATAGAAGAAATCATACCTTCAAATTCTTCTCCTATATGTTTTTCCATATATTCAGCCATCTTCATATCTTCAACTTCTCTTTCGCAATCTACGGATGCTCTTTCTTTTTCTGAAGAATGGTCAGCAATAAAGACTAATTTTTCTTCCCATTTTTTAATTGTCTGCATATCTATTTTTCCATCAAATAAATATGTATGTAATAATCTATGAACAGTAGTATCAGGATATCTTCTAATAGGACTAGTAAAGTGTGTATAACATGTACTAGCAATACCATAATGTCCTAGATTATTTGGACTATATACAGCTTTTTGCATACTTCTTAAGAGTAAATTAGATAAAATTGGGAATTCTTTCTTATCTCTTAAGAAATCTAATACTTTTTGAATAGTTTTAGGCTTAATATCTTTAACATCTCCTGGGATACTATAACCTAAAGTACCAATAAATCCTAAGAAACTTCTAATTTTCTCTTCTTTAGGATATTCATGTATACGATAAATAAATGGTAAATTCATAAAATAAATATGAGATGCTACACATTCATTTGCTGCTATCATAAAGTCTTCTATTAGTTTTTCTCCGGCACCTCTATACCTTTTAGTAATCTCTGTTGGTACGCAGTTTTCATCAACTAATATTTTAGCTTCATCTACATCAAAATCCAAGTTACCACGTCTATTTTTCATATCTCTTAAAATATCAGCTAATTCTTTCATAGTTTTTAGTGATTCTACATATGGTTCATATCCCTCTGGTACTTTATTATCTTCTAAAATACTATTAACATTTTTATAAGTCATTTGAATTCTACTTCTAATTACACTTTGGAATATTTCATATTCTCCCATTTTTCCCATTGAATCAAACTCCATAACACAAGAAATAGCTAATCTATCCTCGTTTGGATTTAAACTACAAATACCATTAGATAATTCATGTGGAAGCATAGGAATAACTCTATCTACTAAATAAACACTAGTTCCTCTATCCATTGCTTCTTGATCTAATGGAGATCCTTCTTTTACATAATAACTAACATCTGCTATGTGGACACCTAATTCATATTTACCATTAGGTAATTTCTTAATACTAATAGCATCATCAATATCTTTAGTATCATCTCCATCAATCGTAAATATTTCCATATCTCGTAAATCTTTACGATTAGGCATATCATTATCAGTGACTTTCATAGGAATAGTCTTTACTTCTTCTTTTACCTCTTCGGGGAAATCTACATTAATATTATATTTATAAATAATAGATAATATATCAACTCCTGGATCATTCTTATGACCAATAATATCTACTACTTCACCTTCATATTTATTATCATCAATCTTTTTAGCTAATTCTACTACTACTTTATGACCATCTACAGCATTTAAACTCTTATCTCTTGGTATAGTAATGTCTAAATTAATTTTAGAATCATCTAATTTTAAATGACCAATATCTCCATCAAAAGTAATTTCTCCTATATATCTTTGTACTCGTCTTTCTATTATTTTAAGTACTCTTCCTTCTAATTTATCTAAAGTCATCTTACTAGTTATTTCTACTAGAACAATATCATCGTGTATAGCACCATTCATATCCTCACTAGAGACATAAACATCCTCAGTAAGGTTATCTACCTCTACAAAGCCAAAACCTTTCTTATTAGCCCTCATAATACCTTTTCTAAGATGACTATTTTCTAATAACATATATTTATCCTTATTAGTATGATAAATAATTACTTCATCTTCTAATTTTTCTAATTCTTCTGCTAAGGCCTTTGTATCCTCAACACTTTTTATACCTAAAGCATCTTGTAATTCAAATACATCTAATGCTTTCTCACTATTAGTAAGTACACTAATAATATCTTCTCTCATAGTATTAAATTCCATGCCAATCACCTTCTATTCTATATTATACTTTATTTTTTTATATATAACTAGTCTTTTTCCAAAGAAAAAAGGACCTAAGTCCTTATACAAACATAGCAGCTAAACAAACTACAAAGAATATCATTCCTAATACGAATGTTAATCTACTAATAAATAGTTCTGAACCACGTTCTTTTCTATTCTTTAATAAATCAGGTCCTCCACCAGAAATAATATGTCCAGCATCTTCTGATTTACTACTTTGTAATAAAACAATTATAATTAATAAAATTGATACAACTAATAATACAGCTTTCATATATACCTCCGCACTTGCATATATATGATAGCATATTTATTATTTGATTGCAACAAAAAAGCTACCTAAGTAGCTTAATTTACTTAATAAGTCTATCCCTAGGTTCAAGTATATTACTAGGTAAAACTTTTGTTGATTCAACTAATTTATTTTCTAAATTATCATACATAACATCCGTTACTTTAGTTTTAGCTTTAATATCTTTAATTTCTTTAGCAAAATCACTAATTTCTCCAGATAAACCATTAACAAAACCGGCATAAGAGAAACCACTAGGTACATCAAAACTACAATTATTAATTGCATTTGTTAAGTGCTGATTAGTCTTTGTAAAATATGGAGTAGTTGAACTTAATAGTCCAGCAAAAGGATAACTTACTTTAGTCATTAATATCCCCTCTTTCCACCATCATTTTCATTTTTCTTAATATCAGCAGCTATTTCACGTGCATCTTTACTAATTTTTTCACCTATATATTTTAAATGATTACCAACATCAACTAAAGGATTTTTATCTCTGGCAATAATATTGTGATATTTTTTAGATTGATCACCTTGCCATTCTTTAGTAATTTCAGGAACTTCTGATAATCTTTCAAAAAGTTTATTAATTTCATCAATATAACTATTACTTAATTTAACTAATTCCTTAGCAATTTCTTCCATTTCTACTGTATCAGCATTTGTAAAAGCCATAAACTAACCTCCTTGAGCTCGTCGTTCTTCTTCTTCACGACGTCTTTTTTCTTCCTCACGACGTGCTCTCTCTGCTGCTTCACGACGCGCTTTTTCAGCACGCAAATCACTTACACGAGATTTTAATTCTCCGATTTTTGAATCAATTGCTGGAATTACAGTATCATTTATCTTACTACAAGTAGATTCTATATTATCTGTCAAATTAGAGGCTCTATCTCTAATTGTAGATTCACCATCATCTACTTGGTACAAATGAGAAATAGAATTCTTTAAATCAGATGCACTAAGCATAGCAGCATTCAAATTAGAAGAAACTAGTTCTAATTGTCGTTTTAATTTTTTATATCTATCAATATCTTGATTACATTGATATATTTGTGAATCTAGTGACATATAATATACCCCTTATCTATATCTTTTTTATTATTCTAGAGGAATTTCTGTTGATTCCTTACGTATACTTTCAGCTTCACTTGCAACTGATTCAGAATCAGTAACAACATCTTGAGAAATATTCTTCTCAGCATCATGGAATGCATTATAAGCAATAGCAGCTTCTTCTGTTTCAGCTCTCATTGTAGAAACATATGCAGCTAACATTGCTTTTAATTGTACTAAGTATGTTTCAACTGCTTCATTAATTTCTCCAGCGTAAGCATCATCACGATTACCATCTGCTTTGAAAGCATCAATCTCTGCTTCGATTTTAGCACAATAGTCATTAACTGCACTTATTAAATCTTGCATTCCTGATTGACTCATTCCAACGAATCCACCACTATATAAGTTACCTAATCCAGTAGTAACTGTATTAAATAAATTAGATAATCTTGTATTAGCAGCAGTTACTATTGTTGAAATAGCATCTTTTGCATTATAACTAAGGTTTCCAACTTGACTTCTAATTGACATGAAACAACCTCCTATCTCTTAGGAACTAGAGTTTCATCTACTTCACCCATTTTAGCAGCAATATCCTCTAATTCACCTTTCAAAATTTCATAACTTTGATGTAATCCATCAACAACTGCATCTTTGTCAGTCTCCATGTTGCTTTTAAAGTTTTCTGCAGAAGTTCCAACCCAAGCGTTATCAACTGCAGTACGTAGAGCAGCCATTCCAGCATTCATTGCAGTAATAGTTTTTTCAATACATTGAACATTAATATTATTTTCTAATGTAGAAATACCATTAGCATCAACTCCGAATGTAGCTCCATGAATATCTAAAGCCATATTAATACCTCCTCCATAGCTTTTATTATCTCTAGATAGAATACTATCCTATATAAATAATATCACATATTTTTTATTTTGTTGATTTTTTTAGTTTTTTTTTACATTTTTTTACTTTATCTCAATACATTGTTCTTTTTATCAACACGTATTCCTTTAGCAACTTTTCCAATTTCAAGCGCATCTTTTTCAAGTATACCTGAAAACTTTCTATCAGCTGAATTCAAAATAACTATTAATTCTCTATAATCAGCACCATAGGATTTAATATTTTTCTTTACAACTGGGAAAGACTTCTTTAGTTCAGTATAATACTCAAGTAATCTCTTACAACCATCACTTTTATACTTACCTGGAAGCTTATTAATTTCAATATCATATTTATCAAATATAGTTGAAATACGATCTACATAATCATCAATTTCAAAGATTAATGATCCCAAATTATTCTCATTAATTGCTATTTTTACATCTCTCATTATTATCCTCCCTATAAATCAAATTTATTAGCTTCTGAACGCAATTCTTCAGCATCCGCCATTGTATCATTAGATATATTCTTTTGAGCCTCAAGATATGCTTCATAAATACCTTGAGCTTCTTTAATACTATCATTTAAAGTACTAACATATCCCTTTAATAATAACTTGGCTGAATTTAGAAATTCTTTTACTGGTTCAGAGATACTTCCTTTATATGCTTCAGTTATAGACTCATCAAAATTATATGAATCCATCTCTTCTTCTATTCTTCTAATATATCTTCTAATTTCATCATACAACTCTTCCATCTTATCGCCGTTCATTCCAACGAAACCATTACCTGGAAGAGTTGCAGACGAAGTACTTTGACCAAATTTACTAGATAAATTATTCTTTGATCTGTTTAATATATCGGAAACACTTTCTTTAATGGAAGAAATTGTATTTCCAATAGAACTCCTTATTGACATCAACCTTACCTCCTAATAAATAATTAATTGACTACCATTTCTAATATCAGACTCTCTAATGGTAATATCTCTTTCATATATCTGTCCAGTATCTCTATTAAATAATCTAGTATTATTTCGCACGGGATATACCTTAGTTAAATTATTAATAAGTTTACATAGAGAAAGAGATATTTCTCCAACTGTCTTGTTAATTGGAATATACATTTCATATATTTCATCTATTTCTGGTACATAGAGTTTAATTAATACTTTATATAACATTAATCCTCACCCTCCAATACTGTCTTAATAAATTTAGGAACACTATCTTCAACTTGATAAGCCATACCAGGAAAGTTAAGTTTGCTATTTTCTGCATCCGCTTCATTAGCAGTAATAATACTTTGTTCATTGACATCATTACCAAGCCAAATTCCTGATTTATCATCAATTTGATCATACCATGGTTCTAATTTCAATGTTCTTAATTTATCATAATCATCTATAAGTATGAAAATACTTTTCTTAGAGTTTTTAATGTTATTAAATGTATTTTGGAATATTTCTATACCACCTTTAGATAAGTATTTTTTATAACTACCAATACCTAAAACGATATTTACAGCCCAATCTTGATTTTCTTTTCTATTCAAGACATCTCTTTCTATAGCTGCAAAAACAACATCTAAATTATCATTAAACATTTTTGTGTCCAAGATAATTTTCTTAAATATTTGATTAAAGTCAATAATACGTATCTTAACTCCTGGAACTTTAGAAAGCACAGCAGTAATTCCATATACTGATTCAATATTATTAGCTAGATTTTTACTAGATATAAAGTTAATCTTATTCTTAGCAAAATTATATTTAGTAGGTGTTTTATCAATGAAATCAACACCAATTGGTACAGCATTAATATCTGTTATATAACTAGCTAAATCTTCTGCTGAAACATCATCCGGTATCTTAGCTAATTGTTTAGCTCTTGTCTTATATGCTTTATTACACTTTTCAGCATATTGTCTAACATAATCTAGTTCCTTCTCTTCAGGAGCCACAAAAGCTGTTTGGAATTCGCAATAAGAATCTGTATCATTATCATCTGTTTTACATATACCTCTTCCCAAAGCTCTCTTTGGAATTAGGCCTCTACGACAATTAGTAATTGTTCTATATTGAGTATCATCATTAAATTGTGTAAGTATTATGTGATTAAAGAATTGTAATTGTCTAGTCCTTAGACCAGTAGCAGTACCTACACTAACAATAAATACAATTCCATATTTAGGATAGTCTCTAAAGAAGTTATCAATTAAATCTGGTAATTTAGGTAATACTTCTCCAAAAACATCATAAGCATTAATAACAGTAACAATTAATGGTAACTTATCTTTTTGTGTCTTATTATAATATTCAAATGAACCATTATAATCTGATAATAATTCTTTTCTTCGCTCTACTTCTGAATCTATTAAATCCAAGACTGCTACTACTTTATCAATATCTTCTTGGAATACAACTTCTCCTACTTGTGGGAATTTTGCAAATTTCTTTAATGTTTCAGCCCCAAAGTCAATAATATAGAAATTAACATCACTAGGAGTATGTTCCATCAATGTTGAGAAAATCATAGTAGAAATTATTGAATCTATCCCAGAACCACCTTGTCCCATAATAGCAACATTTCCATGAGAAAGATCTATTGTTAGTAAACCTTGCTCTTGTTTCCTTGGTTCATCATACTCTCCAATTGCTATTTCATAATTAGTAGGTCCTTTAGATTTTTTATCATATTTCTTAATTATCTCTGGTAAATATAAAGTAGTTGGAATATTAGGCAACCATAATTGTCTTTCTTTTAAATTAATATTTTCAGAAATCTTAGAAATATAAGAAACTATATTTAATAATTCTTCACCTTGTTCTTCATTCTTAACTTCAACTTTCTTATCATCATCATAAGTTCCTTTTGTTTGACCTATATTATCAATATATTGAATTGATTCATCTATTTGTTTCTTTAATATATCTGATGGGAAATATTTAGCACCAGCCCAAGCTGATTGTCCTAAATTGTAATAATCATCGTTTCCTACTTGTAAGTAAAAAGCTCCTGTTTGCTTTAAGAATGCTGCATCCGGTTTCTTTAATACTTCATTAGAATCACTCTTATCTTGAACTTTTAAACAAACTTTAAATTTAGAGTTTGACCAAATTTGATCATTAACAACACCACTAGGTTTTTGTGTTGCAAGTATCAAGTGAATTCCTAAAGAACGTCCAATACGTGATGTAGAAATCAATTGATCCATAAATTCTGGTTGCTGTTGTTTCAACTCAGCAAACTCATCACATATAATCAATAAATGACTCATAGGTTCATCTAACAATCCTTTTCTATAGAATTGTTGATACTTATAGATATTCATTGAACCTTCTTTTAGTTTCTCACGAGCGTCATTAAATATAGACTGACGTCTTTTTAATTCAGATTCAATAGCTGATATTGATCTAAATATTTCTGATTTATCTAAGTTAGTAATTGTACCAGCAAGATGTGGTAATTTAATCTTTAAATCTTCATTTTCAAAACTCTTAGCAAGTCCTCCTCCTTTATAATCGACAAGTACAAATTGTACTTCATCAGGATTAAAGTTAACTGCTAAAGATAAAATATAAGTAATAATCCATTCTGATTTACCAGAACCAGTAGTACCAGCAACAAGTCCATGTGGTCCATAGGCTTTTTCATGAATGTCCATCTTAAATATTTCACCGTTTTGATCAATTCCTATTGGAACAGCTAAACTAAGAATAGGATCATTTTCTTCCCATCTAGTTAAACAGTTTAATTGTTCAACACGTCCAACATTATACATTTCTAAGAATGTTAATGATTGCGGTAACTCATATTTTGCTTTTTCAACCATTATTGGTATATTAGCAAGCTTTTGAACACAAGCAGACATATCAACAACGTTATTATTATATTCAGCTTGAAAAATCTTTTGATTCTCATTAATTTTACTCTTCATAATTGCTGAATCTTTTTCAGTTATACAAATAAAGTCTGCTGTTTCACTAGGTAAATCTGAAACACTTTGAGAAGTTAAGATTAATGAAAATCCCATATTTCTCTTATATTTTAGTATTTTCTTTATTAAAGATAGATTTCTTATAGATGAAATATCATCTACAAAGAATAAATAATATGGCTTATAATCTCTAAAATTAGTTTTTGCTCCAGACTCTTCGCCATCATCATCTAATTTTTCTTCTTCATCATCTGCTACTCTTGCATCAAATACTCTTTCCAAGTCAGATGTCATAGCCATAAACTCATCAATATTAGTTGCAAAATAACGCATAGTTCTTTGATTATCCCAAATATGTGGAGCCATTTTCATATAATCCCACTTATCAGGATCCTTTGTATATACAACTATTTTTAAATCAACATAAGAATGCAATGTCATCATTTTTAAGAAGACAGAGTCCATAAAAGCCTTTATTAATTCTCTACTTCCAACAACAGCACTTACACTTTCATCAGTGAAATTATAAGTAATTGGAATATTATTATTAATCTTTGCTTCTGCAATGACTTCATCCATCTTATTGAATAATTCATCATCATCGTCATCTTCATAACTACGTTCAGGTTCATCAATAGTTATTTTAGGTACATCATTACCAACACCTAATCTAATCTCTAAGAAATCATTATGTTCAATATTTCTTTGCCATAATTCCTTACTCTTGTTATTAATAACAGCCATACACTGATTAATATCAATGTGATTAGCAAGTAAAATGTTCTTTTGATCTTCTTTTACTAAGAATATTTCTCTTTTTTTGTTCTCCAAATACTTATTATATTTTGTACGTCTTTTCTTTTCTTTTCTTTTAATTCTTCTTTTATTAAATATTCTAGTTAAAGTTGGCCATAATAATGTTCCTAAAAGCATTACTCCAACTGTCGCAATTGAAATAACAAATTGCTTAGTTTCTCCAACACCTTCAGCATAATTTATAATGACATTTGTAAGTGAAATACCTGAAGTAAATAGCATTGTTATTTGAGGTCCCATTGTTAAAATTGCTGGCAAATCATCATAATCTTCTTTTGTTGGTGGTGCTTCTAAAGATATATCTTTATTATCAACAACAAAGTTAAATCTTGGTGATTTAAAGAAATAATCATTAGGTCCAATTAAAGGGGCATCATTATATGAATTATTATTTAAAGTAGCAGTATAGTCTCCATCAACTAATTGATTTTTAAAAACATTATTATTTAATTTAAGTAGACTAGGACTATTAACAATAATAGTTTGTCCAATTAAAGCTATCTTTAATCCATAATAGAAAATTATATCTCCATTTCCGGCAATTGTTTCCCCTTCTACTTTTTTATCATTAACAAAAACTAAAGGAGCATTTGTTTTTAAATGCCATTTACCATTTTGTTGAGGTACTACCTGAATTACTTCTTCAGTAGTATTTACAATAGGATAACTTATATCACATTTAGGGTTACTACCAACAGTAAAACCACCGTTTATAGCCAAACGATGTTCTTTTTCATCATATTTAGGTGTAGCAATAACGATAAACTTCTTTTGATCATATTTTGAAGCAATAACATTTACTTTAAATGGTTCTAATACTTCAGAAGATTCTTTAGTATCATAATCATCTGAATATTTAATAAACCATTTACCCTCTTCAGAATAGACATTAGCAATTACTTTATCATCTATATCTATTGGGTACATTCCACCTAAACGTGTTGAAATAGTAACTTTATTTAATTTATTATTATCAAAAATATAAATTATCATCTATATCAACCCCAAAGTTTCTTTTTATTTTACATTCTGATTAACTGGTATACCTATAGTTTCACAATAATCATTTAAGTATTCATAGAAATGATTTGTATCTATATTATATTTTTCAGGAACATCATATAGTAATTCTTCAAGCATTTGATCCATAGCAGCACGTGCTTCATCATATGACATGTTAGAATTAAGATGCTTTCCTAAATATATTTTAGAAATATAATCATACAATGGATAATAATCACTTTGTGGAGCTTCAAATGAATCATTATGGAAATCATTATATTGAGCTTCCATCAAAGCAAACATCTTAGTAGCATAGTTTTCATCACCAGTATACTCATCTAACTGTTGTGCATAATATGTCATACTGTGATTAACATAATCATCTAAAGTATAATTATCAATATTTTCAAGGATTATTTTGTGGAAATTACTTTGATATTGATATGCAATATCTAACTCTTCATAATCAAGTAGGCTCACTGCAAATAAAGAGTTCATTGCTTCTGCATTAGGAATATCCCAATAATTTAGACCATCAAAAGTGAATTTTACACTATTTCCTTCATCATCCTTAAATACTGAAATCCTTAAGCAGTGACTTAATTCATGATAAATAACTTGATAATCCCATGTTCCTGGTACAAAGTTATAGTCTTCTAACAAGTAAATTCTATTTTCTGTCTGAACATAACAACCAACAGAATCAACACTTATAGTTGTTTTTAGCATTTCTTGCTTATCAACTTCAACAACTGATAAAGTTTTTAAGTTTTGATAAAAAGGTCTTTTTTCAACATTAGGATACTTGTCATATAACCTAGTACAATATTCTATTAAAAGTGGTTTAAACTTAGATGGTATTTCATTATTACTATTTATCATGTTAATACAATCATCAAGTGTTGGTTGCGCAGTATCAAAAACTAAATCAGCATAATCCATATCATAAATATATATTCTATTTGAAAAATCTCTATGATCGATATATGTATCTAATTCAAATTCTGAATCAGCTGCTCCGCCATCTAAGTATTGAGAATAATCTTTTTCTTGTCTATAAGTAGGAGCATCACTAGTAGTACTATTATATTCCATCTCAATACGAGGGCTTTCATGATTTAGAAGAGCCTCACTAAATTCTTGTTGTTGATGATGGAATGATATTCCAGCAGTTAAAACAGAAGCTGTTAATAATGTTGCTACTCCTCCAGCAATAACTTTTGGAACAATTCTTTTTTTCTTTGGTTTAGGCTTTTGAAAATTATAATTTTCATTAAACATTTGCCCCATATCACTATTATCAATATTTTTTATAGTTTCTTTTTTAGAAGCAAACATTATAAGTAAATCAACATATTCTTCAATAGGGATATATGCTTCTACACCATCATAAATACCTGTGAAGAATTTTTTATTTTTATTATCCAAATACATTTTGTATTCTTTTCCTTTATATGTAAACGTAAGAATCTCTGTAAATTCTTTCATATCAACACCTCGTATCCCATACTATACTATTTTAATTTTAACATAAATATTTACATAAAAAAAGCCTTATTTATATATATAAGACTTCTTTTTTACACATTATTTTTTTAATTCTGTTACTTTCTTTTTAAATTCTGCTCCACGGATTTCACATTCTTTATATTGATCCCATGAAGCACTTGCTGGACTTAGTAATACTACATCCCCATTATTAGCTATTTCAACAGCTTTATTGAAACCATCTACTAAAAACTCATTAACATAGACAGGAATATTTCTTTCTTTAGCAAATTCTTCTACTCTTTCACGACATTGACCTATTGCTATAATAGCCTTAACATTTGAAAGATAAGGATCTAATTCACCAAAGTCTTGTCCTCTTTCTAATCCTCCTAAGAATAGTATTGTTGGTTTATGAAAAGAAGATAAAGCTATTTGACAACACTTAATATTAGTAGCTTCTGTATCATTATAATATTCTACACCATTAACAGTATCAACATATTCTAATCTATGTTCTACACCCTTAAAATTACTTATTACATCAGCAATTATTTCATTAGAAACATTATACTCTTTAGCTACCATTATTGCTGCCATACAGTTTTCTACATTATGCATTCCTTTAATCTTAATATCATTAATATTTATTATATTTTCTCCATAGTAACAAATGTTTTCATCCTTCAAATAGCATCCTTCTACCTCTTCTTTACTAGAAAAATACTTCTTAATTGATTTAATATTTTTTAATTCATTCATTACATCACTATTACTATAATTCATAATAGCAATATCCTCTTCATTTTGTTTATAAAACATTCTAGCTTTTGTTTCTTTATAATGTTCATATGTCTTCATAAAATCAATATGAGCTTCACTAAAATTAGTACATACACCAATATGTGGATGAAACTCAATAAAATTCTCTCCTTGTTGACAAGAACACTCCATAACAATGATATCTCCACTTTTTACTTTATCTAAAATACCAGATAAAGGATATCCAATATTTCCAGCAAGATGAACTTTATCGCCAAAGGCTTTATGCATTATTTCATATGTAATAGTTGTCGTTGTTGTTTTACCATTAGTTCCAGTAATACCAATAATCTCAACATCTTTAGGTAATAATCTATAAGTCATTTCAACCTCATTAATAACTGGAATATTAAGTTCTCTACACTTTAAAACATATTTATGATCAATTGGAACACCAGGATTCTTAATCATATAATCAAATGATTCATCTATTAAATCATCAGGATGTGATCCAAATAACAAATGAACGCCTAAATCACGCAATTCTTTTACCTGGTCCTTATCCATTTTTTCTTCTGGAGCCCCATCATTCAAATAAACTTCATTACCTCTATTTATTAATAATTTAGCTGCTCCAAAGCCACTTCTAGCCATTCCTAATATTAATATTTTATTGTTTTGAAACATCGTCATCACCACTTTAATTATACTATATTATACACAAAATAACTATGTTTATTTCTTTTCTATATTGCACCTACCTATCTCAAATGATATAATATAATAGTATAATAAGGTGAGTGATTGTATGAAGATAGTAACATTAAGACCAGATCAATTTGAAAAATTCGCTAGTAACCACCGTTATAGAAGTTATTTCCAAACTATTGAATATGCTAATATCATGTCAAAGTTTGGATACAACGCACAATATTTAGGGGTTGTGAGTAATACTAACAAACTAATCGGTGCTTCATTATTAATCTATAAAGAAGTCTTCATGGGAAGCAAAATGGCTTATGCACCAAGAGGAATACTTTTTAACTACGACGATAATGAACAAGTACAAGAATTAGGTGAAAAATTAAAAAAAGTTTTAGGTAAACAAGGCTTTATGTTATTAAGAATAGATCCATATATACCTTTAACTATTAGAGACAACATGGGTAATATTATGAACTTTAATAACGAAGGAAATGCTATTATAGAGAATCTAAAAGCTGCCGGTTTTGAATATAAAGGAAAAACCTTATATTTTGAAACCGAAAAACCTCGTTGGGAATCTCTAATCTTATTAAATAAAGATATCCGTGAAATCTTTGCTAAATTTGATAAAAGAACTAGAAATAAGATTAGAAAAGCCACTAATAGTGGAATTATAGTAGAAAAAGACGAAACTAAAAATGTTAATAAATTATATGAATATGTTGGAAAAAAAGAAAATAAACCAATCTCTTACTATAAAAAATTAATTGAAGAATATGGTGAAAGAGTAGATGTTTATTATGCTAAATTAAATACTGAGGATTACTTAATTAATAGTCGTAGAGCTTATGAAAAAGAAGTAGAATATAATGATAATTTAGCTCAACAAATACAAGATCTTAACTTAGAAGAAAAAGAAAGACAAAATATCTTAAATAAAAAGATGGAATCAGATAAATTAGTAACAAGTTATCGTAACAGCATGATTCAATCAACCAATTTAATGCGTAGTAAACCAGGTGGAGTAATTATTGCTGGAGCCATGGTTATAAAATTTGATAATGCTGCTTACTTAATAACAGAAGGTATGAATGAAGAATATGGCTATGTTAATCCAAATTATTTAATTAAATGGAAAATGATTCAAGATTATAATGATGCTGGATATAAATATATTAATCTTGGTGGGGTTGTTGGAGATTTTGAATCAGAAAATGAATATAGTGGTTTAAATGAAATGAAATTAGGTTTCAATTCTATTGTTACAGAATATGTAGGAGAATTTGATATTATATTAAATAACTTCTCTTACAACTTATATAGTAAATTTAATAAGAAATAAAAAAAGAATCGATTAAATCGATTCTTTTTTTTTGTAATTATTCAACGATTTCAGTAACGTTTCCAGCACCAACTGTTCTTCCACCTTCACGGATAGAGAATTTAGTACCTTGTTCAAGAGCGATTGAATGGATTAATTCAACGTCCATATCAACATTATCTCCAGGCATTACCATTTCAGTTCCTTCTGGTAAAGTAATTACACCAGTAACATCAGTAGTTCTGAAATAGAATTGTGGACGATAGTTATTGAAGAATGGAGTATGACGTCCACCTTCTTCTTTACTTAAGATATAAACTGTAGCTTTGAATTTGTGATGTGGAGTAACAGTTCCAGGTTTAGCTAAAACTTGTCCTCTTTCAACTTCTTCACGAGCGATACCACGAAGTAATACTCCAGCGTTATCTCCAGCTTCAGCATAATCTAATTGTTTACGGAACATTTCAATTCCAGTAACAACTGTCTTCTTAGTTGGTTTAATACCAACGATTTCAACTTCATCATTTAATTTTAATTGTCCACGTTCAACACGTCCAGTAACAACTGTACCACGACCAGTGATTGTGAATACATCTTCAATACTCATTAAGAAAGGCTTATCAGTATCTCTTTCTGGAGTTGGAATCCAAGTATCAACAGCTTCCATTAATTCATCGATCTTTGGAGTCCAAGCTGGGTCTCCTTCAAGAGCCTTAAGAGCTGATCCACGAATAATTGGAGTGTCATCTCCTTCGAAACCATATTCATTTAATAGGTCACGAATTTCCATTTCTACTAAGTCTAATAATTCTTCATCATCAACCATATCACATTTGTTCATGAATACTACCATTTTAGGTACTCCAACTTGACGAGCAAGTAAGATATGTTCACGAGTTTGTGCCATAGGTCCATCAGTAGCAGCAATAACTAAGATTGCTCCATCCA
>JAEEGL013730005.1_pt1 | contig 16298 bp, 16 predicted proteins | sample 9134231 | NCBI WGS metagenome assembly JAEEGL01 (sample SAMN16246548, study PRJNA631951) | gut metagenome | biome: gut microbiome; feature: rumen; material: fiber-attached | host: Bos | place: Iran: Karaj | collected 2018-10
AGTCGGAAAGCTGTATCGTATCGAGCAGCGCAATAAGTTCTGCAAGGGTGATATCATAGAGATCATGAAACCCGACGGACGCAATATAGAGACCGAAGTACTCGGAATCTATGCGGCGGACGGAACAGAACAGGATTCGGCTCCTCATGCCAAGCAGGAACTGTATATCAGGTTATCCGAAGAAGCCGAAGTCAATGACATATTAAGATGTCCGGCTAAATAAAAAACGGCCGAACGTTTATACACAAAAAAGGATCGCAAGCCGCGATCCTTTTTGTGAGCTCTTAGTGTTAGTAAAGAGTTGCATGTATATCCTTATACTTCAAAAATAAGATCCGCATAAGTGGGGAAGGGCCAGTATGCCTTGTCCACGATACGCTCGAGCTCATCCGCATAGCCGCGAAGTTCATTCATAGCGGGCACCACTTTTTCATAATAATAATATGCCTGATCCCTGCCGCGCTCCATAACAGAGCCGTCCTTCTCTATGATAGAGAGATTGACTCTGGCATCCTGCATCTTGGTCAACAGTCCGGTCACACGCTTAAGAAGGTCTGATGCGACCTTGGCATCTCCGCCTGCTGCCACAGTCGCATTGACTGTATCGGCAAGCTTGCCGCTAAATCTTATAACAGCCGGAACCAGCTGCTTGTTGGCCATATCGACCATTGTAAGCGCTTCTATATTGATCGTCTTGGCATATGTCTCGTATAAGATCTCGGCTCTTGACTCAAGCTCGCCTCTTGTGAATATGCCGAAACGCTCAAACAGCTTGATCGCCTTGTCTGTAGTAAGAGTATCAACGGCCTGGACCATCGAAGGGATATTGGGAAGACCGCGGCGCGCTGCCTCCTTTACCCATTCGGGTGAATATCCGTCACCGTTAAAGATTATTCTCTCATGCTTTGCCATGTATTCCTTAATAAGGTCATGGCAGGCCATATCAAAATCATCCGCTGCCTCAAGTCTGTCTGCTGCTTCACAGAAGGCTTCAGCTACCATGGCATTAAGTGTGGTATTGGGACTTGCTATAGAATCCTCACTGCCCACCATACGGAATTCAAATTTATTACCTGTAAACGCAAAAGGCGACGTACGGTTCCTGTCCGTTGCATCTATCTCAAAATCAGGAAGAGTTGACACACCTGTCTGGAGGGTACCGCCCTCCTTAAGGTTAGCTGCCGTTCCTGTCTCAACCAACTGACGTACGACATCCTCAAGCTGCTCGCCCAAGAACATTGAGATTATGGCCGGAGGTGCCTCATTGCCACCGAGTCTGAGATCATTACCCACATTGGAAGCACTCTGTCTTAACAGATCAGCATGTGTATCCACAGCCTTCATGATGCAGGCTAACACCAACAGGAACTGTATGTTCTCATTGGGGCTCTCACCCGGCTCTAAGAGATTGATACCGTCATCTGTCGTGATCGACCAGTTATTATGCTTGCCGGAACCGTTGACTCCCTCAAAAGGCTTCTCATGAAGAAGGCATCTTAATCCGTGCTTGCCTGCCACTCTCTTAAGTGTCTCCATGACAAGCTGGTTATGATCGACAGCGATATTGCCTGACTCATATATGGGAGCGAGCTCATGCTGTGCGGGAGCTGCCTCGTTATGCTGGGTCTTGGCCGTTACGCCAAGCTTCCACAGTTCTATATTGACATCATGCATGAAAGCACCGATGCGCTCTCTTATAACACCGAAATAATGGTCGTCCATCTCCTGACCCTTGGGAGCATGGGCTCCGAAAAGGGTACGGCCCGCGAAGATGATATCCTCTCTCTTTCTGGCCTTGGACTCATCTATAAGGAAATACTCCTGCTCCGCTCCGACCGATGTATTGACCCTGGTAGCGGTAGTATTGCCAAAGAGTCTAACGATACGAAGAGCCTGAGTGCTCAATGCCTCTATTGAACGCAAAAGCGGAGTCTTCTTATCAAGAGACTCTCCGGTATAAGAACAGAAGGCTGTAGGTATGCAAAGGGTAGGGCCTGTGGCCGTCTCTTTGATAAATGCGGGGGATGTCAGATCCCATGCCGTATAGCCTCTGGCCTCGAAAGTCGCACGAAGACCGCCTGAAGGGAAAGAAGATGCATCGGGCTCGCCTTTGATAAGTTCCTTGCCCTTAAATTCCATGAGCATCCTTCCGTCTCTGTCAGGATGTGATATGAAGGAATCATGCTTCTCTGCCGTGATGCCTGTTAAAGGCTGGAACCAGTGAGTATAATGCGTAGCGCCTTTCTCAACAGCCCATTCCTTCATGGCCTTGGCAACCACGTCAGCCGTTGCAAGAGATAACTCACCGCCATGCTCGATCACTGATTCTATCTCAGCAAATGCATCCGCCGGAAGTCTCTCTCTCATCACTCCCATGGAGAAAACATTACATCCGAAGATCTCCTCCACGTCGATATGCTCATTCATTCCCAGATCGTTGTTGTTCATCATCTTTCTCCGATTCTTTTATTTCTTATAACTTACGGCGATCCCGTCACCTACGGGCAGTATCACCGTCACAAGTGCTTCGTTATGCTTAAGTTCGTACAGATACTCCCGCATCCTCGTATGTATCGTGCGGTCTCTTCTGACTATCGCATATTTGGATTCTATAATATCCCCGTCCTGGAAAACGTTATCGGATACCAGTGTCCCGCCGGCAGGCAATAATCTCATTATATCAGGTAGATAATTGATGTACTGTCCCTTGGCGGCATCCATGAATATAAAATCAAAAGCGCCTGAAAGGGTAGGCAATACCTGTGCTGCGTCCCCCTCAAGCAGTGTTATCTTATCGCTTTTGTTAAATTTTTCGAAGTTGGCCCTTGCAACAGGGATCCTCTTATCATAGTTCTCTATAGTCGTGATATGTGCATCAGGCGCATATTCACTCATAAGCAGTGCCGAGAATCCTACGGCGGTGCCGACCTCTAAGATATTAACAGGCTTGCAGTTATACATCATATATTTAAGATATGCCTGCATGTCCTTACGTATTATCGGAACATCTTCTGCCAGAGCTTCTTTTTCAAGTGCAGCCAGATCTTCCGGCAGATCTTCGTCAAGAGAATTGATAAAAGTTGTTAATCTCTCATCTGTTATCATGGTCTTCTATTCTTCGATCGGAGCATATGCTCCGTCGGTAGCCTCTGCAGGATCTGCCTCTTCGGAATCTATATAGTATTCCTCTTCTTCTCCCAATGCTCCCGGAGCCTGTGGAAGCGTCTGCTCACCTGAACTGCTGCCGCTGCTTCCTTCTTCGCCTTCGCCCTCTTGCGCAGCCATTATGGTTATCATCTCCTCGGCTGTCATGTTGGTATTGAGCTCATATATACCGGGCTTGATATCCCCGTGATGCTCGGAGAGTCTCTCCTGTATAAGGAAGAGATTGGCATCCCTTATAAGTCCCTTATTCTCAAGAGTCTGGCCAATCTCCTTAACTCCCATATCGGATCCCACGGTAACTGATACCTTACGGCCTTCACCTTCTGCCATGGGCTTCTCGCCGAATATCCTGTAGCCGTAATCATATCCGATAAGCGCGTACTTATATATGAACATGGCGGCGATTATAAAAAGCACAACCTTAAGTGCTACCGAGAATATCGATATTATCATCTCTTTGGTATCGATCCTGCTTGTCATTACTAATTCTCCGTTTCCGGCCCCTGCCTGCCGGGGTCATCCTTATATAAATCTAAACCTCCAGTATCACCGGAAGTATCATCGGTCTCCTGTTCATGCTCTTCCAGATATATGAACTGAGCTCATCTCTGACCGTATTCCTTATCTTGTTAAAATCCTTAACTCCTCTGTCCGTTAAGCGCTCGACAGCAAGCTGGACTATCTCACGCATCTCATCCATTACGGCATCGGACTCCTTGACATAGATAAATCCTCTTGTCACAAGTTCAGGTCCCGATACCAGCATTCCCGTTACACTCTCTATGGCCATCACAGCCATGATTATGCCGTTCTCCGCAAGTATCTGTCTGTCCCTTAAGACCACGTTACCGACATCACCGATACCCAGACCGTCCACAAGGACATCTCCGGTCTGGACCTTACCTACTACCTCGGCATGATCCTCAGTAAGCTCAAGTACATCACCGCTGTTAAGGATAAATATGTTCTCATCCGGTATCCCCAGTTCTTTGGCAAGTGAGGCCTGCGCCATCAAATGCTTGTATTCGCCATGCACCGGTATCGAATACTTAGGCCTTACCAGTGTATAAATAAGCTTGATCTCTTCACGACAGGCATGTCCCGAAACATGAACATCCTGGAATATCACTTCCGCACCCTTGGCAAGAAGGGTGTTCACCGTCTTGGTGACAGGCTTCTCATTACCCGGTATCGGGTGTGAAGAGAATATTATAAGATCCTTGGGTGTGATCGAAATCTTGCGGTGTGAATCCGTAGCCATACGGGATAATGCCGCCATACTCTCACCCTGGGAACCTGTTGTTATTATGACTGTCTTCTCGGCCGGATAATCCTTAAGTTGCTCTATCGGTAAAAGAGTATTATCCGGGATACTGATACATTCAAGATTCTGGGCCGTCTCGATGATGTTGCTCATGCTGCGGCCTTCCACTGCGACCTTACGCCCGAACTTGTATGCGGAATTGATTATCTGCTGCACTCTGTCCACATTGGATGCAAATGTGGCAACGATGATCCGCCTGTCTGTATGCTCAGAGAAGATGGTATCGAAAGCCTTGCCCACCGTTTTTTCCGAAGGAGTAAATCCCGGGCGTTCCGCATTGGTGGAATCACACATGAGTGCGAGCACACCCTTATGACCGATCTCCGCAAACCTCTGCAGATCTATCGCATCCCCGTAAACAGGGGTGTAATCAACCTTAAAATCTCCCGTATGGACCACGATCCCTGCAGGAGAATAGATGGCCAGAGCAGCTGCATCGACTATGCTGTGATTGGTCTTGATAAACTCGATCCTGAACTCACCCAAGTTGACAGACTGTCCGAAACGAATGACCTTGCGTCTGACACTGTCCATAAGATCATGCTCTGTAAGCTTACGCTCAATAAGCCCCATTGTAAGCCTTGTGGCATACACCGGGACATTGATCTTCTTAAGTACATATGGGAGCGCTCCGATATGATCCTCATGACCGTGAGTGATGATGAAGCCCTTGACTCTGTCTATGTTATCTTCCAGATATGTCACATCCGGGATCACGAGATCTATACCCAGCATATCGTCGCTCGGAAAACTCAATCCGCAATCCACTACAACAATACTGTCTTCATATTCGAAGGCCGTGATATTCATGCCTATCTGCTCCAGGCCGCCTAAAGGTATTATCTTAAGCCCGGACGCACCGTTATCACTATACAAACTTAACATCCTCCAAAAGATCTTCGAAGACTCCCGCCACAGCCTTAAGCTCCTCGTCATCATCGACTATGGCATAAACGCTCTCAGGCTCATCCTGCTTGGACATGTCCTTAAGGATCAGCGCTTCTCCGTCACCTTCTTCGAAGTCCGTGACCAATATATAATCCACCCCCGATATCCTCGTCTGTTCCAGTACGAAGAAATCAACCGGTTCCTCACCGTTAGGGTTAAACGTTATCTTCTCCAACTTGTTCATTCCTCATTCTTCCTTATATAATCCAGATAATCCTGCAATATAAAAGTGGCAGCGACTGAGTCTATATAAGTCTTACGGTTCTCGCGCCGTACCCCCGACTCCTGTAAGACCTTCTCAGCCATGATCGTGGTCATCCTCTCATCCCACATTATGATCTCAAGTCCCGTTCTGCGCCCGAGCTTCTCTGCGAATTCCCTTGTAAGTTCTGCTCTCTCACCCTCCGAATCGTTCATATGCTTGGGAAGTCCGACAACGATCTTCTCCACATCATATTCATTAACGATCTCTTCGATTCGGGCATATGTGCGCCTTAATTTGTTGGGCGACTCTCTTGTGATGGTCTCAAGACTCTGTGCCGTTATAAGAAGCGGGTCGCTTATGGCAACGCCGACTGTCTTGGAACCGAAATCCAGACCCAGTACTCTTCTTAAGTCTGACATATCAACCCCAGTTATTATTTGCGATATAGTCCTTTAATAATTCTTCAACCAGTTCATCACGCTCAACCTTCATGATCATGCTTCTGGCTCCGTTATGGCTGGTGATATAGGTAGGATCGCCGGACATGATATAACCCACGATCTGATTGACCGGGTTATAGCCCTTCTCCGTCATAGCATCAAACACAGCCTTGAGTACGCCCTTGACGCTTATGTCCTTATCTACTTCAACCTTGAAGAATTGTGTATTACCGAGTTCCTGCATAACACTGCCTCCAAAAACTAATTACAATAAACCACCCTTTATAATATCGCAAATCACGCTCATGTTCAAGCGCCACTGACTTAAGCAAAAGACCGGCGCGCCAACTCAGTAAAAGGCAAGAAGAGCTTTGCTGCCTGAGATATCTGTACATATGTCCGAAGGCACTACCCTATATATGTCTCCGGGGTTTGGTGTGGGTTTGGATTTTGGTTTACATAATTCAGAAACCGGTCCCATTCCGAAGTCCGTGATCAGAGGCACATAATCCCTTGTATGGCCCGTATATACCGTCTTACCATCCAGCATCTTTTCTTCTTCTATTAAGACCTCACATTCTTTTCCTATGTGGGCTCTTATGAATTCTTCCCTGTTGATCTCACAGATCTGCTGCAGTACATCACTTCGCCCGGCTTTAACGGCCTCCGTATTCTGTCCGGGAAGCGTAGCTGCCACCGTACCTTTTCTCTTGGAGTATTTAAAGAGATGAGTCTCGTAGAACTTAACCTTCTTAACAAACTCTACCGTCTCATTAAATTCAGCTTCATCTTCTCCCGGGAATCCGGTTATGATATCCGTGGTTATGGCAGGCTTATCATAATACTCTCTTAAAAGCTGAACTTTTTCATAATACTCATCCGTCGTATATTTTCTGTTCATGCGCTTAAGAGTCGCATCACATCCGCTCTGTAAGCTTAAATGAAAATGAGGGCAGACTGTTTCATTGCTGCTTATGGCGTTTAAAAATTCTCTTGTTATGACTCTGGGTTCAAGAGAACCGAGTCTCACTCTCTTTATCCCGTCTACAGCTGAGACCGCTTCAATGACATCTAAAAGCGCCCTGTTGGTATATTCACCGTCTTTAGTCATCGCATTATATGATGAATGTTCGTTAAGATCTATACCATAAGAACTTAAGTGGATACCCGTCAGCACGACTTCCTTAAAGCCCTTATCCGCCAGTCTCTTCACTTCATCAATTACAGACTCAATACTCCTTGATCTTATCCTTCCTCTGGCGTAGGGAATGATGCAGTAAGTGCAGAACTGGTTGCAGCCGTCCTGGATCTTTATATCAACTCTTGTGCGTTCGTTCGAATCATTTATGCCGCCTTCTTCATATGAGACAGGATCGGTAAGGTCCGATACAGCCGTGGTCTTCGAATCGGCAGCTTTGTCATTTTTACTTAAGTATTCATTCAGGATATCTACGATCTCGGTCTTATGATTATTACCTATTATGATGTCCACCGAATCATCCGCTCTCGCGCCCTCGGTGTCCGTCTGGGAATAGCAGCCCGCAGCTATCACGACCGCATCCGGATTTGTCTTTTTTGCCCGGTGCAGCATCTGTCTGGACTTACGGTCTGCGATGTTGGTCACTGAACAGGTGTTGATGACATATACGTCAGCTATGCTGTCAAATGGCACAATCTGTAAGCCCGATTCTATGAATTTTTGTTGCATTACTTCCATTTCGTATGCGTTGACCTTGCATCCGAGATTATGGAATGCTACCGTTTTTACTTTTTTCATCGCTTTTTTTGTCAGTTTTTTTGGTTGACTTTTGCGTTATCTCACTTTACTATTATATCGAAGGTATGAAGTTAAGGAGGTATTAATTTATGAAGACAGTACAGATTTCTCTTAACTCAATCGATAAGGTTAAGTCATTCGTTAATGACATCACCAAGTTTGATTATGATTTTGACCTCGTATCAGGCAGATACGTAATCGACGCAAAATCGATAATGGGTATTTTCAGTTTGGATCTTTCTAAGCCCATCGACTTGAACATCCACGCTGAGGATAATATTGATTCAGTATTAGACACTCTTAAGCCTTATATTGTATAAGATAATAATTTAAGTCTAATATCAAGAGGAGCAGGTTAAGCCTGCTCCTTTTCTGTACTTACGATTATTGTCTCCCTGGTATCAAGCGCAGTCTTAACCAGATCATCTATCACTTCATCAAGATTGTGTTCATGCTTGGCTATGATATCAAGGCTTGGCTTGGTCACCGGATGCTTGGCAACGAATATGGTGCAGCAATCCTCATAAGGAAGGATTGAAGTCTCGTACGTATCGATCTTCTGCGACAGGTCGACTATCTCAAGCTTGTCCATTCCGATACAGGGTCTGAACACGGGTAAGGTGCAGACTTCGTTGGTGACTGCAAGGGATGCAAGGGTCTGGCTTGCAACCTGACCGATACTCTCGCCCGTGATAAGACCTAAGCATCCTGTCTCTTTGGCTATCGTCTCCGCTATCCTCATCATGTATCTTCGCATGATTATCGTCAGCTCATCCTGAGGACATTTCTCATATATGGCAAGCTGTATATCCGTAAAATTGATGATGTGCAGATATATCGGACCCGTATATCTTGATACCTTCTTTGCAAGATCTATGACCTTCTGCTTGGCTCGCTCAGATGTGTACGGCGGCGCATGGAAATATACGGCATCTATCTTGACACCTCTCTTTGCTATCATGTATCCGGCTACGGGTGAATCGATACCACCGGATAAAAGAAGCATCGCCTTGCCTCCTGTTCCCACAGGCATTCCGCCGGGACCCGGGATTATCTCGGAATACACATATATCTTCTCTCTTACTTCCACAAATAAAGTGATATCCGGGTTATGCACATCAACCTTAAGTGCGGGCATGGCATCAAGTATCGCCTCTCCAAGCAATGCATTGAGTTCCATACTGTCAAGCGGATATCTCTTGTTGGAACGTCTGGCATAGACCTTAAATGTCGTGCCCTCAGGTACACCGGAGTAGACCTTTTTCATATGATCCGTAACAAAAACCTTGAGTTTGTCAAAGCCTTCGTCTTCTGCAAAGATCATGGGGCATATGCCGCTTATTCCGAAAACGGTGCGCAGGTTATCTATGACTTCATCATAGTCATAGTCACCCGATGCATCCACATACACTCTGCCCTCTGCCTTGTGCACATAAAAGTCTCCGTCGATACGCTTAAGCGCATATTTGATCTGCTGTACAAGAGCATTCTCAAATAAGTATCTATTCTTGCCCTTGACGCCTATCTCACCGTATTTGATCAAAAAAGATTTGTATTCCATATCTTATTTCCTTACATATTTGCGAAGAGCCGGGATCGTCTGTTCAATGCACTCGCAGGCATACTCGATCTCTTCTGCGCTCGTATAATGCGACATGCTTATCCTTATCGTTGAATCCAACAGTTTATTGTCTATACCTATGGCCTTAAGGGTTGCCGAAATCGCAGGCTTATTCGATGCACATGCGCTTCCCGACGAAACATATATACCCTTATCTTCCAGAGCATGGAGCATGACCTCAGCTCTCACATCTTCTATCGATATGCTTAAGATATTCGGTGCCGAATTTCCGTCCCTGTATCCGTTAAGGCTCACTCCCTCTATTGATGAAAGCCTCTCTGCGGCAACTCTCTTAAGTTCTGACAGTCTCGGCATATCTTCATCAAGATTAGCCATCGTAATCTTAACCGCCTCTGCTAATCCTGCTATCCCGGGAACATTCTCCGTTCCTGAACGAAGACCCTTCTGCTGACCTCCCCCGAATATGATAGGACGAAGTCTTACCCTGTCACTCATATACAAAAAGCCCACGCCCTTAGGTCCGTGGATCTTATGTCCGCTGACACTTAAAAGATCTACATGACATTTCTTAGGTATCAGTCTGATCTTGCCATAACCCTGGACTGCATCCGTATGGAATATGACATCCGGTGCATTATCGGATAAGATCTGTCCGATCTCCTCTATCGGCTGCACGGCACCGATCTCATTATTGACATGCATGATCGATACGAGTATGGTATCGGGTCTTAAGGCACTCTTAAGAGCATCAAGACTTACCACTCCGTCCTTATCAACCGGAAGGTATGTGATCTCATAGCCTTCTTTACTTAAGAATTCACATGTCTCAAGAACAGCCGGATGCTCTATCTGTGTCGTGATGATATGCTTGCCGCGGCGCTTCATGGTCTCGGCAGTTCCTATAAGTGCCAGATTGTCCGATTCGGTTCCGCCGGAAGTAAAGAGGATGTTTTCCGGTTTGCATTTAAGGCTCGATGCAATAGTCTGCTTCGCATCCTTAATATACTTCTCGGCTTCCACACCCTTCATATGCATGCTGCTCGGGTTACCGTAGTCCCCAAGCATCACCTGCTTCACTATATCAGCCACTTCCGGGTACGCCCTTGTCGTGGCGGAGTTGTCTAAGTATGCTTCCATCTTATCTTCTCTTATTCAAATATGTAATCCAACCAACTTAAGACAACCATACCGGCAGTCTCAGTACGTAATATTCTTCTTCCTAGAGAGATTATCTCTGAACCGGCTTCTTTTAGTAATTCAATCTCTGAGTCGTCGAAACCGCCTTCGGGGCCGATGAAGACCGCGATGTCTTTGAGGTCTTTGAGGCTATCCAAAACCGCTCTTGTATTATCGAAGGATTCGCCGGCCGTGAGTTCGTAGGGAACGATGATCTTATCGAAAGTCGCGGCGTATGCGACTGCTTCCTTAAGATCACATACATCATGGATCTGAGGGATGACCGAACGTCCGCTTTGTTTGGCGGCGGCTTCCGCTACGCCCTGATACCGTGTGACCTTGGAGGATGCTTTTTTTGCATCAAGCTTGACTACGCAGCGTTCCATCTGTACAGGGATGACTTCATGGACACCAAGCTCCGTTGTCTTCTGGATCACGGTCTCCATCTTATCGCCCTTGCACAGACCCTGGAACAGATGAACACGGACCGGGAGTTCGACATCGGCTTCCTTGATAAAGCGCAGCTCACAGTCTATCACATCTCCCATGGCCGTGATACCGCATCGGTAATCTCTTCCGTCGATCCCGTTGCTTACCGAGATCTCATCACCGACCTTCATCCTAAGGACATTTTTGATGTGATTGACATCGGTTCCTTCTATAACAATATGTTTGTCCCGGATATTCTCCGGTGCAACAAAAAAATGATACATTCTCTATTACCATTTCATCCGACGAAACGCATCTATTATAGTTCGCGGACTGACGTTGCCTTTAAGGCTTAACGGCCACTACTCTTCTCCACTCACCAAGAGAGGCTATCTCCGTAACATCCAGCCCTGCTGCCCTGTATGCATCAGCCACTTCACTTTCCTTACCCTCTATGATGCCCGAGCTTATGATCACACCGCCCTGCTTCATAAAGGCCGGTATAACAGGAGCCAGAGCGATGAGCACCGGCGCAAGGATATTGGCCATGACTATATCAGCGCACCCGGAGCCCAATTTTTTACGAACTTCGGACTGAGTATCGGGATCATCTATTATATTGCCGATCAGCAGATCGAAATCTTCGGCGGCAATTCCGTTGGCTTCCTTATTCTCTCTTACTGCCTCTATAGTGCACTTGTCAAGATCGGTACCGACTGCATATCCGGCGCCGTACATAAGAGCAAGGATGGCAAGGATACCGCTTCCCGTTCCGACATCCAGGATCTTATCGCCCGGCTTAAGATGCTGCTTCATGGCCTGAATGCATAACTTAGTCGTCTCATGCATACCGGTCCCGAATGCTGTGCCCGGATCTATATGGAGAATCTTCTTATCCTTATCTTCTTCGGATACTTCTTCCCAGGAAGGGATGACTAAAAGCTCGTCGATATAGAACTGGTGGAAGTATTTCTTCCAGTTGTTGATCCAGTCAAGGTCTTCCGTCTCATCAACGGTTATACTGCCTTCGCCTATATCCATGTATTCGCGAATGGCATCAAGAACAGACTTAACCTCTTCTATGGTGCCGACTATATTAACAGCCTTATCGGTGCCTTCTTCTATATAGAAGCTAAGGTATGCGACTCCGTCATCTTCCTCGGTCTCGGGCAGTATATCCACAAACATCTGCTCCTTCTCAAGTGGTGATAACGGAACCTTATCCTCTATCATCGCTCCTTCCAACCCGATATCATACAGGTCGCTTATGATGATATCTTCAGCTTCTGTAGTTGTCTTAATGCAGATCCTGGTCCATTTCATATAAGTAAGATCCCTCGTATATTTATGACGATCCGTCCGGGCTTAAGCGCGCCTTCGGCCTGTCAAGGTGCAGTCGCCCATTATTTTTTCACATAAGAATCTATGGTATCCCAGATGGCCTTATCTTCCATGCCAAGCTGCCATTCAGCTACGCCGGCCAGACCGTAGGTGCTCATGACGCTTAACTTGGTCTTGATGGATTCCTCGTCCTCAAGCCATACCTGGTAGAGAGTTCCGTTCATCTCTTTCTCTCCGTAATTCTGGCATGTAACATCATCCCAGCTTGTCGGTATATCGTACTTAGCCACAAACTCGGCTGCCTGACCCATGCCCAGGGCTTCACTGCTCACCTGATTGTCCTTGGTCTTCCACACTCTTGTATAGAAAGGAATGCCGTTGATGATCTTGTCTGCCGGCACGTCCTTAAGAACCATCTGAATGCCCTGCTCAACAAAGCCTATCGATGCAACACTTCCTGCCTCGGTGCAGCCTGCCCAGTGCTCATCATAGCCCATGATCACAACATAGTCTACGCAGATACCCTGCTCATCAAGGCCGTAATAGTTGCCACCCTGAGGAGGGTAGTTATCAACAGAGAGTACCACTCCTGCTGCCCTGCAGGCTACGGAGAGTTCTCTTATAAATTCCACATAATGAGGAACTGCCTCATTCGGCACAAGCTCAAAGTCTAAGTTGATACCGTCTATGCCAAGTGAAGAGACCTCTGACATAAGGTTATTAATGAGGTTCTGCCTCTTGCCTATGTATGACATTATCTCGTATGTGCTGACTTCACCTGCATTGAAATTGTCAAGCACCGCCCATACTTCCATGTTACGGGAATGAGCCTTCTGCACATAATCGGCCGTGGCAAAACTTCTGTAGCTTCCGCTGTTATCAGAAAGAGAGAACCATGTGGGCGCGATGATACTCATCGTACCGGTACCGTTGACAGCCTCATCAAAGGGGTCATTGCCGGTAGCCGCATATATGGCATGCCATGCCATGTTGATCGTATAACCCTTGGTGATCCTTGTGTACTCATCTTCGATCTTAGTACTTACAGGGATCTCGGTAACCTCCGATGTCCCGGAGATATGCTTCTTCTCTATATAACCGATGATCGAATCGTTGGTCTTGACCTTGTCCCAGTCTTCAAGTTCTTCAAGGACTGTGAGCTCTTCGTCCTTTTCCACTTCACGAAGGATGTCGCTCTTGACTCCGCCCTGGTATCTGACAGCACTCTTCTTGGCCGTCACCGTGGCAACGTTCTTCGTACCCTTCTCCTTATACATCTGTATGCGGTTGGGATCCGTGAAAAGCTCATACTCAAAATCAGCATAATCCTTAAGATAATCAAGGGCGATATAGAAACTGTCATCCTTATACATGCTGACAACGTAATCCGTATCGGTGACATCTCCCGTAAGTTCAAAAGAAGTTCCGTCGCCTCCCGGGATCACTGTGGCATCGGCATAATATCCCTTCTCTCCGATACGGTTGATCCTCATGCGGTCTGACATTGTATATATAAGAAGATTGTCCTGCTCATCTATATAGAATCTGTCCGTCAGCAATGACTTCACATCATTATATGCCAAATAGACAACTCCTTCCATAAGCCTTGCTTTAGTATCGATCAGCTCATTCTCCAAAACGATGGCTACATCACTGTCACTGTTAAGGCCGTAATATGCCTTAAGATCCCTGTGCTCATTACTGTATCCGAAATGCGAAAAATAAGCTGTTCCTCCTGCAAAAGCCAAAACTATAGCGATAAGGGCAATCGCTATAAGTGCAGGTATAATTTTCTTTTTCACTCAAATTTTCCTCCATACTTTACTAACGACTGCCCTATTATATCAATTTTTACCGATATCGTCATTATTTTTCTATAAGTGTCATGGGGAGATCTGCTCACAACAGATCTGTAAAAAATGTAACTCTCTTAATTCGGACATGCAGCATAACTGTCTGACCAAAAGGAGTCGTGAAATATAATTCCGTATATTCAGAAAATAACGATTTCAACCGATAAAAATATTAAAGAGACCGACCAGAAGTGCAAATGCATAGTATACAGAAATGTGTTCTTTTTGGTATTACCATTCGTTCTTTAATTTGAATTATTTGTCAGTAAAGAACCGGTAAACGGTAATGAATGCATATATCTATCCGCATAGGCGAATAAACTATGGTTGACAATCATTTACAGGCTAATGCCTAAAACAACTAACCATGATCTTAAATTAAATTGTATATATTGGAAATTATCGGCCGACTGGCCTTATACTATGATGCATGCAGGTTCGCGACCCCGATGCATGATCTGATCCGATCAGACCAAATACTCTCCTCCTTCCGGCACAGAATATCTGATCGATCTCTTGTGGGCACATTATAGAGTAACCTGACAGATTATGCAACAGTTTCGCCGCAAAAAGCCGTGCAATTTTCCATCATTTGAGTATATTAAAATAATCTGAATATTGGCATTATTTACTTATCAGTCTTGACTTGATGAAACATTCTGCTACAATACAACTATCAAATCGTAAGGAGGACAACAGAATATGAAAATTGAAAAAGTAAATGACCATCAGATTCGTTGTACTCTGACGAGAGCGGATCTGGCAGACAGACAGTTGAAGCTCAGTGAACTTGCATACGGAACAGAGAAGGCTAAGAACCTCTTTAGGGATATGATACAGCAGGCATCGATCAATTTCGGATTCGAGGCTGAGGACATCCCTCTTATGATAGAGGCCATCCCTCTTAATTCGGATTGCATCGTTCTCATCATCACCAAGGTAGAGGATCCCGAGGAACTGGATACCAGATTTTCCCGTTTCGCTCCTTCCGTTATGGATGATGAAGAGAGTGAGTATGATTATGAATACAATGAGCCTTCGGATGACGGCCTCTTGGATCATGTATCCCATGGCGAGGGTGTTTCAGGCGATAACAGCGAGCTTATCAATCTCTTTAACAGGATCCGACAGGAAGCCGCCAATATCATAGGCGCCGCTCCCGATGATGTTTCGGTATCAGTGACCGAGATAAGGGAAGACGGAACGAGTTCTTCTTCGGAAGCTTCTGACGGAGAATCTGTTACCAAGATATTCTCGTTTGATTCAATGCATTCGATCATCACACCTGCCGTTACGATCAAGGGCCTGTATGATGATGACAATACATTATATAAGAACACTTCGACCGGACGCTACGTACTGGCTCTTAATCTTAGGAGAAGCGATAAGGCAGCATTTAACAAGGCATGCAACATCTTATCAGAGTACGGTAAATTAGAGAGAAGGGTTCCCGCCAGCGAGTCATACTTCGATGAGCATTATGAGGAAGTCATAAGAGGCAATGCTTTACAGACACTGGCGAAGATAGAATAGTTTTTATCCATATGATATATAGAAAAAGTCAGCAGGTTCTCTGCTGACTTTCTTATTGCCGTGATCTTATCAGATAAATGATCAACCTATGGCCTGAAGCTTACCCATAAGTGAATCGATATCCATGCCGTGTACCATTGCTGCTTCTGCAATGCTCTCGCCCTGTGATGCAGGACATCCTATGCAGTGCATTCCTTCTTCCATAAGAATGGGAGCTGCATCAGGGAAGTTGACCAAGAGCTCACCGATAGTCATATCTTTGTTTATTTCCATTGTTCGTTCCTCCTGTTAAATATCTTAGATCTTACAAAAGACATAGTAGCCCACATTTTTACATGATGCAATCACTAGATGTTGTGGTCTGACTATCACCCTTCCACTATTCCGCATTTTGTTCCTAAAAAAGTACATTCCGCATCCTTGACGCTGTTATAACAGGGTCCTATAATGTAAACACGACGGTATTTTAATAGTTAAATTCTTTAACTATTCTATGATGAAGGAGCGTCGCGAGACCTTCATCGA
>JAEEGL014275443.1_pt1 | contig 16298 bp, 7 predicted proteins | sample 9134231 | NCBI WGS metagenome assembly JAEEGL01 (sample SAMN16246548, study PRJNA631951) | gut metagenome | biome: gut microbiome; feature: rumen; material: fiber-attached | host: Bos | place: Iran: Karaj | collected 2018-10
CGTTGTTTAATCTGTTCGCCGATAGCACGGTTCATAAGTCCCAAACGGTCGTAACTGCCCGATTGCATCAGTCGGTTGCTGAGCAGGTAGACGTTTTTGTAGTTTTTTATGCTGTGGTCGAAAGTCAGGTCGGTGGCAACTATCGACATAATTATGTAGAATGCTGCTATTGCCACTGCTATGCCTGTGATATTTAGCAAGGCTGCGGGCGACAAAATGGTTTTTCTATTGAAGTGTTTCATATTCTATTCAGTATATTTATTCCAATTATTATATCATTACTTGTGCCAAAGTAATTAATATGTTGATATTAAATGAGTTTGAAATATGATTAAGTTGTAAAAGTGTAAAGTTTTTTTACAAATGATGTAAATATTTTTTACAAAGAGGATGGATATAATAATTAAATAATGTGTATATTTGGGGCAAATAAAAATGCAAATAGATGATGACCAACACCCTTATAGACAATTCGGCTCACTTGAAAATGGTTGACACTTTACACGAGTGCATCAACACGCCTGAAATTGACACCATACGCATTGCCACCGGATATTGGGATATACCCGGCACGGCACTTATATTAGAGGCGTTAGAAACGTTTTTGCAGAGGGACAACACAAAACTTAAACTCCTCATCGGCAAAGACCCGTATGTATATTATAAAATGGTACAGCAGCCGGTTTACAAGGACAAAAACTATCCGAAAGATTTTATCCGCATCGGTCTTGACGAACTTGCCCAAAATATAAAGCCAGAATATAAAGGTGTAATCAATCTTTTGTTGCAACACTGCGAAAGCGGCAAAATCGAAATCCACATTTTTAAGACAAATGAGGATGATGAAAAGCAGTTTTTTCACAGCAAGTGTTATATTTTTACAAGCGAGAGTTGTAAAACAAAGGCTTACGGCATCATTGGCAGCAGCAATTTTACGGAGAAGGGACTTCAAGGTAACTCAGAACTCAATTATTTTGAGAGTGTGCCTCATATCGTCCGCTACGGCGTTGAAGACAATATTAAAGGCCACGTGGGTTGGTTTGAGGAGAAATGGGCACAATCACAGGATTGGACCAAGGAGTTCTTAGAGCAAGTGTTGAAACCGTCGAAGCCCGTGGACATTATTAATACGGAGAATGCCGAACCAACGCTTACACCTTACGAAGTGTATATCAAATATTTGCAGACACAGTTTGGAGAAATTGCTGATACATCTGTTAATAGTGTCGTAAAGAATTATCTGCCAAAAACATACTCCGTGCTCAACTATCAGATTGATGCCGTAAAACAATGTTTTTCTACAATGAAACGCTATGGCGGCTTTATCTTGGGCGACGTGGTTGGATTAGGCAAAACTGTTGTAGGCACATTAATAATAAGGCGTTTTATCGACGAGGCGCAGAATCTCGGGCGGAATGCAAATGTACTTATCGTTACTCCGCCGGCAATAAAGCAAGGGTGGGTGAATACGATAAGCGATTTTGATAAGGATAACGTCACCAAAATTGCCAATTATGTAACCTTCATAACCACGGGCAGCATTGCAAAAATAAACGAAGAAATAGATTCTGAATACGAACTGTTTGATACTGAAAGTTTTGACGGACAATTAACCGACCGACAATACGGACTTATTTTAATAGACGAAAGTCACAATTTCAGGAACAGTTCCACTCAAAAATACAAGGAGTTGGACAGCCTGATTGGACGGCTGAATCCTCAGCCGTTTGTCGGGTTGCTGAGCGCAACACCGCAAAACAACTCGCCGGAAGACCTTAAAAATCAAATATACCTCTTCCAACGTAACTCCAATAACACCACTTTGCCAAATATTGAAGGCGGCAAACTCGGCGCATTTTTCACCGAAATGCAACAAAGGTTTAAAACAGCAAAAGATGAAACCGACGTTGACAAAGCGAAACAAATTGTCAAAGACCTTTCAAAAGAAATTCGTGAAAGAGTTTTGAACGAACTTGTGGTGCGACGCACCCGAAGCGACATCAAACAGATGTATGCAGAGGATTCCGCAACATTAAAATTCCCGAAAATAGAAGGTCCACGCCACTTGGCTTACAAGATGGATACTCAGTTGGTAAAACTTTTTTACGACACAATGACTGCCATCTGTCCGCTGTCAAAAAACGAGGTGTTCGACGCCAAAAAGCATATCGGGTTTTACCGCTATCAGGCGATTATGTTTTTTGGTGACGACAGTATGAAAAAACTTTACGAGCGCAAAAACCTCACTGTCGGCAACATTTCGGCACAACTGCAAAAAATTATGCAGATTCTCTTGGTGAAACGCTTGGAAAGTAGTTTCAACGCATTCAAAGAGTCGTTGCATAATCTTTTGCAAAACACAGAGAATATGCTTGAAATGATTCAAAATAATACGGTTTTTATCTGTCCCGACATTGATGTTAACGCTGAATTTTTCGACAAAGAGAAAGGCGAAAAACTTGTTTTTGACGCTGTTGCCAACAATATCAGGGAAAAAATTATCAAAAAGAAAGGAAACAACCGTGAATTTAGGGCAACGGATTTCACCAACGAATACAAAGAGGCTCTAATCAAAGACAAAGCGTTAATTTCCAAACTGTTGGAACGTTGGAAAAAGAATGATTACGACCCCAAGATGGATGCTTTCAAGGAGAGTATTAAAGATGTATTGTTTGATAAGACAATCAATCCACCGCAAAAACTTGTAATCTTTACCGAGGCAAAAGACACGCAAGCCGCGCTTGTTAGGATTCTTAATGCCAAAGGTTACAAGACATTGGCAATATCAAGCGAAAACCGAAACGAAAAACAAAGCGTTATTCGCGAAAATTTTGACGCCAACTGTCCCGAAAACGAGCAAAAAAATGATTACGAAGTAATTGTTACTACCGAAGTACTTGCCGAAGGTGTCAACTTGCACCGCGCCAACGTAATTCTCAATTACGACGAGCCGTGGAACGCAACAAGGCTTATACAGCGCATCGGTCGTGTCAACCGTATCGGCTCAAAACAAGACAAAGTCCACGTTTTCAATTTCCTGCCCTCCGACGAAGGCAATAAGGAAATCAAATTGATGGAAAAAGCATTTGCCAAATTGCAGGCGTTCCACTCGATGTTCGGCGAGGACTCTAAGATTTTCACTGAGTCGGAAGAACTTATGGATGTTGATCTTACACATCTTACCGATGGCGATGCATCACCTTTTGCAGAGTATATAACCGAACTGAAAGAATACCGCAAGCAAAACCCCGAACGTTATGATTATCTCAAACAAACGGCGGCAAAAAACTTGGGCGGCAGGATTTCGGGCAGTCAAAACAGTGGCAAACTCATAGTTTTCACCAACGACGAAGCGGGATACATCAATTTTGCAAGCGAAGGACAAGATTCGGATATAAAACTGATTTCGCCGCTCAAAACTATGCAGATTTTGCGCTGCCAAACCACGGACGTTTATGACAATGAGTTTAGTATAGCAGACGACAATGAATTTTACAAAAATGCTTTAATAAAATATAATTCGCACGTTGTCAACGGAATAAAGTCAAGCGACCTCGGCAAAAAGAACACTGAGGCATTGAAATTCTTGTCAGAGTTACAAACCTCAAAAGGCATAACCGTTGCTACAAAAAAACTACTCAAAAAAGTAGATGCGGAAGTCCGCAAAGGCAACAAAACTATGACTGACAACATTCTGCGCTACAAACAGCAAGGAGAATCGTTGTTCGGTGCTGATTTTGACATCAATTCGTGGGCAGAAGCCACATTTGTCCATATAGCCGAAACCGCTGAAAAAAAACGCGGTCAAGTTGTTACTGCATTTTATAAAATAGGATAAAATAAGAAGAAATGACAGACTTTACTACCATATTATCAGGAGATTATCAAAACTTCGAATACTTCAAGGACGAGGTTTTGATGAAAATTTTCGGTAATTTCGATGATTCTACCGCCGAGGATGACTATATCCGCGACAACGATTCGTTGCGCGAAGCCGCAGAGGCTGCCAACATCAAAGCAATTCGCAAGACAGGTAATATTGAAATACTTGGTTCGCCATTAGAAGTTTTTGAAATCATTATCAATAGTAAAAGTAAGATTTCGCGCTCACGTATTGGAATTCAAAACGTTGTGCGCCGTCAGTTGCAGACAATGGGCAATGCCTTTATGGTGTTCCGTTACGAAAACCCTGAAAACCGCAGTTGGCGTTTCTCATTTCTACAAAAGGGTAGTAGTCAGAAAGACAGCACCACAGCCAAACGCTACACATATGTTTTTGGTCGAGAATATAATCCCCGCACTGCAAACGAAAGGTTCAACAAACTAAGCGGCAAAGTGGACGAAAACGGCGACAGCCTTGTTGGTGATGCAGATTTGGAAGAAGCATTCTCAGTGGAGGCATTGTCAGACGAATTTTTTGCAAAATACAAATGTATTTACGCCAATTTTGTACAGTACATTACAGGTAAAAGGATTGTAAAAACAACCAAAGGTTGGGCAGAAATGATTATGCACCAACCAGCAGAAATCCTATACGCCGCTTTTAACCACGATGATAAGCGAATCCGTGACTATGTGAAGAAACTTATGGGCAGAATCATATTCTTGTATTTTGTACAGAAAAAAGGTTGGTTCAACAACGACCTCAATTATTTGCAGCACCTGTTTGAAAACACAAAATATCAAGACGATTTTCTTGACTGTGTACTTGAACCGTTTTTCTATACTGTGCTTAACACTGAACCACAAAACCGTGAAGATGCATTTGATGCCCACAATCAAAACCTTAAATCATCGGAAGTTGTGTGGGATAAAGACCTTTTGAAACAGTGGAAAGATTTTCCTTTCCTTAACGGCGGTCTTTTTGAGAGGGACGAAAACGACATTGTGCGTTCTAAGTTTCCTCCTCAGTTTTTCGAAAACAACAACGGCTACGACGAAAACTTTGTGGGCAAAATACCCACAAACGGCACAGAATACACTTGGGAAAAGATTCCGGGAATCTTCGACCTATTTGCACAATACAATTTCACCATTGACGAAAACGACCCCGAAGATGCCGAAGTGGGCATTGACCCTGAAATGCTCGGCAAAATTTTCGAGAATCTTTTGGAGGACAACAAGGACAAGGGCGCATTTTACACGCCTAAGGAGATTGTTCAATATATGTGCCGTGAATCGCTGATTGCCTACCTCCAAACCGACGCCAAAGACGACGCGCACAAAGAACGCATCAGACAATTTGTAACTACTCACGACGCATCCATTTTGCAAAATCCCGAATTTGTACGCACTAAAATTCGTGAGGTCAAGATTTGTGACCCAGCCATCGGCTCAGGAGCATTCCCGATGGGAATGTTAAATGAACTTGTTTTGTGTACTCAGTCATTAGATTTTCATCTTGACACTCTTATTGACATTGTTGCCATAAAAAAACACATTATTCAAAACTCTATTTATGGCGTTGATATTGAGCGTGGTGCAATAGATATCGCCCGCCTTCGTTTTTGGCTGTCGCTTGTTATCGACGAAAAAGAACCATTACCGTTACCTAACTTAGACTACAAGATTATGCAGGGTAATTCTCTGTTGGAGCAATTTGATGGAATTGATTTGAGTAAACTAACACAATTAGAAAAATATCAGGGTGAAGGTTTCCAAACCACAATATTCGGTAGTGAAACAGATATCGAACGTCGAAATCTTCAAAACCTTATTACACAGTATTATTATTGTAAAAATCATTCAGAAAAGACTGATTTAAAATATAAAATCGAAAACAATATACATAATCAGTTAAAAATTAACAAACTAATTGATACTCTTGATGAAATAGATATAGAAGGAAATCAATGCTTTTTTCTCTGGCATACATGGTTTTCTGATGCCTTTGAAAATGGAGGCTTTGATATAGTTATCGGTAATCCTCCGTATGGTGCTGATATTGATAAACAAACAAAAGTGTTGGCGAAAGTCTATCCCGAAACATCAAAAGGGTTTAAGGATATATATAAATATTTCTTCAATTTGGCATTTCAATTAATAAAAAACAAAGGATTGGTGTGTTTGATAACACCTAATACTTTTTTAAGACAACCCAGATACGCTGATTTACGCCGTTTGATTTTGAAGTATAAAATTCTACAAATTATTGATTTAGGTGAAAACGTTTTTAACGCAGTTGTTCCGGTCGCTGTTTCTCTTGTTAATGGGAAGCAACATAACATTTTGTTCGCGGATTTGACTAAGGCGGGAGATGTTAAACAAGCCTTGCAAAATGTAAAGTTTAGGGAGATAAAACAGTCAGAATATGAGAAAACACCCGGTAATATTTTCGTTGAAAATGTGAGACAAAAATCCACAAACGAGTATTCTTTGGAAGATATACTTGATTTTAAAGATGCTGGTATTAACTATCAGCGTGTAAACGTTGGTTTAAAATCTAAGGGTAAATCTGATTTGAGTTCTCGTTTGTTATACGAAGGTTCGAAAAGTGCAAAAAACGATGTTGAGTATTGGAAAGGCATTGATATAAATGAATATTATATAGTCGATAAAACTAATCGCTTTTGTCGTACGGATATAAAATTGTTTGATAATGAACGTGTAATTTTAAATAAAGAGTTTTTCAAAATTGCTCCTAAATTAATTTGGCGTCAAACTGCGCCTTATCCCATTTGCGCAGTAGATGAGCGAGGAATATGGTTTGGTCGAAGTATTCAGGCTGGTATAATTAAACGCGCTTTTATAGAAAAAGTCTCTTATGAGTATATTTGTGGATTATTAAATTCAAAATATTTACGTTATTTGTACAATCAGAACGTACAAGAATCAGGTAGAGTATTTCCTCAGGTTAAACTTGAAAAACTAAAACCTCTTCCAATAATCATTGCTGACAATCAGAAACCAATAGTTGATCTGGTTGAGAAAATAATAGATTTAAAAATGTCAAATTCTAAATCTCAAACAAAAGATTTGGAATCCGAAATTGACAAATTGGTGTATCAGTTGTACGGATTGTCTGATGAGGAAATAAAAATTGTGGAAGATTGTCATTCTAATTAATTAAAATTATGTGGTTATTGATATCATACGAGACAGAAATTAAAAAAATGTTATCTTCTACCCAAAAATTGTTCAACCATATTTATTGGTTCAAACAGGATTTTGGGTTACTTCCTCCAAAAGAACATATTGGTAGTGCGATTAATTATACTGATATAAAGGAACGTCGAGAGGATTTCTTAAAGGAATTGACTCACACTATTACATCTTGGGTTTATAATAATCAAAAACAAAAAGAAATTTTTGATAACAGATTACAAGAAACTGATTTGGCAAATGCAGCATCTTTCCTTACAGATTTGGCAAGGTCAAAGTTTCGACCAAATAAACCACAAGGTCAATTCGGAGAATTGCTTCTTTTTAATTTTATTCAATATTTTTTTGAAGCGGCACCACTTCTTAGAAAACAACCCATTACAACATCAACGGGATTGGAAAGATTTGGTGCAGATGCTATTCATTTTAAAGTTGAAAATTTAAAAAATGTTTTCATTTTAGGAGAAGCAAAGTGTTATGAATCTAAATACAAATTTAAAGACGCATTAGAGAATGCTTTAAAAAGCATTCAAACTACATTTTGCAATCTTGAAAGTGAATTAGGATTGTATGTGTATGATGATTTCATAGATCCCGCATTACAAAAAGTTGCTAAATCATATAAAGAAGGATGTTTGACCAATGTACAATATGAATTGGTTTGTATTTTGATTTATAATGAATCTAAAAAAATCACCAAGGACAATGAGGATGATATTAAAGAAGAAATTAAAAGTATTATTTGTGAACGGTGTAATAAGTTTGATAACGCTATTTTTTCCTCAATTGATTCAAAATTATTGAATAGAATTAATTATATAATTTTCCCTATATGGGAATTAGATAAATTGTTGGACGATTTTGCTGAAAAAATATGATGGATAAGAAGGATGAAGATATTATAAAGAGAGTTTTGATGGTGGAACATCAAACAATCGCCAAGCAAATTGGATTTATTGATTCCGTGTCAGAGTCATTGGATTACGATTTACTGTTATGTGTGTTGAAAATTCTTGATGATCTTTCTAGAAAAAATGATGAACAATCTAAAAAAACTCTGATTACCTTATGTGCTTTAATATGGACATATCGTAATCCGGAGTGGACTGGATTAAGAGATTTCTTAATGCCATTGTTGACACGAGCAGGTTTCGCTCCTTCTTCAATAATGATTGATGATTATTATGACAAAGAAAATCAATTATTTTCTCATATGAGTAGTTATCAGGCAGAAATTGATGTAGTTATTAATCAACTGAGATATGAGATACTTATCGGTGGTAAACACTTTTTAGTAACATCATTTCAAAACGAGGTTTGGAATGCTTTAAATGAACATAAATTGGTTGGCATTTCAGCGCCTACATCTGCGGGAAAATCATTTATTATTCTTTTGAAGGCAATGGAAATGTTATCCCATAAAAAAGGCATAATTGTTTATATTGTTCCAACATTGAGTTTAGTATCTCAGGTTTGTTCAGATTTTAGAAAACATCTAAATAGATTTGGTTTGAATAATTATATAGTGTCAACTATTTATAATGCAGGTGTAGATAGTGAAAACATTGTTTATGTGTTGACACAAGAGAGAGCAATAACGGCTTTTAATCAAGTCAACAATCCATTTTCTCATCTTAGATTATTAGTTGTTGATGAAATACAAAACTTAGAAAGGGTAAGCGAAGATGACGAAATGAGATCAAAAGTGTTGTATGATACACTGATTGAATTTAGACACGTATGTGCACCTGATTTGACTATTATCGCAGGTCCTCGCATAAAAAAGATAGGTAATATTGGAATGTTTGTTTTAGGGGAAGAAGATTTACAAGAAACAGTGACAAAAAGTTCCCCTGTCGCTAATTTTACTTATTCTATTGCAAAAGGAAATAGTAAATATGTTTTTAAACAATATAGTGAAATATTTAACTCTCCTATTTCTATTGATATTAAAAATTTCCAACTAATTAAAGGTTATGGACAATCTCAATATACTTCACAATATTATTCCTATTTTAGAAATATATTAAATTCCATAGGTATAAATTCAATGAATATTATCTTTGCTCCAACAGCGGACAAATCACAAGATATTGCTGATAATGTCACCGAAGATAATAACTCTGGAAACAATATGACCACTTTACTTTCTGAATATATTGCTCATTCTGTTCATCCATTATATTCTTTAAGTAATTTGGTAAAAAAACAAGTTGCTTTTCATCACGGGAAATTGCCGTCACATATACGTCTTGTTATCGAACGCGCCATTAAAGAAGGTTATATTAAAAATGTTGTTTGTACTACAACATTAATGCAGGGTGTAAATTTACCAGCCCAGAATTTATTTATGAGAACACCGGATTTGGCAATAAAAACGCGAAATGGTGTTAAACCTAAGTTGACAAATTATGAAATAGCAAATTTGCGTGGACGTGTCGGCAGATTAATGTGTGATTTTGTTGGACGTGCTTTTATACTTGATGAGAATTCATTTTTTGACAATGATAATCAATTGGAATTATTTACTGAATGTGACAAAGAAATTAATGTCGGATACGGTGTCAAATATCAGCAGAATAAGGATATTGTTGATAACGAATTATTCACAGGTCAATCTCATAATGACCTTGATGAATCATCCTTCATTACAACTTACATTCGTCAAATGATTTTAAAATATGGAGTCGATTCTGTACATAGATTGAAGTCTGTTGGAATTATGTTAGATAGTGCTGATATTGAACGCATACAAAATACAATGAATCATTTGTCAATCCCAAGAGATATTTGTTTCAAAAATCGCTATTGGAATCCTTTCGTCTTGAATGAAGTTTATAACAATATTAATAGATACGACATTCCTACCAATCATTTAGATTCTAATTTTGCTAATAAACTATCAAATTTGTTAAAACGGTTTTATCAGGACTATCCACATTATTTTGAAAGATATCATATTGAGGCAAGTCAAAATAATAATCAAAATCCTTTTACAGCATTATCTATAACTACTGACAAATGGATGAAAGAAAAATCTTTATATGATATTTTAAATACTTCATACCATAAGGATATGGGTAAAATAAATGCTACAATCAAAATAATTCAAAATACAATTTCATTTAGTCTTCCAATGCTTCTTAAACCATTATATGATATTCATAATTCGGAATGCATGATTTTACGATTCATTGAAATGGGTGCCTATAATACCGTTCCAAGAAAGATGATAGAATTAAATATACCAAGAGAGACCGCGTTGTACTTATCTAAGGAATATTTCTCTAATGAGATTAATTCTCAAATATCAGAAGAAGACATTATCAATAGGTTGAAAGATATTAATTCTAATTTAAACTATTGGGTTAAAGTACAGTTAGAGCATCTGATTTGATTATATGGTAATATCTTTTTTTTATTCAGTTTTTAATGTGTTAACGGGGTTTTCGTTGGCGGCTTTGAATGTGGCTGCCGAAACTGTTAACGCTGTGGCTATCAGTGTAAATGCACATACTATGGCAAATATCCACCAATACACCGGACAATGGTATGCAAAGTTAGCAAAATAATTTGTAATAATGTAATACGCTATCGGACTTGCAATTACAAAACTTATGGCAATCAATATCGCAAATTTTTGGTTAAAGAGCATAAGAATCTCTTTTACCGTGGCACCGTTAACCTTGCGAATACCAATTTCTTTGCGGCGGCGTTCGGTTTCAAAAATCACCACACCCAAAAGTCCTGTTAGCGCAATAGCCAACACCACAAGCGAAAACATTGTTACAAGTTCAGCCAATTCGCTCTCTTTGGTGTAGTTATGGGCGGTTTCTTGGTTAAACGATAGAATATCTTGTTGAGTAAGTTCATACACAGGGTCAATTTCAATGAGCGCTTTTTTTACAAATTCGTTTACTTTTTTGAGGTCGCATCCCGCCTTGGTGCGAAAATATAGGTGGTTTTGCGGATCCCATGGATCTTTTCCAAAAACATAAAATGCAAACGGGTCGATATTGTATTGCAAAGGCTTGTAATTAAAGTCTTTGCAGAATCCGGCAATGTCGGTTTCGGTTTTGTGCCCGTATATTTTTGCTTCTAAGGTTAACCCGAAAGCATTTTTGGCGTTTTGGTTAAAGATAAATACTCCGTTTTCGCATTTTTCGTCGCTGTCGGTAAAATCTCTACCCTCGCTAATCTCTACGCCCAAAAATCGCAGGAAATTCCACGATACTGGAAAACATTGAAAAGTAATATCTTTGTCCATATATTTTCTGCCCCAACCCATACGTTGTATGGCAACAATATTGCCACTTGCCCAAGCCACGTCTAAAATGTCGGGGTTTTGGCGCAGACTTTGCTCCACGGCATCTCGACTATTGGCAATTATTTGGGTCGTGAATGTGCTGAAAACGTTTTCGTGGTCGAAACCAAGGTCTTTGGCAAGCATATAGTCGTTGTTTTCTTTGATAAATAACGTGCCTATAATGAGCGCAATAGATGCCGTAAACTGAAAAATTGTGAGCCCGAGGCGCAGTTTAGATTTTGGATTGCCGTTGATAATGCCTTTTAATGCCAATGCCGGTTGCACTCCTGTAATGTAAAATGCAGGATAAATGCTTGATAATACGGCTGTTGCAATTACGCTTAGCACTGTAATAATGGCAGTGCTGATGTTTGTGCTTATCGAAAGGTCGCGATTTATAATTGTACCAATTTCGGCAAACGACACTATTTTAACAATTATAAAAGCCACTACCGAAGCCACCAAAGCGTGTACCGCAGCCTCTAATGCCACCGAAAATATCAACGAAGCACGGCTACAACCAAGTATCTTCTTCACATTCACCGCTTTAAGTTTTTCGGGAACTTGCGAGAAAAAGAAGTTGATATAGTTGACAAACGCCAAAAGAATTGTCATTAACGCTGTGATAATGAGCGTGTAAACCACTTTTTTGTCGGCACGTATGTGATAACCGTGCATTTCAGGGTAAAAATGGGTTTTATCAAGAGGAATGCTAAAATAGTGAAATCTGGCTAATTGTTCATCGAATTTGACTAATTCCTCCTCGTTTTCTATATTCTGAACATCTTTTAGAATCTTTATTGATATTTGATGTACTTGATCTTCAATGTTTTCTACGCCGTCAAAAGCCTTAAAATATAGAGTATAGTTTGTGTTATTCCAAGCGTTGATATTTTCGTCGCCCATATTGGTAAACATTCGTGCGCTGCCAAGTTCGCTATTTTTTGGAAAATCGTTGTAAACGGCTGATATTTCAAATGGTGTGTATTCTTCGCCAATTTTGATAACATCGCCGCGATGTAGTCCGTATTGTTCGGATGCAGAGCGACTTATAATCACTTTGTTAATCTCGTTAAACCCATCGAGAGAGCCTTCTGTAAATGTTATGCCGAAAGTCTCCAATAGTCCTTGCGAGCATTTGTACAATGGTAAAGCAATTGATTCAACATTTTCGCCTATTATCTTGTAAGCCACATCTGTACGGTTGTATGGACTTAATAAACCTCCTTTTTCTACAAATGGCGATTGTTTTACAAATTTCTCGATAAATGGTCGAGGACAAAGGTTGCTATTCCGTCCTTCTTTGTTCCATACAACCATATAAATGCGTTCGTAATCAGGAATATCGCTATTGAAATTGGTGTCGTATTTAGCACATACTACAAGGATATAAAATGCTGCCATCGCCAACGAAATACCAAAAATATTCATCAGCGACGATACTTTCAAAAGGCTTTTAAATCTAAAATTTTTCATATTCACATCATTTTTACACCCTGATACAGCATTACCCGTGCCACAACTATTAATGCATTGTATAACAATATATTAATAATTGTGGTACGGTGTAAAAGTGTAAAATTTTTTTACAGTGGTGTAAAGGAATTTTACAAAAAACGCTTTAATGCGCCTCCAACCAGTTTTTGCCAAAATTACCTTCGGCTTTGAGTTTTACTTTTAGCGAAACGGCGTTTTCCATTGATTGGGTAACTATCTGTTGCACAATCTCTTTTTCGTCGGGGAAAACGTCGAACACAAGTTCGTCGTGCACTTGAATTATGAGTTTTGATTTGAGGTTTTCGGCTTTGAATCGCTTGTGCACCTCAATCATTGCTATCTTGATAATGTCGGCAGCAGTGCCCTGAACGGTGGTGTTAACGGCGTTTCGCTCGGCTTGTGCACGCACCACGGGATTGCGCGAATTGAGGTCGGGCAGATAGCGGCGGCGGTTGAACATTGTGGATACGTAGCCGTTTTTGCGGGCTTGGGCAATGGTGGTTTCGATATAGTTTTTGATGCTCGGATAGTTGTGAAAATAACTGTCGATGAGGGCTTTGGCATCGGTTCGCGAAAGTCCAGTGTTGGCGGCGAGACCAAATGCTGAAATGCCGTAAATAATGCCGAAGTTGGCAGATTTGGCAGTGCTGCGTTGCTCTTTGGTAACTTGCTCTAAGTCAACATCGTAGATTTTGGCGGCGGTGCTTCGGTGAATATCTTCGTCGTGGGCAAAAGCGTTAATCATATTTTCGTCGCCGCTAACGTGCGCCATTACACGGAGTTCCACCTGCGAATAGTCGGCAGAGTAGATTTCGTTGCCATCAGAGGCTATAAACGCCTCACGGATACGGCGGCCTTCGGGGGTGCGGATGGGAATGTTTTGGATATTTGGATTGGTGCTGCTGAGGCGACCTGTGGCTGTAACTGTTTGGTTAAATGATGTATGTATCTTGCCTGTGGCGGGGTTGATAAGTTCGGGCAGTGCCTCGGTGTAGGTGCTTACAAGTTTTTTGAGACCGCGATAATCGAGTATGGCGTTGATTATCGGGTGCTTATCTTTGAGTTTTTGAAGTTCTTCCTCGCCAGTGGCATACTGACCTGTTTTGGTTTTTTTGTGGTCGGGGTCTATTTTGAGTTCTTCAAACAGCACCACACCAAGTTGACGCGGAGATCCAATGTTAAAGTTATGCTTTGCATAATCATAAATTTCTTTCTCTTTGTCAATAATTTCGTTATTGAGAGTTTTTGTGTATTCCTTTAAAAATTCCGTATTGATGCAGACACCGGCGTACTCCATTTCGGCAAGCACGTAGATGAGCGGCATCTCAATTTCTAATGTGGCTTTGAGCACGCCTGTTTTTTCTAATTCGGCATAAAGGGCGTTTTTTAGCATATAGGTAACGTCGGCATCTTCGGCGGCGTATTCCTTAATAAGTTCTATGTCAACATCTTGCATAGATTTTTGATTCTTGCCTTTTTCGCCGATAAGTTCCTCGATGTGGATAGGAGTGTATTTTAGGTAAACCTCCGACAGATAGTCCATATTGTGCCGCTGTTCGGGCTGAATCATATAGTGCGCCACCATTGTGTCGAACAGATTACCGCAAACTTCTATGCCATAGTTTCTTAGCACAAGAATGTCGAACTTGATATTCTGACCAATTTTAAGAATTTCGTGCGAAGTGAGGGCAGGTTTGAGAATTTCGAGATACTCTTTTGACTGCGCCTCGTTTTTGGGGTCGAAGGGTATGTAATATGCCACGTGAGGCTCCCACGCAAACGACATTCCCACCAGACGGTTTTGATGAATGGTGAGCGAATCGGTTTCGGTGTCGAAACAGAACTCTTTTTGTTTCAACAAGTTGTCGGCAAGTTCTTTTATTTTTTCAACAGTGTTGACAAGGTGATAAGTGTGCTCGGTGGTTTTTGCCGTTTCGTAGTGGATGGGTTCGGGTGGTGCAACGGTTTCTATTCCACCGTCGAAAAATAGCGTACCTTGCTCAAACTGAGGTTGTTGCGGTGCGGCAGTTTTTCCAAAAAGTCGCTCGGCAAGGTTTTTAAATTCAAGTTCTTGAAAAACAGTCTTTAACGCCTCCTCGTTGGGTTCGTGCTTGGCAAATTCGTCGGCAGAAAAATCTATCGGAGCGTCGGTAACTATGGTTACAAGGGTTTTGGCAAGTTTTACAACCTCGCGGTCGTTGATGAAATTTTCTTTTTGTTTGCCCTTCAACTTGCTGATATTCTCGTAGATATTGTCGATAGAGCCGTAATCTTGAATCAGTTTGTAAGCAGTTTTTTCGCCTATGCCTGTTACGCCTTTAACATTGTCCGACGCATCGCCCCAAAGAGCGAGAATGTCGATAAACTGCAACGGATTTTGCAACCCCGTTTGAGCACAAAACTCCTTAGCGTCAATGATTTCAATGTCGGCGTTGTTTTTTTTGGGCTTGTAAATCTTGATATTGTCGGATACAAGTTGGTTGTAATCCTTATCGGGCGTTACCATAAACACCTCAAAACCATCTTTTTCGGCTTTTTTGGCGAGTGTGCCAATAATGTCGTCTGCTTCGTATTTTTCTACCATAACTTGCTTAATACCAAGCAAGTCGATGATTTTTTTGATCCACGGCAGGGCAAACTTGATGCCTTCGGGCGTGGGCGGACGCTGCGCTTTGTAACTCGGGCAGAGGTCGTTGCGGAATGTAAGGCTTGGAGGGTCGAACACCACGGCAATGTGCGACGGGTTCTCTTTTTTTAGTATGTCGTTGATACTGTTGACAAAACCGAGTATCGCGGACGTATTTTCGCCACGGCTGTTGGTCATAGGACGGTTGATAAACGAATAGTAGGCGCGATAAATCATCGCGTATGCGTCGATAAGGAAAAGTCGTGGCATAGTGCGTTAAATTTATTGATTATTAATTAATTATCGTCGGCGTTGAGTTCTGCGTACGAGTCGCTTGTTTCGTAAAGTTTGAGGTTTTGCAACTTTACTCCTTCGGGCAGGCGTGCAGAGATTTTTTCGGCAAAAAGAATGAGCATATTTTCGCAAGTGGGCTGATTTTCAAAGCGTATCACATTGCTAAACAGCACGTCGGATTCGTCGATTTGAGCCTTGGTGCGGCGGTTGAGCATTACCGAATGGTCAAATTTGCTGATAATCTCCTCGTCTACAATTTTTTTCAGCAAACCAAAATCCATCACCATACCATATTCAGGTGAGTTTTCGTCGGTGTTGGGAGTGCCGATAACAGTTACAAAAAGTTTGTAACTGTGTCCGTGCAGACGGCAGCATTTACCGTTGTAGTTATATAGTGCGTGGGCTGCCTCAAAGCCGAATTGTTTGGTAAGTCTAATCTTTTTTTGCATTTTCTATTGTTTTGTTTTTTATTTC
>JAEEGL015441035.1_pt1 | contig 16298 bp, 18 predicted proteins | sample 9134231 | NCBI WGS metagenome assembly JAEEGL01 (sample SAMN16246548, study PRJNA631951) | gut metagenome | biome: gut microbiome; feature: rumen; material: fiber-attached | host: Bos | place: Iran: Karaj | collected 2018-10
AACGGCCCGGGAAGATAGATTGCTGCCGGATTATATAAGTCCCTTCGCGAATAAACGCGGAGGGACTTTTCTTTTTTGCATTGTAATAATTTGGAAAAATCGTTCGTTAAAATGTAATATTACAATTTACATAAAAACGATTATTGGTAAAATACAAAGTGTATTGAATTACCATGTCCTATTGAGAGGTGTGAATATGGCAAAGATCCTTATAATCGATGACGATAAAGCGGTAGTTGATTCTACTGCAGATATGCTTAAATCCTTTGAGTTTAACGTAATTACCGCTACCGACGGAAAAAAGGGATTTGAACTTGCTGATATAGAAAGACCGGACGTGATCATTCTCGACTGGATGATGCCCGGCTACAGCGGAATGCAGTTTATCAAAGACTACAGGGATCAGGGCTATAAGACACCTGTTCTTTTCCTTACAGGTAAGGGCGATCTGTCACAGTATCAGGTCGAAGCGCTTCGTGCAGGTGCTGATGATTATGTATCAAAGCCTTATGAACCGATGATCCTGGTAGAGAAGCTCAGAGCAATGATAAGACGTATCGAATACAGCAATAAATCTCATGGCGCCGAAGGCAACAGACATGAGTATTGCGGCGGCGAGCTTATCATTGACGGTGATGTAATGCAGGCATTCAAGCACGATGAATCCTGTGATCTTACGAACAGGGAATTCCAGCTTTTACAGTACCTTGAGCAGAACATGGGCAGAGTATGTTCCAGATCCGAGCTCCTGAAGCAGGTATGGAAATTCGATTTTTTAGGTGATGAGAGAACTGTCGATGTTACGATCAAGCGTACAAGACAGAAGATCGAACCTGACCAGAAGAATTTCAAATATATCCTTACGAGAAGAGGCTTCGGCTATTTCTTCCCGAATGATTTGGCTTGATCTTGGGTATTATCATTTCATCATTTATTGAACAGGCATTAAGGAACCCGGTAGTACTCGTGGTTCTTGCTTTGATATTGATCTTATTGGGTATCCTGGCAGGATATCTTATCGGTAATACCACATTACAGGCAAAAGTAACCGGAAACATTGATAATCTTGAACGTGACAAGGTACTCCAGAAAGCGGTCCTTGATACGGTAGGTCTCGGTATTGCCGTATATGATTCAAAGGGTGCACTTTTCTGCAACGAGACGATATTCAGACTTCCGGACTTTTTGAAGGGCGGACTTCCAAGGGATCTGAACACATTTTTAGAGACCTTTGATAACGGCAACCAGCTCAAATCCAATTACATCTTAAGTCTCGAGAACGGAGTTAACCTCATCAGGGTCAACTACATCAATAACCGCAGGATCTATGAGATCAAGATCATCAGAAGGCCCGCGCAGCCCGAATCCAAATTCTTCGGCAGCGATGAACTCAATATAGTCATTGTCGATGATATAACCCAGATAAAAGATGATGAGAGACGTCAGAAGGATCTTGCCGCAAACGTTTCACACGAACTTAAGACACCGCTGACATCAATAAAGAATTCGGTATTTTCCATCAGGAGGGCATCCAAGGAGGGTAATGTTCCTTCAAGAGATGAGCTTCTTACCTGGAGCGGAAGGATAGAAGAGAATACTGTGAGAATGCAGGATATCGTAAATGATTTCCTTGTGCTGTCTCAGTGTTCACATACGAGCCGGATGGAGATATTCGACATAAGAGATGCGGTATCTGCAGCTTATTCCAATATCCAGGATTATCCTGGTGCCTCCAATGTGCGTTTTACATTGCCGGATGAAGGCACATATCCGCTTCTTTACGGTAATTCAAAGCTCATAGTAAGATCGATCGTAAACCTGCTCACAAATGCGATAAAGTATATCTCTTTTGAGGGCAAGAAGGTTCCTGACCAGGTCCATATCAGCATTGCCATTATTGATGACCGTGTAGCGGTTCAGGTGGACGATAACGGAAGGGGAATTCCCGCAAAAGACATAGAACATCTTTTCGAGAGATTCTACAGGGTGGATAACTCGGGCAACAGGGATGTCGGCGGATCCGGTATAGGCCTTGCAATTGCCAAAGAGATAGCCGATATGCACGACGGCGTTATCAGTGTCACTTCGACTTTCGGACAGGGTGCGACATTTATCCTGAGCCTTCCTACGGGAAAGACGGTTTTTGACGGTGTTTACAGTGATGCAAAGACCGGGATCATAAGTGACAAGCCGCTCTACAGGGCTGCCGCATATTTTCTCGGACTTCAGGAATGTGAGGCGGTAAGATCTTTGGGATATAAGGATCTTGAAGGACTGGTGGATGAATATGAACTGATCCCCGAGCATGAAGTGGCAGCAAGAGATAAGGTTTTATCCAAGCTTTTGGCATCTTTCGGTGATCAGAGATTTGAAGAACTCAAAGAAGAACTTCTTTATGTGGAAGATTACGGTTATGAGGAAGACGGACCTGTCACAGGTCTTGAGCAGGAAGCTGCCAAGGAAACGACGATCGAGGAATTACCCTTAAGCCAGGCGGTAAATACCATTCCTCCTATGGCTGAACAGCTCTCGATACCGATAGAGAATATCGTGCCGGCGGAAACTTCAATACCCGTGCCCTACGCAGTTCCTCCAATGAATGAAGTGCCTCCGGTGCAGCAGGTTCCTGCAGATTATGAAGCACAGGCCAGACAGATATCAGAGGCAGAGGCTCTTGTGAGGGAAGAAGAGGCCAGATTACAGGCAAAAGAAGAGGCAAGAAAGCTCTTGACACAGCCCGTTGTTCAGATAAGTGCTGAACAAAGGAAGACTGTATCGCAATTAAATCGTGAATCTCGCGAAAAACATGTAATTCACCCAATTAGTGGCGGGAAAAGGTATAATAGTAAGAGTGCTGTTTCAGAAGACGGGAAGGAAGATAAACAGATCACCCGTCAGGATAAGAGTGATGTCGCGGTCAAATCGTCACTGAAGAAGATACTTGACGAGTCCGATACGCGCAAGTGAGTGGTTGGAGAATAGATGAGTCAGACAGACAGTAGCGTGGGTAAGTCCTACGCTTATGAGATAAAGGGCGGTGTTCCGCTCAAAGGCAATATAGAGATCAGCGGCAGCAAAAATGCCGCTCTTGGTGTAATAGCCGCTTCGATAATGGTCGACGGTGTATGCACATTGGAGAATGTTCCTGACATCCTGGATGTTCATGTCATGTTCGATCTGCTGAGGTCTTTAGGAGCTACCGTGGATGCGATCGACAACCATACTTACAAGATCGATCCCACGACGATCAACACATATAAGGCATCAGGACCGCTTGTATCAAGGATAAGGGCTTCCTACTATCTTATGGGAGCGCTCCTCGGCAAATGCGGTAAGGCATCGATCAGACTTCCGGGAGGATGCAACTTCGGACAACGCCCTATCGATCTTCATCTTAAAGCTTTCCAGCTCATGGGAGCCAAAGGCGCAAGACCTTCAGATATCAACAGCGGTATCGTAAATCTTGAAGCAGATCCGTTACATGGTGCGAGGATCTATCTGGATATAGTAAGCGTTGGCGCGACGATCAACGCGATGCTCGCAGCATGTAAGGCTCAGGGAAGGACGGAGATCATCAACGCAGCCAAGGAACCCCATATAGTTGACGTTGCAAACTTCCTTAACTCAATGGGAGCGCACATAAAAGGCGCAGGTACTGATGTTATCAAGATCACCGGAGTTCCGGTTCTTCCGGGCAACTTTACCTATTCTATAATCCCCGATCAGATAGAAGCAGGAACATATATGATCGCCGCTGCGGTAACGAACGGGGATGTTACGATCCATAACCTTATCCCTACGCATATGGAGCCGCTGTCGGCAAAGATGCGTGAGATGGGATATCAGATCGAAGAAGGCGACGATTCTATAAGAGTTTTCAGATACAACTACGATGAGGAAGTCTACCCGACCAGTGTAAAGACTTCTCCTTATCCGGGTTTTCCGACGGACCTGCAGCCCCAGACCGTAGTACTGCTTTGTTCTGCCGAAGGTCAGAGCAGGATGCACGAGAATGTGTGGCAGAACAGGTTCCAGTATGTTCCAGAACTGGCGAAAATGGGTGCGAACATCAATGTTTATGAACGTATAGCCTGGGTCAACGGCAGGACCGATTTCCGTGGTGCAACAGTAGAGGCAACAGACCTCAGAGCAGGTGCCGCGCTTGTATGTGCTGCTCTTGAAGCGAGCGGAACCACATATATTATGAATGCCCAGAGGATCGACCGCGGTTATGAACATATAGTTCAGAAGCTGACCGAACTCGGAGCAACGATATCCAGAGTCAACCATACTCCCGAATACGGCGAAGAGGATACTGAAGCATGACGGGGCCCGACAGGATCATCCCGCTTTTTTCATCTTCATCAGGGAACGCCACACTGATAAAGTGCCATGGAACTTATATCCTCATTGATTGCGGGATTACCTGCAAAAGGCTGACAAAAGCCCTTGTTGACAGCGGAGTTTATCCCGACGATATAAGCGCGATATTTCTTACGCACAGGCACGGCGATCACATAAGCGGTGTTCCGGTGTTTTCGCGCAAATATCACACTCCGATCTACGGAACAAAAGCAACACTGGCTGTCCTTGACAACCTTGCATCTCCTGTTACGGAAATCGAGGAAAATGACATCATTCAACTGGATGAAGATCTTGAGATAAGGGCTTTTCCCACACCTCACGATGTCAGAGGTTCCGTGTGCTACAGGATAGTCAATAATGAGACGAAGAATTCCATCGCGGTGATGACCGATCTCGGAAGGATAAATGACGGCATGAAGGGTTTTGCAAGATCCTGTGACGTGATCCTTTTGGAATCAAATTACGATCCCTACATGCTCGAACACGGAGAATATCCAAAAGAACTTCAGAAGAGGATATCAGGCGGACACGGGCATATCAGCAATCCGGAATCAGCAGAAGTCGCGGAATACTTTATCATCAACGGAACAAAGAAATTCATTCTGGGACACCTGTCCCCTCATAACAACACTCCGGCCATCGCTTTGGAGACATTCACTTCAACCTTAAGTGACAGAGGCTTTGTCGAAGGCGTTGACTATGAAGTGAAGGTTGCAAAAAAAGATGAGCCTACCGAGGGATACATATTATGAAGATCGTTGTGGTATGTCCCGGAAAGCTTAAGGATAAATGGCTTAAAGACGGTATAGAGGAATATAAGAAGAGACTGTCGAAATTTGCTTCTTTAGAGTTCATTGAAGTGGCGGATTGTCCTGATTCAGTACCGGTCAATGAAGCATTGAAGCGGGAAGGGGAACTTATCCTGTCCCATATCAAGCCGGGAGAAATCGTATGGGCTATGGATCTTGGCGGAGAGAATGTCACTTCGGAAAAGCTGTCTTCTTACCTGATCTCCGATATCGAGAAGGGCGGAGGCACTCTCAAGATCGTGATCGGAGGAAGTAACGGCATATCACAGGAAGTGCGTTCAAGAGCTGACCGGAGGATATGCTTTGGCAATATCACTCTTACACATCTTATGACAAGACTGGTCTTATCCGAGCAGTTATACCGCGGATTCAAGATCGCAAAAGGCGAGAAATACCATAAATGATCTAAATTTATTCATTGGAGGGATAAAATGAAAAATAAGGCGCTAACAATATTTCTTGCAGCAACCATGGTTCTTATGTCAGCCTGCAGTACCGGAAAGGTATTAACAGCGGATCAGACATCTGCATCAGAGACATCAGATGCAACGACAACCGCTGCGTCAACTTCTTCGCCAGAGACTACAAAAGAAACGACTGCTTCTTCAGAGACCACAGCTTCCACGTCAGAAGAAGAAAAGGAGACTGATGCATCTTCAGAACCGGATGAGACCTCTGGAACAGGAGAACCTGCAGACGTATCTTCACTGACCCTTGAAGATGTTTTTGATCTTGTCTACAGCGCAGCCCCCACTGTTACTAAAGGGATCTATTCACCTGACGATAACGGCAACACCAAAGGCGGACAGGGATGTTTCGGTCTTGACTGGGGCTGGACGGTCATGGAATTCAATGCTGATTCCGCTCTTCTTCTGAGCCTTAAGGAAGGAGATGAATTCGATCTGTCTATTTCCGGAAAGACAGGAAAATATACTGCAAGTGCCATAAGGGGACAGTATGTTATCACTGTTTATGAATTTGACAGTGAGGGAACATCCAACTGCAAAGCGCCTTTTTCAAAATCAGAAGCAAAGGCGGCTTATGATGCTTTCCTGACGATCGAATGATCCCGTAAGGTCACAACTTCAGACGGATATTATTCAATTAAGCAAGGGTTCTTCGCTTTTTTCAAACCCGCTCAGCTAATAAATCAAGGCGTCCTTTATTCAGATAAAGAAAATGCTTGACATATTACGAATGCACAATTATAATCCTTTAGTCGACTAAAGAATAGGCGAAAATGACATGCTGTAGTTATTTGCCCTCTGTATGACTGAAAAGTAAAATATGAGCATAAATGATATGGAGAATGAATATGGGTAACAAGTATTACACACCGGACGGCTTTAACGATCAGTTTCCGGGCATATGCGGATTTAAGCGTGAGCTCGAATCAAAGCTCCGCAATCTGTTTCTTTTGAACGGATATGAGGAGATAGAGACACCGGGTGTCGAGTATTTCGATGTATATAAGGAATTTGTAGCAGAAGAAAGCCTCTTCAAGTTCACGGACAGCAAGGGGAGTCTTCTTTGCAACCGTTATGACGGAACGATCCCTGCAGTAAGATTCTGTGCAGGAAGGAATGAGACTCTTCCTGCACGTTATTCTTATATCGAGAATATGTACCGCGCCGGAAAACAGGGCGGCGGAAAGCTCTCGGGCTTTACTCAGGGAGGCATAGAACTCTTAGGTGCCGGCGGTGCTAAATCAGATGCAGAAGTTCTTGCCATAGCTATAAAGTCCGCTCTTGAGATCGGTATTACAGATCTTCAGGTATCCATCGGTCAGGTCAAGTTCTACAAGGGGCTCATGAGACAGCTCGGCATTGACGAAGAAGGCCAGACGAAGATCAAGAATGCCATAGCGAACAGAGATACCGTTACTTTGGAAAAACTCGACATCAGCAAGGAAGACAAAGAGACTTTGCAGATGCTGACAGAATCCGGAGGAACATATGATGCGATAGATCAGATCCTTCCGAGGATCACGGATGAGGGTGCCAAGGAAGCATTGGGCAACCTTAAGGAGATCCTCGATATCATGGAGAGATATGGTTTCCTTAAGTATGTTTCAGTTGACTTGGGACTTATCGAGAGCAGTGATTATTATACAGGCATGGTATTTAAGGGTTATACATATGAAGTCGGGTTCCCGATATTTGCAGGAGGAAGATATGACGATGTGGCAAAATCCTTCGGCAAGGAGATAGAAGCTGTCGGCTTCTCAATTTCACTGACTCTCTCTATTACCGCTCTTATGAGACAGGAGAAATACACTCCTGCCAAATGCGCTTCTGTTATTGTCGGAGGAGACTTCGAAGCTGCAACCGTGACAGCAGAGGCTTTAAGAGCTGAAGGAACTCCCGCGATCATAGATACGACAGGTATGGATGAGGAAACTCTCGAAAACTATGCAAAAGAAAAAGGAATAGAGACAGTGATGTTCATGAACGGAGGTAACGCCTGATGCTTACTATTGCTTTACCAAAGGGCAGGCTTGCCGACCAGACTCTGGATCTTATGGAAAAGGCCGGATACGATGTATCCGCAGCAAGAGACAAGTCAAGAAAACTGATACTTGAAGATAAGAACGCAGGTTTAAGATTTATTCTTTCCAAGCCTTCTGATGTTCCCACTTATGTTGAGTACGGAGCAGCAGATATCGGTGTTGTCGGAAAGGATACTCTTTTAGAAGAAGGAAGACAGCTTTATGAGGTGCTCGATCTGGGTCTTGGCAAGTGCAGGATGTGCGTTGCCGGTCCTGCTGAGCTTAAGGACAGACTTGATGAGATCCCGAATAAGAGAGTAGGTACCAAGTATCCCAATATTACCAGAAGCTATTTTGAGGGTGTTAAGGGAGAGAGCGTTGAGATCATTAAGCTCAACGGTTCTGTCGAGCTTGCGCCTCTTACGGGACTTGCCGAGGTTATCGTAGATATAGTTGAGTCGGGGAGAACTCTATATGAGAACGGACTGGATGTGCTTGAGACAGTTGCCCATATCAGCGCGAGACTCGTGGTTAACAGAGTCTCGATGAAGATGAAGGAAGATGAGATCAAGCCGATGATCGCCAAACTCAAAAAGACTTTGGCGGAGGAAGCAGAAAGTAAAGGGGAATGAAAAATGCGTTGTAAATTGATCGAAGGAACAAAAGAAAACCTTAAAGCAACAGTTCAGAGCCTTGGTGTAAGAGGCAAGATGGACTTAAAGCCCGTTATCACTGTTGTTCAGGATGTAATCGATGACATAAGAGAGAACGGTGACAAAGCTCTTTTGGCTTACACCGAGAAGTTTGACAAGGTTAAGCTTACTTCAGACCAGTTGAGAGTAACTGATAAAGAGATCGAGGATGCTATAGCAGGTCTTGATCCCGAGCTTTTGACCGTTATGAAAAAAGCCGCTTCCAATATCAGAAAATTCCACGAGGAGCAGAAGGAACACGGCTTCATGATGGACGTCGGAAAAGGCGCCAAGATAGGTGTCAAAGTAAGACCGATATCCATTGCCGGAGTTTATGTTCCGGGCGGCACGGCACCTCTTCCGTCAACAGTTCTGATGGACGTTATCCCTGCAGCTGTGGCAGGCGTTGAGAGGATCGTTTTCGCGACACCTCCGAGAAAGGACGGAACCATTGCACCCGTCATCCTTGCGGCAGCTTCCATAGCCGGTGCTACGGAGATCTACAGGATGGGCGGTTCACAGGCGATAGCAGCTATGGCATACGGTACTGAGACTGTTCCGAGAGTAGATAAGATCTGCGGTCCCGGAAACATCTATGTTAATACCGCAAAGCGTCTTGTGTTCGGACAGGTTGATATCGACATGTTCGCAGGACCTTCTGAGATTTTGATCATCGCAGATAAGACTGCTGATCCTGATTTCGTTGCTGCCGACATGCTCTCACAGGCAGAACACGACAAGATGGCTTCCGCGATCGTACTCACTGATTCAAGGGACTTTGCCGAAAAGGTCCTTGATTATGTGGATAAAAGATCTGAAAAGGCGGAAAGAAATGAGATCCTTGCTAAATCCCTGGAGGATTACTGCGCCATAATCGTATGCGACAGTCTCGATACCGCAGTTAACTTCTCTGAAGAGATCGCACCCGAGCACCTTGAGATCTGCGTCGAGAATCCCGAAGCGCTGGCAGCAAGGATCAGGAACTGCGGAGCGATGTTCCTCGGTAATTTCTCGCCCGAGCCTTTGGGAGATTACTTCGCCGGACCGAACCACACTCTCCCGACATCAGGAACTGCAAGGTTCTTCTCACCTCTTAATACAGGTGATTTCTACAAAAAGATGAGCGTCATCAACTATAACGAGCAATCGCTCAAAGACATATATAAAGACGTGGCAGCATTTGCCGACAGCGAGGGCCTTACATGTCACGCTGCTGCGGTAAGAGCCAGATTCGAGGAATGAAGAATTGAGTAAATACTGGAACAAACTGATAAATGACATAGAACCTTATGTGGCAGGCGAGCAGCCGAAGCCGGGACAGAAGGTTATAAAGCTCAACACGAATGAGAATCCCTATCCGCCTTCACGCAAGGTAAAGGAAGCTCTTGCTAAGATCAACATCTCTGACTTAAGGCTTTATCCCGATACTAATTCCACTGATGTTATTAAAGCGGCAGCAAAATTTGACGGAGTATCAGAAGAGAACATCTTCTGCGGCAACGGTTCGGATGAAGTCCTGGCAATAGCTTTCCAGACTTTTTTTGAGAAGAAGGCGCTTACCGGACTTCCCGTCCTGATGCCGGACTACAGTTACAGTTTCTATCCTGTTTTTTCTGAGTTTTACGATATCAGAAGACAGACGGTAGCTTTGAGGGAAGATTTCAGACTCGATCCCGACGATTACATCGGTGTGCCGAATTGCGGGATCGTTTTTGCGAATCCCAATGCTCCGACTTCAAGAGCTGTTGCGGTCAGTGATGTGGAAAAAATAGCAAAGGCAAATCCCGATTCCGTAGTTATCGTAGATGAGGCTTATGTTGCTTTTGAAGAGAACTACGAAACGGCGGTATCACTTATAAACGAGTGCAGAAACATCTGCGTTATAAGGACTTTGTCGAAAGCATTCTCCCTTGCGGGGATCAGACTCGGCTATGCTGTCGGATCTGCGGAGCTTATCGAAGGATTGAGGAGAGCAAGAGATTCATTCAACTCTTATCCTGTTGACCGCATTGCGCAGAAGGTCGCCGAAGCGGCGCTTCTGGATGTCGACTACTATAATGCGACACGCTCGAAGATAATCTCCACGAGAAAGTGGTTTGCAAGTGAACTCGAAAATCTCGGGTTTAAGGTCCCGCCGTCATCGGCGAACTTCTTATTTGCCAAACCTCCGGTCGATTGCGGAACACTGTATCAAAATCTTCGTAATAAAGGTATACTTGTAAGATATTTCGACAAGCCCGTCCTTAATGAGTATCTGAGGATAACTGTAGGTACGGATGAAGAGATGAACAAGCTTTTTGAAGTCATCAAACAGGAGGTCAAAAATGCCGAGAACAGCTGAGATCGCAAGACAGACAAAAGAGACTGACATCAAGGTAAAGATCAACCTTGACGGCAATGGCGCGAATGAAATCGATACCGGTATCGGATTTTTCGATCACATGCTCACGGCTCTTTCGAAGCACTCCGGTATTGATATGGATATCGTCTGCAAGGGTGACCTTCAGGTTGATGCTCATCACTCGGTTGAAGATGTAGGAATTGTGTTGGGTCAGGCGGTCAAGGATGCTCTGGGTGATAAGGTTGGAATCCGCCGTTACGGTTCTGCTTCCATTCCGATGGATGAAGCACTCGGCACATGCTCTCTTGATATCTCCGGCAGGGCATATCTTGTTTTTGATTGTGAATTTGCCGGAGATATGTGCGGCGAGATGGACACGCAGCTTTTCGAAGAATTCTTCAGGAGCTTTGCATTCAATGCGGGTATTACACTGCATGTTGCATGCCCCTACGGTGCCAACGACCACCACAAGGCAGAGGCTATGTTCAAGGCACTCGCAAGAGCCCTGAGACAGGCAACTGAGATTGACCCGAGATTCGAAGGCCAGATTGTTTCAACAAAAGGCGCATTATAATTTTTGGAGGATACATAAATGCTTATTAAGGATACTGATTTTATCGATCAGCCGATGCTCTCAAAGGGCAAGGTAAGAAACATCTACGATCTCGGAGATTCACTCCTTCTGGTCGTTACCGACAGGATCTCAGCTTTTGACGTTATTTTTGACGAGCTGATTCCTGACAAGGGAAGAGTTCTTTCATCTATCTCTGAATTCTGGTTTGATTTCACCAAGGACATCATTCCGAACCACGTAATCACTACTGATGTTTCAAAGTATCCTATGGGATTCGACAAATATAAGGAAGAACTTCAGGGAAGATCAATGCTCGTTAAGAAGGCTGAGATGCTCCCAGCAGAGTGCATCGTAAGAGGTTACCTCGAAGGTTCCGCTCTTAAGGAATACAAGAAGTCCGGTACAGTCGGCGGAATAAAGATGCCTGAGGGAATGCTCCAGGGCGACAAGCTCCCTGAGCCTTTGTTCACACCTTCTACCAAAGCTGATGAAGGACATGATATCAACATCACATACGAACAGCTCGTAGATCTCATCGGCGAGGCTGATGCTTCTGCCTTAAGAGATGCTTCTCTTGCACTCTATAAGAAGGTTTCAGAGTTCGCACTTACAAAGGGACTTATCCTTGCCGATACAAAGTTTGAGTTCGGCAAGATCGACGGTGTCCTCACAGTATGTGACGAGATGTTCACACCTGACTCTTCAAGATTCTGGGATGCATCCGAGTATGAACCCGGTCATGCACAGAAGAGCTTTGACAAGCAGTTCTTAAGAGAGTGGCTTGAGACTTTGGACTGGGATAAGACATATCCCGCACCTCACCTCCCGCAGGAGATCATCGACAAGACGGCTGAGAAGTACCGCGAGTGCTATTCACGCTTGACGGGAAAGGAAATCTGATCCTTTGATAGCAATAGTTGATTATGGAATGGGCAACCTGGGCTCAGTCGAAAAAGCTTTAAAGTTTATCGGCTGTGAGTCTTTAATAACTTCCGATGCTAAAGAGATCGCTTCGGCGTCTGGCGTTATCCTTCCGGGCGTCGGAAGCTTTGCTCCCGCAATGGAGGAATTAAATAACAGGGATCTTGTCACTCCTCTCATTGACTGCGCAGGTTCCGGCAAGCCGTTCCTGGGTATCTGCCTCGGAATGCAGCTCATGCTCGAAGGATCCGAGGAGTGCAGCTTTGACAGAAGAGAGTCCAACGGTGTTGTATCCGGCTTAGGCATCATTCCCGGTTTTGTCAGACGCTTTCCCGATTCGGGACTCAAAGTCCCCCAGATGGGATGGAACAGGCTTTTCGATGTTTCAGGAAGGCTTCTTACAGAAGGTGATTATGTCTACTTTGTTCACTCCTATTTCTGCCAGTTGGGAGATGCTTCCGATACTGCGGCAAAGACCGAATACGGGATTAATTACTGCGCATCCTTTGAACGCGGCAACATATTCGGAATGCAGTTCCATCCCGAAAAGAGCGGCGAAGCAGGCCTTCGCATTCTTTCGAAATTCGTAGCGGAGACAAAAGCATGATCATATTACCTGCAATAGATCTTATCGGCGGCAAATGTGTCAGGCTCAGACAGGGCAGATACGATGACGTTACTGTTTACAATGATTCACCTCTGGATCAGGCATTTGAATTTAAAAATGCAGGTGCCACCTGGATCCATGTTGTGGATCTTGATGCCGCAAAGAGCGGAACACCCGAAAACCATGAGATCATAAAAGAGATCGCCGTTAAGACCGGTCTTAAGGTCGATACCGGCGGCGGTATCCGTAATATGGATACGCTTGCAAAGTGGATCGAAGAATATGGTGTATCCAGGGCAGTCCTCGGTACCGCTGCGGTAAAGGATCCTGAATTTACAAGAAAAGCGATCGAGAGATTCGGCGACAAGGTCGCAATTGGTATCGATGCACACGACGGCTTCGTATCCGTAGACGGATGGACAGCCGATTCTGAACTTAAAGCGGTCGATTTTGCGCTTAAGTGCAAGGAAATAGGCGCAACGACAGTTGTATTTACCGATATCGCAAGAGACGGAATGCTTACGGGTCCTGCAGTAGATGCTACAAAAGAGATGGTTGAGGCTACGGGACTTAACGTTATAGCATCCGGCGGGATAGGTTCTGACGAAGATGTTATTAAGATAAAGACATCCGGCTGTGCCGGTGTCATCATCGGCAAAGCTATATACGAAGGAAAGGTAGACCTGGCAAAATGCTTACAAAACGTATAATACCGTGTCTGGACGTAAAAGACGGCAGAGTCGTCAAGGGCGTTAACTTCGTATCTCTCCGTGATGCCGGCGATCCGGTCGAATGTGCCAAGACATATAACAGATCAGGCGCTGATGAACTTGTTTTCCTGGATATCACGGCAACTCTTGAATCAAGAGGCACGACTGTCGATATGGCAAGAAGGGTAGCCAATGAGGTATTTATTCCTTTCACCATCGGAGGCGGTATCAGAACCGTTGAGGATATAAGAGAGCTTCTTAACGCAGGTGCGGACAAGGTGTCATTGAATTCCGCAGCTGTTAAGAATCCTGATTTCATCAGGGAAGCTTCCGATATGTTCGGATCCCAGTGCATCGTCTGCGCGATAGACGTTAAAGCAAGGCAGACGGGTTTTCCTTCAGGATATGAAGTGGTGATAGCAGGCGGAACAAAGCCCACGGGCATTGATGCTCTTGAATGGGCGAAGAAGGCCGTATCTCTTGGAGCAGGAGAGATCCTGCTTACCTCTATGGATAAGGACGGAACCAAATCAGGCTATGATAACAAGATCACGTCCCTTATATCCGAAAATGTCGGAGTGCCTGTGATCGCTTCAGGCGGTGCAGGATCCATGAAGGATTTCGCGGATGCCGTTAAGATAGGTAAGGCTGATGCAGTTCTTGCCGCAAGTCTGTTCCACTTCGGAGAGATCAGGATCTCTGACCTCAAGGATTATCTTGAAGGTGAAGGAATCCCCGTAAGGAGAGTTTTATGAGTGATAAGAGTTTTGAACCTCAGGAAATGTGGGCTCAAATGAAAAAGAATTCAGACGGGCTTGTTCCCGCGATCACACAGGATTATGAGACCGGTGATGTCCTTATGATGGCTTATATGAACGAAGAGTCTTTCATTCTGACGCTGGAGACCGGATATATGCACTATTATTCGAGATCCCGCAATTCTTTATGGAAGAAGGGCGAGACATCCGGTCATTTTCAGAAAGTAATATCATCTTTTATCGATTGTGACAGAGATACACTTCTTTTTAAGATAGACCAGACCGGAGCTGCATGTCATACCGGAAACAGAACCTGTTTTTTTACAGAACTTAAAGACTTAGGTTCCTTATAAGGACAACAAGGAGGAATAACAGATGGATATAATGAGAGAGCTCTACAGCGTTATCATGGACCGTAAAGAACATCCGGTAGAGGGTTCTTACACAAATTATCTTTTCGACAAAGGAACGGATAAGATCTCCAAAAAACTCGGTGAAGAAGCCGTAGAGGTCGTTATAGCCGCTTCACAGCGCGACCGGAAGGAGATCATTGCGGAGATCGCAGATCTTGAGTATCATCTTCTGGTCCTCATGGCAGACAGAGGGATCACGATAGATGACATCGAGAGCGAGCTGAGATCACGCAGGAGCTGATCTTAATTTTTCCGGCAATAAAATCTGCCGAACACATATATTTTCGTTGACTTTATCCCCCGGCGTGTGATACAATCTTCGCGCTAGACCGTTCAGGTCTTGTTTTTAGTTGCGCGGAAATTGGCGCGAGGGGGCCTAGAAAGTCCCGCAGACAAAGCATTTGGAGGTATTTGGACCATGGCAAAGGCCGGAGCTCGCGATAAGCTGACTCTCGCATGCACAGAGTGCAAGCAGAGAAACTATCAGACATACAAGAATAAGAAGAACAATACCGAGAGATTAGAGCTCAAGAAGTATTGCCCCTTCTGCCGTAAGCACACAATTCACAGAGAATCCAAGTAATCTTAAAGGACGTCTAAAATGGCTGATAACAAAGGTAACTTTTTTAAGCGCCTCGGCAAGAAGATCTCCGATGTTTTTGCAGAGTTAAAGCGTGTAACGTGGCCCACAGGCGAGAAGCTCGCCAAGACCGCGGCAGTTGTTCTCCTCGTAATCGTATTTTTCGCTGTTTACCTTACGTTGATCGGTAGCGGCGGACGTTGGGTTCTTGATAAGGTAGGATTCTACGATGTCGTTGAGACTACATCTGTATCTGAGACTGACCCTTCAGATGCTGAAGCACCTGTAGAGGTTATAGATGATGTTGGAGAGCCGACAGAGGCATCAGCAGAAGGCTGAGCTTGATTTAGGAGTATATAAATGCCGGAAAATAATGAAGCCAAGTGGTATATAATCCATACCTTCGGCGGATATGAGAAGAAAGTAAAGACTTCTTTAGAGAATTATGCTAAGGCCCAGGATATGGAAGACATTATCCAGGAGGTCTTTCTGCCTACGGATATCGTGGTGGAGACCAAGAACGGCAAGCGTAAGGAAGTCGAGAAGCTGAGATTCCCTAACTACATCTTCTTGAAGCTCGTTTACGGCAACAATGATAAGGTCGATAAGGATCTCTGGTACAGGATCCGTAATACCAACGGTGTTACGGGCTTTGTATCACCCGACCCCAACAAGCCGATTCCGATGACGGATGAAGATCTGGTAAAGATGGGACTCATCATCCCCACAAGTGTTGAGGTTGATTACCGTGTAGGTGATCTTATCATCATCACAGACGGACCTTTCAAGGACAGCAAAGCCGTCGTTAAGGATATCAATGAGGAAAAGCAGCAGGTTACCGTTACGGTTTCAATGTTCGGCCGTGAGACACCTGTAACGCTCGACTTCATTAAGGTAAGGAAAGTTTAATCAAGTTTATTAAAGGTCTTGGAACAAGACCGTTGATAATAAAAATTTATTTGGGAGGTGGCCAGTATGGCTAAAAAAGTCACAGGTTATGTAAAGCTGCAGATACCTGCAGGCAAAGCATCACCCGCGCC
>JAEEGL016292544.1_pt1 | contig 16298 bp, 16 predicted proteins | sample 9134231 | NCBI WGS metagenome assembly JAEEGL01 (sample SAMN16246548, study PRJNA631951) | gut metagenome | biome: gut microbiome; feature: rumen; material: fiber-attached | host: Bos | place: Iran: Karaj | collected 2018-10
TAAAACAAAATGTCGAACCATTTAAAGAATAGGAGACTAGATTATGAAGACAATGAATAAGGTGATCGCAGCCATGATGATGGCCATCACATTTGCAATGCCGGCAATGGCAGGTAATAAGAATCACAACGACAAGAAGGATAAGGTTGTTGCAGTAAATCACAAGACGACGGTGAGCACCAGTCGTCAGAAAGATTCGCACTTCGACAAGGTAGATAAGAAGACGACGGTGAGCACCAGTCGTCCGACTCATTTCGACACCCATAAGAAGAATACCTATCGTCCTGACGTGAAGACCTACACCTTTAAGCTGAGCCGTCACGACTCTTACAAGAAAGTTGTTGCAAAGGTTGAGAACATGAAAGGCGTGAAGGAAGCTAAGTGGAATCCGCGTACATGTGAAGTGACGGTTATTTACGATGCAAATGTGACATCTGTCCGCAATATCAAGCACTTCATGGCATAGCAGTATGCCATTCCATATATAATCCCCAAAAAAGCCCTGGCTTGCATTAGCAGGTCGGGGCTTTTCGTTCTGTCTTTTTATCTCACAATCTTCTGCTTAACTAGAGTCTCAAAAACGCGCTGGCCCAATATCTGGGCACCCCGTGCATTGAAATGTAAATGGTCTGACAAAAGTGGCAAATCACTGGCTTCGACGACGTAGAAGTTTTTGTCTTCACAAGATAAACGGTATAGTGCATCGGCTACCTGCTGACACCCTTGGCGGCTATCCTTTGAAAAAGTTCCACAGACGACGGACAGCTTTGCATACTTCCTTTTTCCAGTCTTTTCCACAAGATGCTGGCGAATATGGGCTATGACGGCTTTAAGGTTGTCGTAATAGCGGTCGGCGGCAGATTGGTCACTCTCTCCCTGATGCCAGATGAGCACCTTGATATCGTAATTCTTTGGAAGATGTGGCAGGCAGTCGTCAATCTGGCGTTCAAATGCCTTCAGCAGCGATTTTCCACCATGACTGGCAGAAACTGTATGACTGAGGAAAGCGGTGTCGGCACTCCAGTAAAGGCCGTGGGTACTTGATTCGCAAGACGGGTCGATAGCTGTACCGCCATCGGTATGCTTAATCACATAGAATGGTCGCTGCCATAGCAGTTCCAACTGTTTATAGACTACTGCGTCGAAGCCCCAGCTTTGCTCAATTTTCGGCTTGGCCACGCGGGGGAAATAAGGCGAAAATTCTCCTGAAGCCGTTTCGAAGTCACCACTACCGTAACTCCACAGACAATAACTGTATTCCCTCAACTCATCCGGCAGGTCATCCAGAGTTACGCGCCCGTCAGCGTTCGACTGTCCTGCAGTGAGAATCACAGATACTTTTTGTGCGCTTATCGTTGTCACCCACATGAGGGCAAACATAAATACAACGGAAATCCTTATCATAATTATATTACCTTATTTGTATAAAATGAATGATTCAATAAGTCATGCAGACGGACTCCACCGGTTTCAGACGGAGACGGAATGAGCCGTCTGCGCGTTTCTTCAGCATGGTGCGTTTGCCTGTGGCATGATGCCATACAGTAACATTGTCAGGCTGATCCTGCAACCGGAAGACAACTTCAGTAACAGAGTTCTCCTTATTGGCCAAGTAGTACAATTCCTTTCCATCGAGATGCCTGTGTGTGTGAACCACCGACTCTACACCATGCTCCATTAATAGGGTGCGAGGGATGGATTCTCCCGACTGCAATATGGGGAAACCAGCCGTTTTCCATGCGTCTATCAGCTGTTGTGACTCATCTGTAACCAATGCGCCCTTGGACATCAGCAGGGCTTTATAAGCCACGCCGCCAGTTGTCACCAATCTGTCGCCACGCAAAGTCAACAGTTTCAGCGCATCACCCGTACAGGCATCCCATTCAAGATCTTCCAAGCCTTTAGGCAGTCGGTTGGTGATAATCTTCATGGGAACATCGTCGCCCAGATACACCAGGACGTCAGGAGCCGCCACTCCTTGACGCAACATCACTATCGAACGGGCCGCCAGCTCCCATACGGGTTTCATGTCCGGCCACTTCGGATTGCTGCGGTTGATGGCATACTCGCGTCCGGCCACGTATGGTTTGTCTGCCTTCACCACAGGAATATGGGGCGTAGCGCACACGACGAACTCCTGAGCCCCCATCGACAGGGCAATGTTGCACACACGATGCAGGTCGGCGGGCGTGTGTTTGTATTCGCAGTCGGTCATGGCCTCTGCCGAGGCGATGGGCTTGCCGTAAATATGGGCGGCGCTCGAACAGTCTTTCACATCGTAAGCCCCATCGTACTGGTAGGTCCAGAACTCACCCTGCGGTTTCTCCACGGCTTGCTTCACGCTGATGGCATCACCCGTCATACAAAGTGCATTGCCGATGGCCTGGGCGGTAAAGGTCAGGCCCTTCTCAGAGGCTCGCCGCTGGAACGTATCGAAATAATTGTCGCGGATGCAGTCGGCAATGGTCAGGCGGTAGTCATAGAGCACCTGCGAGGTCTTCTCTTTCGACTCCACAACATATCCGGCCAGAACGGGCAGGTAGGGCGTGAAGTCGTAGCCGCGACGACTGCGGAACTCCTCCAGCATCCGTGGTGTCCAGTTTTGCGAACCACCTTCGTGCGAGTCCATCGTGATGCCCTGTACCAAGGGACCGATGCTGTCGAGAATCACCTTGACATAATTATCCCAGTGCAGGTTGGCTGCTTCAGCGGAAAGTTTATCACACTCATATCCCAATAGGTTGTCCCGTCCGTGCTTTGACTTTGCTCCCGTGAGTACGGCAGCCAGCCGTAGAATCATCCATTCGCCATCGGGTGCCTCCCATTGCAGCCGGTTATCCCCGACACTGTCCGTCAGGTCAATCACTTCGTGGGTGCCGATGACTTCCTCCGCAGAATAATGGGGTGTACTGTCGCCTTCTGCAAACTCGCTCTGTAGGGCTGTACGCTCCTCCCAGCGGTCCGACAGGGCTTCTTCGCCGATGTTCCACTCGCGGATGTCGCCGGAGGCCTGGCCTTGGCAGTCGATTGTTCCGTTGTTGTACCTGATGCGCCAATACCTGCCTGCCGTAGCCGCAAAGGCGTTGGTACGGACAGGATATACCCCCTGACTGCGGTACATGGCTTCAAGCGTCACCACATCGCGCCACGTCACGCTGTCGTCGCTCATCTGCAACGTGCCCACATTGGGTAAAGCCTTGAAACCATAGCCGGAGAAACTGCCATCTTCGCCCACAATGCCCGGCCCCTGCATCGCGCCGTTGCGACCTTTTCCACGAGCCACATAGCGTACCGTAACGTGCCGCATCCGTCCGTCGCCTCTGTAAGGAATGGCCAATACGGCAATATCCCTGACATAGCCTTCCGGACCTGTGATGGCAGGCAACTCGGCCGAAATCTTCTTGCCGCCTGTCACTCGCAGTTTGCCGCAAGCCACACGCTGCATGGCATGGTCGGCATCAATCCATCGTCCACCGGCACAATAGCCATTGGAGATATTCATCTCGAACGACAAGCCCACCCGGCGGGCTTCGCTGGCAGCAAAGCGCAGGTGATGCCACCATTCAGGGCTGAACCCCACATCGGGTGTTCCGTCGGCCAGGTTATTAATATTTCGGTGGTTCTGGTCGTAATACACCACACCGCCGAATCCCGCATCGCGCAGTGCCTCCACATCCGCCGTGATACCCTCGTCCGTCGTCTGCTCATAGCCGAAAAACCACCACGTCTTCACACGGTAGTCGTTGGTCGGGTTCTGCCATAGCTGTTGCAGCGTCTGTGCATGAGCAGTAAAAGATGCACAGACAGCCATCGCTACGGCCAACAGCATTCGGTGAGGATATTCATATTTCATATTCAGTAGTTTGTTTTCTGTGCAAATTCCTCAGATACAAATGGTCTGTTGGGTAACGCCATCCTGTTCAATAAGCAGGAAATAATATATCCACATTTCACAGGTGGAAATGCCAAACGATGAAGCAACGCTTCGATAGAGCGCTTCAAACATACCCTCCTGTTTCCCCATTCGTGAAAACAAGGCTTTAATCTCCGTCTTTATATTGTTTCCTTCCATTGTTATATAAATATAGTCCGAAATTAGAATTCAAAAGTAGTCAAATTTCGGACTATATTAAAACAATGGAACGATTATTTATGTTTCCTTAACTTATGAAGTCATTTCTTTCTTCATCCTTCGTCGCCAAGCGACGATAGATATGCAATTGGTGTGAACACATATTGGTAGTATCAATTGTCATTGCATCTTCAATTTGCTTATGTCCAAAACTCCGTTTCCAGGACATTACTTTATTTGCTTCTTAAATATCGCAGGATTGCCAGCTACCAGAGAACGAGGTGGTACATCCGTTGTTACCACAGAGCCGGCTGCAATAACGGCACCATCGCCAATCGTAACACCAGGAAGAATCGTAGAATGTCCTCCAATCCACACATCGTTTCCTATAGTGATGGAGAGCCCATGTCACAACGTGCCTGTCACCGTGTGATGTGGATGTATCCGCCATTTATGATGGCGTAACAATCTCTTTTAAGCGTAAAATTGCGCTCGACGATGAAAAAAAGAAGATAGTGTTTGCATAACTCTGAAATTTGTTGTATCTTTGCAGAACCGATTAAAACTTAAAAAGAAAATGGCAAGTAATCAAAACTCATCGACAATTACCGGCGACGTAAAAAGCCGTATAGATAAAATCTGGGATACCAAAATAACACCACTGCTTGCTGCACTACGTGAGCAGAAAGAGATGAAGATGAAAGGCGGTATCTATCACAAAACCCAGATAGATCTGACCTATAACTCGAACCATATCGAAGGTAGCCGTCTGACTCACGACCAGACACGTTATATCTTCGAGACGAATACCATTGGTGTGACTGCCGACGAGACCGTAAAGGTGGATGATATCGTTGAGACCATGAACCATTTCCGCTGTATCGATCTGATTATCGACAAGGCAGAAGAAGCGCTTTCAGAAGAACTTGTTAAGACGCTGCATGGCATCCTTAAAACAGGCACATCCGACAGCCGCAAAGATTGGTTTGCTGTTGGTGACTATAAACGTCTGCCTAACGAGGTGGGTGGCGAGGAAACGTGTGAGCCAGAAAAGGTTCATGAAAGTATGCAGCGACTGATAGAAGGTTACAACGCCAAGGATCAACGTACGTTTGAGGACATTCTTGACTTCCATGTTCGTTTCGAAAAGATACACCCGTTCCAGGATGGTAATGGTCGTGTGGGGCGTCTTATTATGTTCAAGGAATGTCTGCGTAGTGGTGTCGTACCTTTCATCATCACCGACGAGTTGAAGATGTTCTATTATCGTGGTTTGCGTGAGTGGGGCCATATTAATGGTTATCTTACCGATACCTGTCTTACGGCGCAGGACCAATATAAAGCTGCCCTTGACTATTTCAGAATCAAGTATGAATAAAAAGGAGGATGAGTAATTTTTCTGAACTATGACACAACGGGGTCAGGGTACTTTGTGACATAACGCAGTGAAGGCTCGCCGCTGCGAGCCCTCACTAACCAATTAACTAACTAACAAAAACTTAAAACCAATATGAAAAAACTATATCTAACTAAACGTATGAATCTCTATTTCTTTGATGCAAAGGTACTGCGAAAAACCACCGATTCCAAATAATCCTTCTGATTTCTTCTAAACTACTCGCGACACCACCTGATTATCGCGACAAAACCCACACATGCCCTCAATCTCTGTCGCAAGCACCCACAAAAATCTCCCCCAAAGTTTGTATATGCGGAGAAAAGGATGTACCTTTGCAGCAAACTCGACAATATATGGATAGCTCGGATGAAAAAGCATTAATTTGAAGATTTGAATAAATCTTAATAAAATTTTGATGATTCGATAAAATTATGTATCTTTGCATCATAAACTATTAAATTACGTAATAAAACAATATTCAGGTTATAAAAAAGATAATGGCAAAGAAAGATAATACGACCTCGATAGGTTTTGAAGAGGTGATATGGCGGGCAGCGGATAAGTTGCGTGGCAATCTGAATGCATCCGAATACGAGGGTGTGGTACTTGGACTGATCTTCCTGAAGTATATCAGCGATAAGTTTGAAGTGAAGTATGCAGAATTGCAAGAAGACGAGTATGCTGACGTGGAGGATAAAGACGAGTATGAGGCAGATGGTGTGTTCTTCGTACCACAGGAAGCGCGATGGAAACTCATCTCGTTGGCTGCTCATACTCCAGAGATCGGTAAAAAGATTGATGATGCCTTGCAGGCCATTGAGCGTGAGAACACCAAGTTGAAAGGTGTATTGCCAGGCAACTATGCACGCCCTGAACTGGATAAACGACGTTTGGGTGATGTGGTAGATCTATTCTCTAATATAGAGATGTATGCTTCTGGTGATGAGAAAGACCTGTTGGGACGTGTCTATGAATACTGCTTGCAGAAGTTTGCCTCGATGGAGGGAAAGAATGCTGGCGAATTCTATACCCCAAGCTGTATCGTGCGTACCATTGTCGAGATACTGCAGCCATATAAGGGCAGAGTCTATGACCCCTGCTGCGGTTCGGGCGGTATGTTTGTTCAGAGCGCCAAGTTCATCAAGAACCACCAGAGGGATCTTTCAGGCATTAGCGTCTATGGCCAGGAAGCCAACCCCTCGACATGGAAGATGGCCCACATGAATGTTGCAATCAGAGGCTTGGAGGCTAACCTTGGCCAATCGTATGCAGATACCTTCTTTAATGATCAGCACCCAACGATGAAAGCGGACTTCATCATGGCAAATCCTCCGTTTAATCTCAGCGATTGGGGTGCAGACAAGCTGGAGAAGGATGTCCGCTGGAAGTTCGGATTACCACCTGCAGGCAACGCTAACTTTGCTTGGATGCAGCACATGATTCATCACTTGTCGCCCACAGGCCGTATTGGCCTGGTACTGGCTAATGGTGCTTTGTCATCACAGAGTGGCGGTGAAGGCCAGATTCGCCAGCGCATCATCGAGGCCGATTTGGTAGAGGGAATCATCGCCCTGCCTTCGCAGCTGTTCTATAGCACGGGTATACCTGTGTCACTTTGGTTCCTGTCACGTCAGAAACAGCAGCCCGGCAAGACGCTCTTCATCGACGCCCGCAATATGGGAACGATGGTAACACGTGCCGTCCGCGAACTGACACAGGACGATATCACTAGCATTGCAGAGACATTTGACAAGTTCCGCGAAGGAACCCTTGAAGATGAAAAGGGCTTCTGCGCTGTGAAGACTACTGCCGACATCCAAGCGCAGGACTTCATTCTGACTCCAGGGCGTTATGTCGGTATTGCTGAGCAGGAAGACGATGGCGAACCGTTCCCCGAGAAGATGAAGCGCCTGACCTCGGAACTGAGTGGCCTTTTTAAAGAGAGCCATCGTCTGGAGGAAGAGATTAAGAAACAGTTAGGCAGTATTGGATATACCATTGATTAATGGCTGCCAACAACAATTTCATTTATGGAAGAGTACAACAAAAGAATAATAAAGGTTGAACAGCACGAGAAGATGCTGTTTCAGGATGTTTGTTCTATTATTGAACAGAGTCGCCAACAGGCTTATGCTAATGTGGGGCAGATTGTTATTGCCACATATTGGAATATTGGCAGACGCATCGTGGAAGAAGAGCAAAAGGGACAGAAGAGAGCATCTTACGGCACGGGACTCATGAAAAGTCTCGCGGAGGGTCTGATTCCTATTTATGGCAGGAGTTATAGTAAACGGAATCTTGACTATTACAAAAAATTCTACCTGCTTTTTCCTGATGCAGAAAAAGTGAACACGTGTGTTCACAATCTTGAGTGGTCTCATGTGCGTCGTGTTCTGTCGGTAACAAGTCCAGAAGCCAGGCAGTGGTATTTGGAGAATGCTTCAAAGGGCATGTGGAGTGTTCGCGAACTTGACCGAAATATCTCGTCCCAATACTTTGAACGTCGTTTGGCTGCTCAACTTCCAGCCAATTCAGAGGATATTCAGACAGTATCAACCGCGAACCCACTGGAATACATCAAGAACCCTGTGGTGGCCGAGTTTATGGGATTTCGTCGCAATACTGCATATTCTGAGTCAGATCTAGAACAAGCGTTAATAGATAACCTTGAAAAATTTATCTTAGAATTGGGGCGTGGTTTTGCTTTTGTAGAACGGCAACAGCATATTGTAACACAAACCTCAGACTTCTACATTGACCTTGTATTTTACAATTTCAAAATGAAGCGCTTTGTCATCTTCGAGTTGAAGACACACCGCCTTACTCATCAGGACATAGGACAACTGGATATGTACGTCCGCATGTATGATGACCTTATAAAAGGTGAAGATGACCAGCCCACCATAGGCGTCTTACTTTGTACGGATACTGACAATACTATTGCACGTTATTCTGTGCTGAATGATAGCGATCAACTCTTTGCCGCCAAATATATGACGTATATGCCTACCGAAGAGGAACTGCGCCGCGAGATAGAACAGCAAAAGGAGTTCTTCTTGCTGCAAAACAAAGGTGTGGATGACTTATCGGAGAAGTTGAGGATGCATGTGACAGATCTTTCATTATCCGTTAGGGCGCTGTCTATTCTGAAGTCTGCTAATTGCAGAACGATTGCCGATATTCTGAAACTTCGAAAGTCAGACCTCCAAAGGTATCGTAATTGTGGGAATAAAACCATCGAGGAGATAGATAATGCCTTAGAATCAATTGGCATCGAATGGGAGTAATCTTATGTTTTATTGATTATGAGTGAATTATTTGCATCTATAAAGGCCTTCATAGAAAAGGGGAATATTATTATTTTCCTTTTGGCTATTGCAGTAGCGATATTTACGTATCAGGTTTTTGCGAAAGAATTACTATGGGCTATTTTTGCTTTCTGTATTGCATATGCCGTTTTTTATGGTATTCAGAGCTGGTACAATGATTATAAAGAAGACCTTTGTCATATCAAGCAAGAGAGAGAAAAAAGAGAAATAGAGAATCGGAGAATACAGCAGGCAGAAGAACAGGCTCAAGTTAACAAAGAACAACAGGAGGCAAATCTTCGAACCTTATATGAATCATTACCAGAGGATGTGAAAGAAGGATTAATCTTACTCTATCGACTTCCTGAGCCTGATGGTGGTTTTGCAAATTCACGAATAATAAGGGAAGGCATAGAGAACATTGATAAAATTACTAATGCATATCATCAGGTTCGTATTTTCTTGAATCTTGAGAATCTGATTGAAATCAGAAATAGCATCAAATCCACAATAGTCATTATATCTCCGGAGTTTTATGAGATTTTGGGAGAGAAAGCAAATGCAAAGTAATAGTATGGAAGAGTGGAAAGATTATAAGTTAGGAGAGGTAGGGCGTATTACTACGGGGAAAACGCCTCGTACTTCAATACCAGGATATTTTGATGGAGGCATTCACTTTATCACGCCTGCTGATATTAACAATCCATACAAACATATATGACATACTGCAAGGACACTAACTAAGGAAGGATTAGACTCTATAAAATCATATAATATAGAGGCTGGTAGTATTTGTGTATCCTGCATTGGGAATTTGGGCTATATTGGAATACCAACCATGAAATGTTCCTCTAATCAGCAGATAAACAGTATAACTGTCAATGAAAATTTTGATAAGGACTTTGTCTATTATGCGGTAAAGAACCTCTGGAAATATTTTAAAAACTATGAAGGGCAATCTACCACATTATCTATTCTTAATAAAGGGCAATTCTCTGAAATTAAGATTAAAGTACCTGCTCTAAACACACAAAGACATATTGCTTCAATACTATCTTCCCTTGATGATAAAATCGAGGTGAACAGGCGAATATATGACAATTTAGAACAGCAGGCACAGGCTTTGTTTAAGTCTTGGTTTGTTGATTTTGAGCCTTTCAAGGATGGTGAGTTTGTTGAGAGTGAACTCGGGATGATTCCTAAAGGATGGAGTATAAATGAAGCTAAAGATATATTTGATATCAATATAGGTAAAACTCCTCCAAGGAAGGAACAAGAGTGGTTTACTGAGAATAAGGATGATAATGTTTGGGTTTCAATCGCAGACATGGGTAGTTGTGGTATGTTCATATCAGACTCTAGCGAATATCTTACTAACGAAGCTATCAAGCGTTTCAATATTCAGATAGTAGAGAGGAATTCCGTTTTACTGAGTTTTAAATTAACGGTGGGACGTGTTGCTATAGCAGATTCGAGATTAACAACTAACGAAGCTATTGCTAGATTTATTCTTCCTGAGGATTATTATCGAGAATTTCTTTATTTATACCTTAAGCAGTACAAATATGGTAATCTTGGAAGTACCTCATCAATTGCGACGGCAGTAAATTCCAAGACGATAAAAGGAATGAAATTATTAATTCCAACAACTAGAATTTTATCGGAGTTCAGTATGAAGATAAACCCTTTATTCGATGAGATAAGGACATTATTAAAGGAATCCCGTCGTCTTTCAGAATTTCGTGACACTCTTCTTCCTCGCTTGATGTCTGGGGAATTAAAAATAGAAATGTAGATATTATAATATAAAATTATGGCAAGTAAAAAAGAAATTATGAAAAGGCTCAATGAGAGGAAAGATGTTCTTATCGAGTTTTTGGATGAGTATAACAAGCTGTATGTCAATACGGCCAATAGACTGATAGCAGGACGTTATGCAGGATTGGGAATGCGGATAACTCAAGAGCCATCAGATAAAGATTCTCATTGTCTTTATGGATGTTATAACTATCTTACAAATGTCGAAATAACAAAACGTCTACAAGATGTCTTTCGTAAGCGAGAAAAGATAGAAGGACACGAGAAAGACCATCGATTGATGGCTAGCAGTTACAAATATTTGGCATCGCGTTTATCGCTTTGCTTTTCACATGACGTCAGACATGAGGTTGTTAAGTCGCCAGATTTTCCAGAACTAATCCAGAAGTTTGATGCCTTGAGGTTCACACTATCTGAAGTGATCCCTTTATCTCATCTGTTGTTTTTTGAACAAGTATCCTTTGTTCCACAAGATTTTACAGGCCATCATCCTACATATCATTCTCTTTTAGAATCATTTCTTTCGAGTATTAGTACTTTTGAGTATTATCTGCCTGAAAAAAACGAGGCACATCAGGTTTTCGATGACTATATAATATCTCACGCCGATGTGGATTTAGAAGAGTTATTGATGAAATAAAATTAGATGATATAACGTTATAAGATTAGATAATATGGTAATAGATGATAAGATACTTGATCAGTTGATAGATTTTGTAGAATCGAATAAGAAATTTAATATCCAAAATCCGTCTGTACGCGCAGGAGTGTATAAGGGCTATCATATACGAGTGGTATTAGATGACCCTGTTGAAGAAGAAAAAAAATAACGCAAAAATATCTTGAAGATATGAGCGAAAACAAATACGGAGAAAACGAATACGAGCAGACCTTGATACAACTGTTCAAGGAGCTGGGCTATGACTACGAATGTGGTTATGACGTGGAGCGTGATTTCCGCGAGCCATATTATGTGGAGGACTTGCAGAAGGCCCTGAAGGCGCTGAATCCTGATGATAGCGAAGAGGTGATAGATGAGGCCTACCGCATCATTACCCACATCAATGAGGGCACGCTAGAGCAGCGGAACGAGCAGCTGATGGACTATCTTCAGAATGGCGTAGAAGTAAAATTCGTGGCTGATGGTAGGAACCAGACTGCATTAGTGAAACTCATAGATTTTGATCAACCCCAGCGGAATCATTTTAAGGTGTGTAACCAGTGGCGCGTGGTGGAGTATGACAAGATACGCTGCGACATCGTGGTATTCGTGAATGGTCTGCCTCTGGTGGTGATAGAACTGAAATCGCCTGCTAACGACAACGTAGAGGAGGAAGATGCCTATCTGCAAATTAAGCAGTACCAGCAGAAGTGCCCTACGTTGTTTGTATATAATGCTTTCTCCGTAACCAGCGACTTTTCTACTTCAAAGGCTGGAACACTTACAGCCAAAGCTAACCGCTACATGGAATGGAAGAGCAAAGATGGTGAGCAGGAAACCAAGGATGCAATAGACTACGACACTTTCTTTGAAGGTATCTTCCCAAAGGAGCGACTGATAGACTTGCTACAGAACTTCATCTGCTTCGATCACAAGGATGGTAAGGCTGCTAAGATTATGGCTGCCTATCATCAGTATTTTGCAGTTAACAAAGCCTTAGTGCACACAGACACAGCCTTGGGCGGAAATGGCAAGATCGGTGTATTCTGGCATACGCAGGGCTCAGGAAAGAGCTTGTCGATGGTATTCTATGTGCATCGTTTGATACAACTGTATCCGCAATGCACCATCGTAGTGGTAACAGACCGCAACGACTTGGACCAGCAGCTATATGAACAGTTTGCTGGATGTCAGAAGTTCCTGCGCCAAGAACCGCAACGTGTAGGTTTCGACCTGAACGAGAAAGGAAAGCTGACAAAAACCGCAGGTCGTGAAGATTTGGTAAGGAAGCTGAAGGATCTGCAGACGGGTGGCATCATCTTTACAACAATACAAAAATTTGAAGAGGGCACAGGATTGCTTAGTGAGCGCGAAAACATCATCGTGATAACTGATGAAGCCCATCGTTCGCAGTATGGCGATGAACATTGGGACGCGAAAGCTGAGAAAATGAAGAAAGGCTTTGCCCTGCTGATGCGTGAGGCACTGCCACATGCTTCATTTATAGGATTCACAGGTACGCCGATTTCTCAGGCAGACAGAGATACCAAGGAAGTTTTTGGCGACTACATCGATGTTTACGATATGACTCAAGCCGTAGAGGACGGAGCAACTAGGCCTGTATACTACGAGAGCCGTGTCATTAATCTGAAACTAAACGAGGATGTTCTCCGGAAGCTGGATGAAGAGTTTGACGCTCTGGCAGACGAAGGAGCCACGGACGAACAGATAGAAAAAGCCCGACAGGATAATAGCGGCATCAAGGAGATACTATGTCACCCTGATACCATCGCCAGCCTGTGTGAAGACATCGTGAATCACTACGAGACCAACCGCCAATATGAACTGACAGGCAAGGCGATGATTGTAGCATATAATAAGGATGCAGCGGTAAAGATCTATAAGAAACTGCTCGAAATGCGTCCTGAATGGGAAGAGAAAGTGCATGTGGTAGCAAGTGCTGCCAATACGGATAAGGAGGAATGGCACGATATTATTTCCCCCAAGAAGAACAAGGAATATGCTGCTCTCTTCAAGGAGGATAACTCACCCATGAAGATTGCCATCGTGGTGGATATGTGGCTCACAGGCTTTGATGTGCCGTCATTGGCTACGATGTATGTCTATAAGCCCATGAAGGGTCATAATCTGATGCAGGCTATAGCCCGCGTGAATCGTGTATTCCCTGAAAAGGAAGGTGGACTGATTGTGGACTATGTGGGCATAGCTGGAGCCTTGAAACAGGCCATGAAGGATTACACCAACCGAGACAGGAAACAGTTTGGCGATCCGGATATCAACAAGACGGCTTTGGTGAAATTCCAAGAGAAACTGGAGATATGCCGTGACTTGCTGCACGGGTTCAACTATCAAAGATTCCTTGATGGTTCAGATCCTGAGCGTGCTCAGATTATCAAGGGTGGCGTGAACTTCTTGCTGAAGCCTGATAAAGAAGACAGGCTGAAGAACTATATGAAGGAGAGCCAGCTTCTGCACAATGCACTGACACTTTGCCGTTCGCTGGTAGAACAGCAAGTGAAGCAGGAAGTGGCCTTCATGGATGCAGTTAGGGTGCTGCTGACACGACTGGCTCAGAAGGGAACTATCAGCAAGCAGGATATCAATGAGCGTATTCGTCACCTGTTGGAGCAGAGTATTCAGAGTGAAGGTGTGGTGAACCTCTTCACCTCAGAAGGAAAGAACTTCTCGCTGTTTGAAGAGGCCTTCCAGCAGGAAATCAAAAAGATGAAGGAGAAGAACCTGGCTGTTAAACTGCTGGAGAAACTGCTGAAGGAAAGCATCCACAAATATGAGCGCACCAATATAGTGCAGAGTAAAAAGTTCTCTGACCTGCTGGCAATGGCACTCTCTAACTATCTGAAAGGAATGCTGACAAATGAGGAGGTGATAGAAGAGCTGCTCCGCATGGCAGAGGAAATCAAGAAAACCGAAGAGCAGGGAAACAGTCTTGGTCTTTCACAAGAGGAAAAAGCTTTCTACGATGCACTCAGTTCACCGGAAGGTATACGTGAGGCCTATAGCGACGAGGAATTTGTGGCTCTAACTAAAGAACTCACAGAACAGCTACGCAGAAACCGGACTATCGACTGGAATCGCAAGGAATCGTCGAGAGCGAAGATGCGTGTGCTGGTGAAGCGATTGCTGAAGAAATACAAATATCCACCTGAAGGTCAGGAAAAGGCGCTAGAGGTAGTAATGGCTCAGTGTAACAAGTGGGCTGATGATGATGATAATTACTACAATGATGAAGTAGGCACTGTAGAAGCGGCTAAGAGTCAGGCTGCTCAAATAGCAGGTCAAGGAGGTACTGTGATTCAGCATATCACCATCCAGAATCATTTCCACAAAGGAGGACAGACTGTTATCAATCAGGAAACAAGACTGATACCTCCTGGTTCTATCCTTGAAGATGTAAATGATGATGGAGAAGTGCGTAAACTTGTTCATAATATGATGGAACTGTATGAAGGCACCACGATATTGAATATTGTTGTAGAGTGTCAGAAGGAGTTCCAGGAAAAGTATTTCAGCATGAAAGCCAATGACTGGCGCCACTTGATACGCGATTATGTAAGAGAAGTTACAAATCGTCAGGATTTGCAGGACACAGAGGTCTTCAGGTATTCAGTGGCTGGATAATAATATAATTTTTGTTAATCGTTTTGAGGTGTGGAGATAATTATTTATCTTTGCATCTCGAATACGTTTTATAGCGTATTGTTCGCATTCTTTTATAAGGATCCAAAGCTCTACAGGGTTATATTAGCCCTACATTTCCCAAGAAGAATTGCGACTACCGCTTCGTGTGATTTATCACAACGGAGGCGGCAGTCGATTTGTATTGGGATAGGAGTAGAGCCCTGGATCTTTTACTGCGATTGTTGCCTCCACCTTTTATATAAAAACTTCAAACTCTAAACATTAAGAATTTATATTTATGGAACTAACAGATGAACAGAAGGTCCGCCATGGTAGCGGTATTCAAAACTACTACTATGGCGGCGTGAGTAAAGTGATAAACCTTAAACTCACAACAGAACAACTAAAGACTATCGTCGACTCAAACGTCTTCAATGGCTCTGTGGGACAATTTATTGAAAGTGTGGAACGAATCATTGACGGCAATGGAAAATCAGAATGAAAGACCCACGCGAGTTTACAACTTCAATCAGCCTGTAGGCCAGTTTATAGAACATGTAGATACCGTAAACTTCTCGCTCGACGGTAACGGACAGTTTCATTTCAGCAATGTTGAACAGGTTAATGAAATAAAAAATGATGAGCAGCCCAGGAACCTCATATTCAAGAAATTCCATGATGGCAAGCAAATCGACTTCAGGAAGATAAGAAAAATAATAGAAGAGAAACTCGTTAATGAGATGACTAATAAATATGAGTGGTATGCAGCCTACAGGATGCTTTATGATCTGAAGATTATGGAGGTGGTGCAGCTCTCAAAGTTTACGGAGCAGATGAACATCTGGTTTCCTGATGCAACAATACCATGCAATAAAGACAGTCTGGGTGACTATGCTACTGGTCATACGGGCAAGCCATTTACACTTTGGACACTTGAAAGTTTTAGAGCCGACAAGAAGAAAGGTCAGTCGGAGTCAGGATTCAACACGCTCTATTATCACTGCCAAGAACTTAAAGCCAATCTTACGCCAATACCTGTCTTGACACAATAAAAAGGGATTTTATCCCTGCCTTTATCCCTGGGTTATCCCTGAGATATCCCTGACATCCCGGAAAATCTGTGTAATCGGATTTTTCGGGATTTTTTCGTTTCCTTTATTAATAACTTTGCACTCAGAAAATTTTTCTTGCAAGAAACATTTCACATTATTAATAATATAAAAGGTCGGCTGAAGGGGCTGACGTTAATTTACAAAAATGAAAAAAAGAAGAAACGAAAGAGTGCGTCTGATGAATCCTCAACCACTGGAGTATGTTCTTGGTCCAGAGGAAACATTGGAGATTATGGAAAAGGGAACCGAGGTGAGTTGCAAACTGGTA
>JAEEGL012673069.1_pt1 | contig 16297 bp, 16 predicted proteins | sample 9134231 | NCBI WGS metagenome assembly JAEEGL01 (sample SAMN16246548, study PRJNA631951) | gut metagenome | biome: gut microbiome; feature: rumen; material: fiber-attached | host: Bos | place: Iran: Karaj | collected 2018-10
GATCTTCATCAGGGCGCGCACCTGTTTGGTCATCCCCTTTTTCTCGATCTCGCCCCAGATCTTCTTATAAATCGTTTCAACGAAGAGCGGCAAAAGCATCAGGGCATTCGGCTTGTATTTGGCGAAATTGCGCAGTAAGTTTTTGAGACTGTCGTTGATGACCATCGTGGCGCCGAGGTTCTGGATGGCCAACTGGCCGCAGGTGATCTCGTAGGAGTGGTTCATCGGCAGGCAGTCGACGAATACGTTGTTCTCGTTGAACTGCGTCATCGACTGGCAGGAACCGTTGGTGGCGGCCACGAAATTCTTATGGGTGAGCATGACGCCCTTGCTGGTGCCGGTGGTGCCGGAAGTGAAAAGAATGGCGGCGATATGGCCGAGATCGGGCTCCGGATCGGTAAAGGCGGTGTTGCCGGATTCATAAAGGGAACGGCCGAGGTTCAGCAGCTCCCGGAAAGCGATCACGTTTTCCCTCGTACAATCCTCCGACCAGTCGGCAATCGGGATGAAATACCGGACGCTGGGGAGCCGGTCGGCGTAACGGATCAGCCGGGCGTTGAATTTTTCGGTGTAGACGACGGCGCTGCAGCCGGTCCGGTTCATGAACTCGATCAGGGTGTCGTCGTCTAGATCCTTGTCGAGCGGCACCGTTGTCCCGTTGCCGGCGATGACCGCAAAAAAGGCCGTCATATAGGAAGGATGCGTGTCGCCGACGATGGCGACGGTCTTCCCGAGAAGTCCCAACTCGCCGAGAGCGGTCCCGAAGGCCAGAACGCGCTCGTAGTTCTCGCGATAGCTGAGGCGTTTTTCTTCTTTGTTTTCCTGATAGATGTAAATGCTTTTTTCTTCAAACTGCTCGGTGCCGACACGCACCATCTGCAGCAGATCCGTGATGACTTTCGGCGGTTTTCTGACAAAACGGTCTTTCATCCGGGAACCCTCCGTTTATCGGTCGATTGGATACGGCGGCAGGAAAAGGGGTTGGCGCGAAAAGGGTGTGACACCGTATACTCATTCATTATATAATACTCAATGGATTTTGTCAAGACGGGAAATGAAAAGAGTCGGTAAAAAAAGATCGGCCGCTGACCGAACGGTCAGCGGCCGGAGAGAACGCGGTTCAGTGGAGAATGCACTTCTCGGTATCTTTATCGAAGATATGGATCCGGGTCGCGTCAAGCGCCAATTTGATCTCGTCGCCGGTTCTTGCCGTCGAGCGGGGAGACACGCGGGCGATGAGGTTCTGGGGCGTATGAGGATCGAGGCCCTCGGTGGAGACGTAGAGGTAGATCTCGGCGCCCATCAGCTCGGTCACGTCGACGTGGACGTCGATGACGGAATCCGCCATCGTGCTGATCGCCAGCGGTTCGTCCTTGAGGCACTCGGGACGGATGCCGAGGATGACTTCCTTGTCGATGTAATCGGCGAGGTTGGGATCCTGCGCCTTGTCGGCCGGGAGCTTGATCTCGTTTTTGCCGAAAATCACGTATACATCGGAGCCCTTCTTCTTCACAACGGCGTCGATGAAGTTCATCTGAGGTGTGCCGATGAAGCCGGCGACAAAGGTGTTGGCCGGGTAATCGTAGAGGTTCTGCGGGGTATCGACCTGCTGGATCAGGCCCTCTTTCATGACGACGATACGCGTCGCCATCGTCATGGCCTCGACCTGGTCGTGGGTAACGTAGACGAACGTCGTGCCGAGAGCCTGATGGATCTTGGTAAGCTCGGTTCTCATCGCGGCACGCAGCTTCGCGTCGAGGTTGGAGAGCGGCTCGTCAAGAAGGAAGACCTTCGGCTCGCGGACGATGGCACGGCCGAGCGCGACACGCTGCTTCTGACCGCCGGACAACGCCTTCGGGCGTCTGTCGAGCAGGTGGGCGATATCCAGGATGCGGGCGGCCTCTTCGACCTTGCGCTTGATTTGTTCCTTCAGTACTTTACGGAGCTTCAGACCGAACGCCATATTGTCGCACACGGTCATGTGCGGATACAGCGCGTAGTTCTGGAACACCATGGCAATATCTCTGTCCTTGGGAGCCACGTCGTTGATAAGACGGTCGCCGATGAAGAGCTCGCCTTCCGTGATCTCCTCTAGACCGGCGATCATGCGGAGCGTCGTGGTCTTACCGCAGCCGGAAGGACCGACGAAAATGATGAATTCCTTATCTCTGACTTCAAGGCAGAAATCGGAAACGGCAGTAACGCCGCCGGGATACTTTTTGTAAATGTGTTTGAAAGAAAGACTTGCCATGATTATCCTCCTGAAATGGTTGACGGCAGAAGCGCGCCGGTTCGGTCCGGGACGCCGTAAATACCGACAAAATGGGATTTTTACCTTATCTATTTTACCAAAAACGAGCGCGAAAAGAAAGAGGATTTTTCTCCAAAAATAGAGGCTTCAATTTGGTCATTATGTATAATTATGGCCGAATTTCCGAAGAAAAGCGCTTGGGGAAGCGGTCCAACCTTCTCATTTATTAAAAAATCAGTTTTTCATTGTCAGACTGATGCGCTTTTTTTGCGGATCGACCGAGAGAATCCGGACGGTGACGCGGTCGCCCACCGACAGCACCTCCGACGGATGGCGGATGTATTTGTTCGAGATCTGGGAGACGTGGACCAGGCCGTCCTGATGGACGCCGATGTCGACGAAAGCGCCGAAGTCGATGACGTTGCGGACGGTGCCGGTCAACTCCATGCCGGGCTTCAGATCGTTCAGATCGAGGATGTCGTCCCGGAATTCGGTCTGCGGCAGGGAATCGCGGACGTCGCGCCCCGGCTTTTCCAGTTCACTTACGATGTCGTTCAATGTGGGCTCGCCGATGCCGAGCTCGGCGCTGAGTCTGGCGCTTCCGTATTGTTTCACGTCCTCGCGCAGGCCGGACAGCCGGGCGGCCCGGACATCATCCTCGGAATAGCCGAAGCGGGCAATCAGCGATTTGGCGGCGGGATAGGATTCGGGGTGGACGCCTGTGGCGTCAAGGACCTCGGAGGAACCGGAGATCCGGAGGAAGCCGGCGCACTGTTCGTACGCCTTGGCGCCGATCCGCGGGACTTTCAGGATTTCGGCGCGGCAGCGGAACTCGCCGTTTTCCTCGCGGTACCGGACGATGTTCCGGGCTGAGACCGCGTTGATGCCGGCCACGTAGGAAAGCAGGGAATGAGAGGCGGTGTTGAGGTCGACGCCGACCGAGTTGACACAGTCCTCGACCACGCCGCCGAGCGCCTCGGAGAGCCGGGCGGGCTTCATGTCGTGCTGATACTGTCCGACGCCGATCGACTGCGGATCGATCTTGACCAGCTCGGCGAGCGCATCCTGTAGCCGGCGCGCGATCGAAACGGCGGAGCGCTGCGTGACGTCGAAATCGGGGAATTCGTCGGCCGCCAGCTTGGAGGCGGAATAGACCGACGCCCCCGCTTCGCTGACCATGGCGTAGCGGACTTTGCCGGGCAGTTTTTTCAGCAACCCGGCGATGAAGATCTCGCTTTCTTTGGAGGCGGTCCCGTTGCCGATCGCCACCACGTCGACGCCGTAGCGGCGGATCAGATCGCCGGTGATGCGTTCGGCCTCCGCGATACGCTCCTGCGGCTTGGTCGGATAAATGACGGCCGTGTCGAGTACTTTGCCGGTGCGGTCGACGACCGCCAGCTTGCAGCCGGTCCGGTAACCGGGATCGAGTCCGAGCACGGTCTTGCCTTTCAGCGGCGGCGTCATGAGAAGGTGCTTCAGATTTTCCGAGAAAAGCTTGATGGCGCCTTCGCTGGCGCGGTCAAACAGCTCGGAGCGGATCTCCCGCTCGATCGACGGCGCGATCAGCCGGTCATAGCTGTCGATGGCCGCCCGCGCGATATAGCGAAAGGCGGGGCTTTTCGGCTCGGTCACGATGCAGTCGAACAGATCGTTCAGGATCAGATCGGACGGTACCGACAGGGAGACCTTCAGGATTCCCTCCTTTTCCGCCCGGTTGACGGCGAGGACGCGATGGCCCGGGACGGCGGAGAGTTTTTCCCGATAATCGTAATACATGGAATAGGTCCCCTCGGCGTCCTCCCCGATCTTCTCGGTACAGAGCACGCCGTGCGCGAAGGAAAGCCGGCGGATCCGGCCGCGGTAATCGGCGTTGTCCGAGATCGTCTCGGCGATGATGTCGCAGGCGCCCGTCAGCGCGTCGACGGCCGTGAGGACGCCTTTTTCTTCGGAAAGGAAGGTTTCGGCGGTCTCGTCGATCGACGGCTCGTACCGCCGCCGCTGTTCGGCCAGCAGATCGGCCAGCGGCGCGAGCCCCCGCTCGCGGGCGACGTCGGCGCGCGTTTTGCGGTGCGGTTTGAAAGGACGGTAGATGTCCTCGATCTCGGCAAGGATCGCGGCGCGATCCAGGGCGGCCTCCAGCTCCGGCGTGAGTTTTTCCTGCGCCTTGATCGCGGCGCGGACCTCCTCGCGGCGCTTATCGAGATTCCTCAGGTAGGAGAGTCGCTCGTTCAGCGTGCGAAGCACGGTATCGTCGAGCGATCCGGTGACCTCTTTGCGGTAGCGGGCGATAAAGGGAATGGTGTTTCCCTCGTCGATCAGTCCGACGGCGGCGCTGATCTGTTTTTGCGGCAGAGAGAGTTCTTCCGACAGTGTTTTCAGAATATCCATTCAGCTGTTCCGTTTCTTGAAGGTAGATGGTTTTTTATTAGAATACCACATTCCGGCCGGAAAATCAAGCGGTTTTCGAATCCCAATGAAAAAAACGCTTGCCAAAAGGGAAAAAACGGAGTACAATAAAAGGGAACGGGCACGGCAGAAAAGAAAACGGAACAGGGACGCAATATGGAGTACACAGGAAAACTGATCAAAGGCGTCGGCGGTCTCTACGAGGTCCGCCTCGAAAACGGCGAAACGATCTGCTGCAAGGCAAAGGGGGCTTTCCGGCACGAGAGCGTAACGCCCTGCGTGGGCGACGACGTGACGGTCCGCGACGAAGAGGGCTGTCTGCTGCAGGAGATCGCACCGCGCCGGAACGTACTCATCCGTCCCCCGATCGCAAACGTCGACGTTCTCTTTATCGTTTTCGCGGCGGTCGAACCGGAACCGGTCCCGCTCAATGTCGACAAGCTTACCTGTATAGCCGTACACGCCGGGATCCGTCCCGTTATCACGGTAACTAAGGCCGACAAAGCGCCCGAAAAGGCGGAATCGCTGGCGGCGATCTATCGGGACGCCGGGTTCCCCGTATTTATTACGGGCGGCGATCCGGCGGCGGTCCCGACGATCCGGGATTATCTGCACACCGCCTGCCGCGGCGCGACGGTCTGCTTCGCCGGCGCCTCCGGCGTCGGGAAATCGACCTTGATCTCTGCGCTGTTTCCGTCGCTCTCGCTGAAGACCGGAGCGGTCAGCGCCCGGATCGGACGCGGGAGGCACACAACGCGGCACGTGGAGCTGTATCCCTTCGACCGGCTGTTCTGCGATGGGACGGCAGGTTATTTGGCCGATACGCCGGGCTTTTCGCTTCTGGATTTCGTGCGTTTCGATTTTCTCGACAAGGAAGCGCTCCCCGGGACCTTCCCGGAATTCGCGCCTTTTCTCGGCTCCTGCCGCTACACCCGCTGCACGCATCTCTGCGAGGAGGGCTGCGCGGTCTGCGAGGCGGTGCGGAGGGGAGAGATCGGCGTTTCGCGCCACGAAAGTTATATTTCGATTTACCGTGACTTAATGAACAAACATAAATGGGACAAATAACCGAATCGGGGCGGCAGAGCCGCTCAATTCTGTCAAAACCGCGTATTGACAGCGGACGGCTTTTGTGTTACCATATCGGCAAACCCGATTCCGAAAGGACGATAATAAGATGAAATGGCTGAAAAAAATCGGTAAGCGTTACTTTATCGACGCCATGGGCGCTATGGCGCAGGGCCTTTTTGCCTCGCTCCTGATCGGTACGATCTTCAAAGCGCTCGGCATGATCCCCAAGCTGGATTTCTTCGCCACGATCGGCGGCTATGCGCAGGCGATGGCGGGGCCGGCTATGGCGGCCGCGATCGCCTGGTCGCTGAAGGCGCATCCCCTCGTGATCTTTTCCTCCGCGGCGGTGGGGTACGCCGCCAACAGTCTCGGCGCGGCCGGAGGCCCCCTCGCCGTCTTTTTCATCGCGATCGCGGCCGCCGAGATCGGCATGCTGGTTTCGAAAAAAACGAAGGTCGACATCATCGTGACGCCTTTTGTTACCCTGCTGATCGGGGGCGGGCTATCGCTTCTGATCGCGCCGTTTATCGGAAAGTTGGTCGGGTATATCAGCAGCTTCATCGGTTGGGCGGCTCTTCAGGCGCCGTTGGTGACCGGGCTCATTGTCTCCGTCGTCATCGGGATCTGCCTGACGCTTCCGATTTCGAGCGCGGCGATCTGCGCCGGACTGGTTCTGACGGGCAGTGCGGCTGCGGCCGGCTCCTCCGAGGGGCTCGCGATTGCCGGCGCGGCGGCGGTTGCCGGCTGTTGTGCGCAAATGGTCGGTTTTGCCGTCATCAGCTTCCGCGATAACCGGTGGGGAGGCGTTCTCTCGCAGGGCATCGGGACCAGTATGCTGCAGATGCCGAACATTGTCCGCCGTCCGCAGATCTGGATCGCCCCGATCCTCGCCTCGGCGATCACCGGGCCGTTGGCCGTCTGCGTGTTCGATCTGAAGATGTACGGTGCGGCCATCAATTCCGGCATGGGGACTTGCGGTCTGCTCGGCCCGATCGGGCTGGCGCTGGGATGGCTGGATCCCGCCAACGGTTATCCGGGCGAGGTCACGGCGCTCCACTGGATCGGTCTGGCGCTGGTCTGTCTGGTGCTGCCGGCCCTGCTGTCCTGGCTGTTCAATCTACTGCTCCGCAGAATCGGTTGGGTCAGGGACGGCGATATGAAGCTGGAGAGCTGATCCGTTTCGAAAAAGAAAACGCCCGGACGCGGGAAACGCGTCCGGGCTGTTTTTTCGGCAAAAGGATACGAAGTTATTTGACTGCCCGACAGACGTAATAGAGCCGCTCGTCGGTCTCCGACGGAACGCGGCCGTTCCGGTCGCCGGTCGTTTCGAGGCGTTCGAAGCCGGCATCGTCCAGCAGGGCGTTCAGTGTTTTGGGAGACCAGCAGCGCTCCCGCTGATGTTCGTCGAAGCGGCGCCACCGGCCGTTCTCTTCCGAGAAGATCGTCAGCTCGAAATCACAGAGCCCGGACTTCGCGTCAAAGCGGTTTTTCCAGCCGCAGAAAACGCCGGGCGCCTCCAGAACGTAATGCTCGTTTCCGTAGACGTGTCGGAATTTATACGGGGTGTTGACGTCAAAAAGGAAGAGCCCGCCGGGATCCAGATAGTTGTGAACCAGAGACAGGCATTTTTTCATTCCTGCCAGGCCGGTCAGATAGTTCAGACTGTCGAGACAGCAGACGACGGCGCTCACCGTGCCGTAGAGTTCGAAGGCGCGCATATCCTGACAAAGCCAAAGAATATCGGCGCCGTTCGGCTTGCTGCGGGCGACGGCGAGCATATCGGGGGATCGGTCGATGCCGATCATATCGTAGCCGGCGGCCGCCAGCAGCAGCGTGATCGCGCCGGTGCCGCAGGCCAGATCCAGGACCAGCGCGCCGTCGGGTACGCCGTATCGCTGCATCCGCCCGGTCAGGTAGGCCGCCCGGCCGGCGTAATCGGCGTCGGCGTTCAGCCGGTCGTAACAGAAGGCAAGGGACGAATAGGGAGGATTCATTTTTTCCTTTCGATCCGCGAGAGGATCTCGGCGTAGCCGCTGCTGCCGTATTTGAGGCAGCGGTTGACGCGGCTGATGGTGGCGGTGCTGAGGCCGGTCTTTTCTGCGATTTCGGAATAAATATAACCGTTGTCAAGCAGTTTGGCAGCCGTCAGGCGCTTGGCCATTTCGGTGATCTCGGATACGGTGCAGAGATCCGAAAAAAAGGCGCGGCATTCTTCGACATCGTTCAGAGAAAGGATGGCTTTGAACAGGAGGTCGGTTTGTTCGTCTCTGATTTTTCCTGACATGGTTTTTCTCCTCTTTGCTGATCATGAATATCTGTCATAACGGGATGCCAGACCCCGGAGGCGGGCGCCCCGCTTATTCAAATTATAGCATTCCGAACGCGATTTGTCAAGATTGAAAGGAGGCGGGTCTGTCAAGATGGAACGGGATTGTTGACAAGAAATCTGAAATATGATATACTGAATAACATAAAACCGAAAAAAATATCGCCAGCTCGAAAGAGGAAGGCGAAGGGGTTATCGGTTGGGACCGGCCCGCTTCGGCGGGCGATGTTCGAAAAGACGGATCCCGGTGCGGGAAAGGCGGCGCTTCGGTGAAGATCAGGATACATTTGAAAGCTACGGTAACAGATCTTGTGCAGGCCGAACGGTATCGGCAGTCGACGGTCAACGGCCGCTTTACGGCCGATGACGGCCGGGTCCTTTCCTGCGAAGAGATTGCCGACGCCTGCGGGGAAACGATGGAATATCACGTGATCGGCGACTATGAACGGGAAAACGACCGCGTGACGATCTCCTATGCCGAGACGCCTGACTTCGGCTTTGCCGCCACGACTTCTCTGATTTTCAACGCGTCGGAGCGCGGTGTTCTGACGCTGCTCCGGACCGGCGAGGTCAGCGGCGTTTTTCGCTTTGACGACCGCGACCGCCGTCAGCGCTGCAGTTATGAAACGCCGGTCATGCCGGTCGAGTTTACCGTCAATACCCGGAAACTGCTCAATACCGTCGATGAAAACGGCGGCGCGGTGCTGCTGGATTATTATCTCGAGATCCGCGGCGTCAACACCGAGCGGAACCGGCTGTTTATCGAGGTGAGGCCGATATGAGCAAACCGGCGGTCAGACCGCCCCTGACGCCGAACGAGTTTCGGACGGAGCTGAAAAAGCTCTCGGGCGGCTATCTTTTCTGCGGGGAAGAAAGTTATCTGAAGCGCCGGTATCTGCAGTCGGCGCGGGAGATCCTGTTCGGGGAAGAGGACGATGTCTTTAACCATATCCGGCTTTCCGGCCCAGGCCTGACGCCCGACGCGGCCATGGGCGCGATCGAGCAGCTGCCGGTGATGAGTGACAGAAAACTGATCGAGGTCGCCGGTGTACCGTTTGACGGGCTGAGCGACGCCGAAAAGGACGAATGGGTCGCCGTTCTGACGCAGCTGCCGCAATATGAGTATAACGTTCTGATCCTCTGCGCCGAGCCGGACGAATTGGATCCCGGCACGGCGAAGCAGCCGTCGGCCGCTCTTCAGCGGTTTTCCGGCGTGCTGAAGCCGGTCCTTTTCGCGCGGGAAACGCCGGCGAGGCTGGCCGGCTGGATTGCCAAGCATTTCGCGGCCAACGGCGTCGCGGCGCCGCCAGACGCGGTGAACCGGCTGCTGGCCGAGTGCGGGTGCGATATGTATACGCTGGCCTCCGAGATCGACAAGCTGACCTGGTATGTGCTTTCGGCCGGGCGGGAAAAACTGACCGAGGCCGACGTCGCGCTCGCCGCCTCGGGATCGAAGGAGATCGCGGCCTTTGATTTCGCCAACGCCATCCTGGACCGCCGTCCGGAGGACGCGCTCGCGATCCTGAAAGAGCAGGAGCGCCGCCGGGAACGGCCGGAGGTCCTGCTGAGCGGGATCTCGCGCGTGATCTGTGATCTGGCCGCCGTTCGGGCGCTTTCCGATGCCGGCGTTTCTTCGGCCGGAATCGCCTCCCGGCTCAGGATGCACGAATATAAGGCCGGGCTTTACGTCAGAAGCGCCGCCCGCTGCGAGGCGGCCGAGCTCGAGCGTCTGGTCGGACGCTGCTACGAGGCCGACCGGCTCATCAAGTCCACGCCGGTGGACAGTTATACCGTGCTGGACCGCCTGGCCGTCGAAACGGCCGCCCGATAAGCGGTCTGTCCGCCTCGGAGGATCATTATGGCTGACTGTGTTCCGTCTTGGAAGCAAAAAGTAAAATACGCGCTGATCACGGCGCTTTCGATCGCGCCGGCGCTCGCCGTGATGCTGCTCTCCGCCGCCTACAATCTGACGGCCAACGCGGCCGGCTACGGACTGACGGTCCGGTTTCCGCTGCTGCTGGGAGCGCTGACGGTCTTTTCGCTGTTGGCATCGACGGTGCTGGGGCTGGTCCTGCGCCGCCGGATGATCGCGCTGCTGCTCGCTGTCCTGTTCTGGCTCAGCTTTTTCTCGTATCTTTGTATTTCGCTCGCCGGTACGAGCGATCCCGCGGAGGACGCGTTCTTTGAGACCGTCCTGATGATCTTTTCGCTGCCGGTCTGGTCCTATATGCCGATCGCCGAGATGTTTGGAAACGGCGCCGTCGGCGCGGCGCTCTGTCTGACGGCGCTTCCGGCTGTTCTGAATACGGCTTCCGCCGTATTTCTGTCGGTATCCGACCGGCGGAGGGAGGAAAGCCGTGAGTGACCGAATTCCTATCGACCGCCCCGTGATCGTGGAGGGCAAATACGATAAGATCCGGCTGTCCTCGGTGATCGACGCCGAGATCCTGACCACCGACGGTTTTCGGATTTTCCGGGAGACCGAAAAGGCCGCGCTGATCTGCCGGCTCGCCGAAAAAAAAGGGGTGATCGTCCTGACCGACAGCGACGGCGGCGGGCTGGTGATCCGCAACTATTTCCGCTCGGTCCTGCCAAAGGACAAGCTGATCCATTTATATATCCCGCCGGTTCCCGGCCGGGAGCGCCGCAAGACGGCCGACTCCCGCGAGGGGCTGCTCGGCGTGGAGGGAATGGAGACCGAGACGCTGCGGGCGTTGTTTCTGCCCTTTGCAGCCGACGCCGGGAGAGAGCCGGCGGAAAAAACGCCGGTCACCGTGACCGACTTCTATGAGGACGGCCTGTCCGGCCGCCCCGGCAGCCGTGAAAAACGCGCCGCCCTGTGCCGCAGATGCGGTCTGCCGCTTCAGCTGAGCAGCAGCGCGTTGCTGGCTGCGATGAATCTGCTCTACGGCAAAGAGGTCTATCGGGACCTGATCCGCGAGATCGGGACCGGAACGGAGAACCATCATGAAAACGGGTAATCATCTGCGCCACGGCCGCATCGTCGTCCGGACGGCGGTCTTCCGCGTGTGGAACTGGCTGAAGGAGCACCGCGACGTCGTCCGATACGTGATCGTCGGGGGCCTGACCACGCTGATCGATTTTGTCATCAGCTTTCTCCTTTACCGCTTCGTCAACGAGCATATCGCCAACGTCGCCGCCTGGATCGCGGCGGTCCTGTTCGCGTTTGCCGCCAATAAACTTTGGGTTTTCGAGAGCAAAACGAGGACGCCGGGCCGCGTCGTCGCCGAACTGGCGGCTTTTGCCGGCGGAAGGCTGCTGACGCTGGGGATGCAGGAGCTGATCTTCCTTGTCGCGACCGACTGGCTGAGGATCCCGGCCCGGTACGTGAAGATCCCGGCGTCGATCCTTGTCATCATCGCCAATTATTTCCTGACGAGATTCGTCTTCCGGCGCAGGAAGACGGAAGAGCGGAAGCCGCCGGCAGACGATCCGGAAGAGACGCTTCCCGCCGGTTCGGCGGAAAAATCGACCCCCGATTTCTCCGGAAGCGAAGAAGCGGAGCTTTCCCCCGCCGCTTCGAGCGGCGGGACCGAAGAAACGTCGATTCCCCGCGAAAATCATCCTATCAGTTCGAACGAAAGGGAGAAAGACAAGTGAAACCCAACACCAAGCGCACCCTCCTGGTCGGCTTTGCCTTCTTCGGCATCTGTTCTTTCTGGCAGCTGTACGACAACATCATCACCCTTATCCTGAAATTCGATTTCGGCGTCAGCGACCTGGTCTCCGGCTGGGTCATGTCTCTCGACAACATTTTCGCGCTGGTCCTGCTGCCGCTGTTCGGCGCGCTGTCCGACAGGACGCGCACCCGGTTCGGGAAACGCATCCCCTATATTTTCATCGGGACCGTGATTGCGGCGGCTGCCTTCGTGCTGATGCCGGTCGCGGCGGAGCTCCGGCACATGGCGTTCTTTATCGTGATGCTGCTGGTCGCGCTGCTGGCGATGAGCGTTTACCGCTCACCGGCGGTCTCGCTGATGCCTGACGTCACCCCGAAGCCGCTCCGCTCCAAAGCCAACGCGATCATCAATCTGATGGGAACGATCGGCGGTCTGGTCGTGCTGATCTGCGTCTCTCTTCTCATGAAGACTGAGTATTACGCCGTCTGCGAAAACGGCCACCGGACCGTGATCGAGAGCAGTTCGGCGGCACGGTATCTCTGCGACGGCTGCGGTGTCGAGCATGAAATGGCCTCGGTCGAGCTGGGCCTGTCGCACGGCAGTTATCTGCCGCTGTTCGCCATCACGGCCGGGATCATGCTGATCTGCCTTGCCGTCCTGCTGATTTTCGTCAGAGAAAACCGGTTCGTCAGAGAGCGCGAGGAGACCGAGAAAGCGCTCGGCCTCTCCGACGACGCCGATTACGAAGCCAACGGGAAGGGCGGGGAGAAGTTACGCCCGGAGGTCCGCCGCAGTCTGATCTTCCTGCTCTGCTCGGTGGCCTTCTGGTTCATGGGATACAACGCGGTCACGACCGCCTTCTCCAAATACGTGGTGTGGTACTGGAATCTGCCCGACGGCGGATTTGCCAACTGCCTGATCGTGGCGCTGGCGGCGGCCGCCGTCTCCTATATCCCGATCGGTATCCTGTCGGGTAAGATCGGCAGGAAGAAGATGATCCTTTTCGGGTGCGTTCTGCTGACGGCGATGTTCGGCGCCGCGTTCTTCTTCCGTCAGTATCATCCGGTCATCAATGTACTGTTTGCGCTGGTCGGCGTGGCCTGGGCCTCGATCAACGTCAACTCCTATCCCATGGTGGTGGAGATGAGCCGCGGAAGCGACATCGGACGCTACACGGGGCTTTACTATACGTTCTCCATGGCGGCGCAGGTCGTGACGCCGATCCTGTCGGGGTACCTGCTCGACGTCAGCTACCGGACGCTTTTCCCTTACGCGACGGCTTTCACGGCGCTGTCTTTCGTCACGATGCTGTTCGTCAGGCACGGTGATTCGGTCCTGCCTCCGAAGAAATCGCTCCTCGAACATCTCGACGTGGATAACTGACGGCTTATGGGTTTTCTGTATGCGGCGGCCGCCCTTGCCGTTCTGATTCTGATTTATCTCTTCCTGATCTTTCCCGGCCGCGGCAAACGGGCCGCGGCCTTCGCGGGGCTGAAGATCGCGCACCGCGGTCTGCACGGCGACGGGCTGACGGAGAACACGCTGCCGGCTTTCCGGGCAGCCCGTGACGCCGGCTTCGGCGTCGAGCTGGACGTTCAGCTCTCGGCGGACGGGATCCCGGTCGTCTGCCACGATTATGATCTCAACCGGGTGTTCGGGATTGACCGGACCGTCTCGTCGCTGACGGCGGCCGAACTGCGTGAGATCGGCGTTCCCGCTTTTTCCGAGGTTCTCGCGCTGCTGGACGGCCGCGTGCCGCTGATCGCCGAGATGAAGGGCGAGACGCTCGACACCCCCGTCTGCCGGGCATCGGCGCCTCTGCGCGAAGGATATACCGGCCTCTGGTGCGTCGAATCCTTCAATCCGTTCCACGTGCGCTGGTTCCGGAAGCATCGCCCGCAGGCGATCCGCGGCCAGCTCTCGACGCGCTTCGGGAAAGGGGAACGGTTCTCCGAGAGCGTCATGAATTTCGTCCTGCGGCATCTGCTGCTCAATTTCCTCGGCCGGCCGCAGTTTATCGCGTACGGCTACCGGTACGACGACGGCGTTTCCTTCCGGCTCTGCCGGCTCTTCGGAGCGCTGCCGGTCGGATGGACGCCGGCGGGCGAAAAGGAGATCGCTGAGGCGGAACGCCGTTTTTCGACCGTTATTTTCGAGAAGGCCGGCGCGACAACAGCCGAGAAAGAAGCGTGATCTGACGTCGTTCGCTCCGCAGGATCCGCACGCCGGTCCGCCGGTCCGCCGGCTCCGAGAGCCGGGGCAGGAGCAATCGGTATCGCGAGGCGGCCCGCCGCTTTTCCCGTCGTTCTTCCGTCAGATGCGCCCGGACGCCGGCCGGAGAAGCCGCATCGCCGAAGGACGGCCGGCATGGCGCAGCCGGCAAGCCGCCTGACAGCAACGCCCGGAAAACGCCTGCCCGGGTGCCGGTGCCGAGCCCGGCGAAGAGGCGCAGTGTTTCGCCGGCCATCGTCTCCAGAAGACAGGAGACGGCCGGGGCCCGATCCCGGAGCAGCAGACTGCGCCACAGACAGCGGTCGACCGAAGCAAGACAGCTGAGCCCCAGCACCGTGCCCGCCCGGCTGTCCGCAATGACTCTGTTTTCCATGAAAAAAGGACCTCCCGCCTATATTGGTACTTTGTGACCAGTATATGAGGGAGGTCTTGTCTTTTGTCGCGTCAGACGTTGTCCTTTTTGCGCAGCTTGACCCGTTCGCCGTCGGGGTATTCGAGATAGGTATTGTCGAGGATGCCGGTCAGCTGGGCGCGGACGGCGAGCAGATAGGCGGCGCGGAGCTGCCGCTGCTCCTCTTTTTCCGCCGGACTCAGCCCGAGGGTTTTCTGTTTGCGGGCGAGCGCGTTGATCCGGTCCAGATCGACGCCGCCGTCTGCGGCGGAGGATTCCTCCGGCAGGATCAGCTCTCCGAAGAAAGCCGGAACGTGAAAGTCGGGCTCCGGCGTTTCGATCGGATGCCACATTCCGAAATGAGGAAAGGCCGTGTCGTCGCCGCATTTGTAGAAATTGCCGCGCAGCGCCCGGAAGGCGGGCGCGCCGGTCAGCGCGAGGATTTTCCCGGGCGACAGGATCGCGTCGACCTGCCAGAAACCGTCTCCGACGGTCGCGGCCGGCTTTCCGCCTTCGGCAAAGACGTCGCAGAAGATCCGGTCGCCCCGGCCGGTTCCGACCTCGCATCGATAACCGCCTCCCGCGTTCATCTCCAGATTGAGATAGCGGTCGGTTCCGCCCGGCATCAGAAAGAATTCCAGACAGCTGTCTCGCCACGCTTCGGCCTCGGGGCCGCCGTGCCAGCGGATCAGCGGATCGTCTTCCCGGCAGATCATCCGGAGACAAAGGTTGCCGTTCCAGAACGAGAGCCGCGCCGAGGCGTAGGGCCGGTAGCCGTTATCTTCCCATCCGAAATGGGCGATGACGGCCTCCGGGACGGCGTCGGACATGGGAGACGAAACGATCCGGTAACGCTTCATGAGTTTACGGGCGGTTGCCGTCCGACCTGTTCCGCTGCCTGCTGCTGCTGATAAAAGGCCGTTTCGGCTTTCCGGCGATTCCGGCGTTCAAGGCGGCGCTTGCGCGTCAGGAGGAGAATGACGGCGATCACGACCGCGGCCACAAGGAGGATCGGCAGCAGATAGATCAGCACGATCACGGTGCCCCGCAGGAAAGAGAGGAAGATCTCCCAGCTGTTGCGGAAAGCCTTGCCGATCTGGGAGCCGAAGGAGGGATCCTCCACGACGGGATCGGTGAGCGAGAGGACTTCGTACACCGTGACCGTGATCGTGGCGTATTCGATCTTCCCGTCGAGACTGCGGAGCAGACTGTCGTAGTACCCGATCTGGCGGCGGACCTCGCTGAGGCGTTCCTCCAGCTTGATCATATCGTCGAGGGTCTCGGCTTTTTCCAGCATGGCGAGCAGCCGCTCTTCCTGGATCTTCAGGGAATTCACGCGGGACTCGGTCTCGTAGTAGCTCTCGGTGACGTCCTCGGAGGAGGTACTCTCTGAGATGATGTTCAGAAAAGAGGAAAGCTGACTCAGAAAGGTGCGGAAGTTGGCGGCGGGGATCCGGGCGACGAGATAGGCGTGCCGGCGTCCGGTGGTTCCCAGACTGTTGCCGGTCGTTTCGGAAGAGCCGATATAGCCCCCGGATCCGCTGATTTCGAGTTCCAGACGATTCAGAGCGTCTTCAAACGACTTGGTTTCAGCGGTGACCTGACCGCGGAGGATCTTTTTCTGTTCGGCGTCGTCGGGAACCGTCCCCGTGTCCTCATAGGGGGATTCGTGATAAGACTCGAGTTTGCTCGCACTGTTGTAGAAATCGAAGTCGGAGCGATAACTGCCCGGAGCGGGGGAATACGATTCGTTCGCGGTTTTTCCGCAGGAGAAGAGGAACGACGCGATCAGAAGCAGGGAAAGAACGGGAAGGGATAGGCGAAGGATTCGTTTCATAACGGTACTCCTTTCTGTTTTTGGCCGTCTTTTGCCGTAACGGCAGGATTCAGCGGGCGGTCGGAAGCTGCGCGATGGCCGTCTCGAGTCCGGCCAGCGTCTCGCGGTATTTGGCGAGCTTGCCTTTCTCCCCCTCCACGAC
>JAEEGL014071901.1_pt1 | contig 16297 bp, 10 predicted proteins | sample 9134231 | NCBI WGS metagenome assembly JAEEGL01 (sample SAMN16246548, study PRJNA631951) | gut metagenome | biome: gut microbiome; feature: rumen; material: fiber-attached | host: Bos | place: Iran: Karaj | collected 2018-10
TAAAAATATTTCTACGGCAAATCTTTGGGATGCGTATGCTTTAGCATATGGGGATGTTGGAACAGATGAACATGAAAGTGGTAGAAAATTAGCAGAATTTATAGGTGAAATATATAAGAAGGTTGACAAGAAGGATATTTCTAAAGATTTCATAATTCCTGACGAGTTGAGAAAAACAAAATTTGTTCCAGGCGATGAAAGTGACGCACGGGAGGTAATATTCTATAAACCTGAAGAAGTATGGGATGAAATAAAAGACAAATCTGGCCTAACAATTATTTCACCTTTTTTGTCTGATGAATTCATATTAGAATCTAAAGATAATATCAAAAATCTTATTTCTACAGAACAGGGTTATGCGAAGCTAAAAGAAGAAACTATAAAATTTATGTTGGACGGAAACCGTGCGTTTTTATTTAATGGTGATCTGCATGCTAAAATATATAGCTGGAATGAGAATGATGAAATTAGATATATTGTTGGCTCCTCAAATGCAACAAAAAATGGTTGTAATATAACAAATGATTCACAAAATATTGAATATAACATCGGTTTTGGAAGTAAAGATGAGATATTTAAATCAATAGAAGAAAGAATAAAACCAATTAATTTAGAAGACTATAAGATGTGGAATCATTATGCATCCGATGATGTTGATTTCAGAAGGGTTTATGTTGAATTTTGGAAGAACAAACGAATTGAATGTGGTAAAAAAGATAATGAATACATAGTATCTGTAGATTTTGCTGAATTTGAACAGTTTAAAAAAAATATTTTACTTGATGGATTCAAGGTACTATGTACTGTAGGCGAGAAAGAAAAAGATATAGAAAAAAATATTGAATTCCGGTTGCCATCGCCGCCTTTATATTTTAGGGTAACAATTAAAAACACAAAAGCAAAAGATGATGATGAAATCGATAGGAAAGAAAAGGTTTATATATTTAGTTTATACGATAAATGGGAAGATGATGAGATAAAGAAACAATTTGATAACAACTGTCGGGAAAACAGATTGAAACTTTTAGAAAAAATGCAAAGCCAAATAATTGAGGGAAAGCAATATAAGAGATTCTCATTGGAACAAAGAAATTCAGATAGTAAAATCAGGCAAGAAAAATCGAAATATAACATAAATAAAGTGTATATTCACGAGGAATTGATAAGGCTAAAACAGAATATGGCTGATGAGGATAGCTTTATTCAAGCATTGGATGAATTAAAATTTATTTCAGAAATGTTGTTAGAAGAAAAACAAGTAGATGATAAACAAACTCGGCTTAAAGAAACCATTGATAAATTGTTGAGGTACAAGAGAGGAAGACGATGAGTAAAATACAGTATCAGGAGGATCAAGCAGAACGAATATATGAGTGTCTGGTCAGTAAAGGAAAAGACAGATATCTTCTGGCTGATGAGGTAGGACTTGGCAAAACAGTTACGTCTGCTCGCGTTATATATAAATTTGCAATAAGCGGTAAACCAATCATCAATATTGGATATATCTGTGGTAACAAAGCTCTTGCTATACAGAATATTAAAAAACTAAGGGAGAGAATTTTGGAGTGTGATAGTGAGGAAAAAACTATTGAAATTGTGGATAAGCCTGCAGAGAATCTTTCATTAGGTTTTTTAACATTAGGTGATAGACCCGAAACGGAAAGTAAGAAAAAGATAGTTATTCATGTTATAACACCGTCCACAACGATTAAAACATTGTCGGAAGGAACCGTCAGAGAGAGGGCTTATGCGTATTGTCTGATTACGGGAAATAAAGATGATAAGAATAAAGACGATTTTCTTTGGGAAGCATGTCTGGGTAAAGCATCCGAGGAAACATTCGTAAAGGAATTGAAGAAAGTTAATATTTGTGGCTTTGAGAAATATAATAGTAGTCTTTACAATTTTAAAATAAATTTTAAAAATAAGATTAAAATAGAATGGCAGAAAGAAAAAGAGAAATGTCTCGAAAAATGTAAAGATGAATGCCTAAAACAAATCTTTTGTGAAGGGAATCTCTCAAAAAAAAATATAAAAAATTATTATGAGAAAATAAGGGAAGAAAAACAAAAAAAAGATACAGAGGAAAGACTTTCAGATTATCTTAAAGCTATTGAAGAAGAAAATCAGGGTGTATTTACGAAGGAATATCTTAAAGAGTTGTCTGGTAAGTTGTCTGGTGAAAAGTCAAGCGACATTTCTAGAAAAGAGAGGAAAACATCGGAAGATATAGAAGAAGGACTTTCTGACATAATAATTAAATATGTAAAAGAATATATAAAACTTGCAAGAAAATGTATGGCGGTTTCAAGCGTTAAAGCAATGAAAATGGATCTTTTTGTTGCGGATGAAATACAGAATTATTCGGAATTATTTAAAACAATAAAGGAAGGCAATACGGAACTCGGATTAGTTGTTCAAGAAATAATTCAAGGTAATCAAAAGTTATTGCTTATGAGTGCCACACCATTTCGCTATCACAGCAAACAGAGTGATTTGGAAAATGAAAACAAAGAAAAGGAAGCAGATGATAATGATGACGAGAAATCAGATGATTCTGAATCAGAAAGCTCAAATATAAAGGGGCAGGATTATCTGGAAAAAGAATCAGATATATATCAGGAATTTCAGACAATTGTAAAGTACTTAAATAAAGATTTTAATTTTATTGGATGGGAAGAATATATACGTGAGAAAGAAAATATTCTAGCTAGCCCCGGTGCTTTCGAAGAGTATAAAGTTATCGTGGATAAACAATCTGAAATGCTTCTTGAATCAAACGTATCACGTGTTGAAAGATTTATGTCGGGAATTAAAAGTGGTTTTAAAGAAGATAATATGATAGCCGACTTGGATGATATCTACTTCAAAGAAATACTTTCTTTTCCCCAAAATGATTTGGAAGTGTATAGAGGTGATGAGACAGTAGATTATAAAATTTTCTACAATGGAGAATGGTATTGCAAAAAAGACAATAAGTATTGGAGATATGATAATGCTGATGATGATTGGGGGTACGAGCTTGAAGGGGACTTGGTATTGGAAGATGAAGACTGGTATATTGAATCGGAGGTTGAAGATAACAAAAAAAAGAACAATATATTAAATGGATTAGAAAATGCACTTAATAGTCATAATCTTCGATTAGATTATATTAAGAGTACACCGGCATATTATTCTTTTTCATATGATTACACTATAGCAAACAAAAACGATGACAAGAATCTTATTTCATATGACCGAGTTGAAAAATATAAGAGATTATTTAATGATGACGAGAGTTCCAAGGATGGCTTGCTGTATAATGCAAGAGTTTCGAAATTATTTAAGGCTATGTATGATGAAGAAGAACAGCATAAGTTGCTTTTCATACCACCGGTTGTCACAAGAGAAGGCAGATGCCTGAAGGGAGTTTATAAAGAAAAAACAGGTAGTTCAAAACGATTATTTTTTACGGACTATCATATGACGCCAAAAAGCTTGTCTGTAATCTTGACATATGAAGCCAATCGCAGAGCTGTGGAAGATTTAAAAAAGAAATATGAAGGTATAGAATCTATAAAATATACATCTGATTCTGAAATAAGTTTATATATTGATACTCTATACAATTATTCAGAAAAAAGTAGTTCTAAGGACTATCAAGGAGAGAAAAACAAGGTAGCATTTGTTGATACTAACAATCTTGTTAACTGTTTATATAATACAGATAAATCTAATTATAAACAGAATACAGATTATAAATATGGTTCACCTTATTGGTATGCTAAAGAGCGTAAGAACATATTTAATAATGATGATCAAATCAGTCGTTTCTGCAAGGCATATTATAAATATATGTGTCATCCGTATTCGCTTCGTGTAATTCTTGCTTATTGCACTGACATTGAGAATAATAGACCGGAAAACATTTATGAGGCAATTCTTAGATATGGAGAGAATGCTTGTATTTGGGATATTTTTGACGAGTATTCTGAGTATATAGTAAAAGATGGGGATCAAGGATTTGTAGATGCATTTGTAGATATTCTGGCAAGAGAGCCTTCTGATGTATCGGTACAATTCAGAAACAAGGAAATCCCTCGTGATAATATGGCTACAAATTTTGCATATGGTCATTATGCCGGAGCGAAGAATAACGACTCTTCCGCAAAGACATTGGAAAGGAAAATCCGTAGGTTTAATTCACCTTTCCGTCCGTTTTGTTTTATTTCTACCTCTATAGGCCAAGAGGGATTTGATTTCCATGTATATTGCCGAAAGATTGTTCACTGGTCTTTGGAGTATAATCCTGTCAAGTTTGAACAGAGAGAAGGCAGGATTAATAGGTATCAAGGATATGCAAATAGGTTAAAGTTATCTAAATTCCTTGGAAAAGAAAATATGGATAATTGTTCCAATTGGGAGGAGGCTTTTGCAAAAGCGGAGAATGAGAATCCGGACATGAAAGAGAAAAGTAAGGGCCTTTTCCCAAATTACGCGATACCTGACTACGCGATACCTGACGATATTGAAGATGAGCAAACAGCCCTTGTTCGCGAAGCATATTATTATCCTGGTAGTTTTGAAGCGTACTATTATGAGAATGTTCTTTTAGCTGTCGGATACTATAGGTCTTTATTGGGACAAAGCGGAAATGATACTTTTGAAGAGAACTTTAAGAAATTTGTTAAGAGACTTAAACTTGAGGAAAGCGTTAATAAGTTGTTTATCAATCTTTACCCCCCCAAAAAAAAGAGTAGAGAAGAATTTTTAAAGAAAAAATAAAGTGCTAAGCCGGTACATTGATATTTATCAGGGTACCGGCATTTTTTATTGGGAATTTTTGCACAAGCCCGTGATGTATTGTTCTCTTATGAAAAAACCACAGATATGGCCCTACCAACCGAATGGTCGGTTTGTATAGGGGAAGGCAGGAGAAATAGATGGAAGAGAACATTTTTACAAGCTATAAGGATGAAATCAATAACAGGATCGATGACGTTTATCAGCGGGGTATTGCGCTAAAAATTGCTGAGCATATGGATAGGATCCGCAATGGATACAGCATTGATCTGGCCAGACGTTGGCCTCTTGAACTGCTTCAAAATGCGGTGGATGCCTGCTCCGGCAGTCGGAAGGTGAAGGTTCGTGTTGTGGTATCGCCGGAGAGCGTAAAATTTATGCACAATGGGGATCCGTTTCGCTTGAACCATATTTTGTCATTGATCAATCAGGTTTCATCGAAAAAAAGGGATAATACAGAAGCAATCGGCCGCTTTGGCACCGGATTCATGACGACTTTTCAGCTTTGTGAAAAGGTGGACATTGAGGGTATTATGCAAGACGGCGGACTTCCGGCCAAGAAGTTTCATGTTATGCTGGACCGCACAGGTAGGGAATTTGAAGAAATAACCGCAGGAATAGCAACTTCCATGGAGCAGCTGATGAAAGCGGATGATGAATCGGACTGTGAATATGTACCGGAAGAATTCAACACATGTTTCACTTATCGTTTGGAAAACGATCAGAGCATAAAATGCGCCGGGATCGGAGCAAATGATCTTCGGAAAACAGCGGTTCCGATCCTTTTGTTTTCTGATGGGATTGATAGCATAGAGATTGTAGATGAGATGAACGAGACACCGGGGAAGGTTACGTTTGTTCGGGAAACTATGCAGGTGGAGGATAACGATGAGCAGGAGAACGAGACGTATCATGTGACTGTTTTACAGCAGGATGAATCTGATCCACAGAGGAGTACTAAATACGAGTACCTGTTCAAGAAGGGAAGTAATGTGACCATCGCGCTTCCTGAGGATCGCGAGCAGAATAGAATTCTTCCGATTCCGGAGTCGATGCCACGTCTTTATATTGAGTTTCCTTTGATCGGTTCGGAGAAATTTCCATTTCCCACAATGATCAATTCTCGTTCCTTTAATCCCAATGAGCCTCGCAGCGGAATTACGCTGATAGACAATTCGTATTCTTTGGACGCCGTAGAAAACAGGCAGTTGATGAAGGAAGCGGAGAATCTGTACGAGGAACTTTTGAAAGAACTTGCGGGGCAAGGTAAAAAGGAACTTGAGAATGCGGTTTATATACCAGAGTGGAAAGAAGATGAGCAAATGCCTGCATCCTATGTGGAGGAGCTGCTCCTTCGTTTGTATAACGAGATAGCAAAGCTTCCGCTTATTCAAACACAGGAGGGATTTGCTACTCTTAATAACTCTGCGCTACATTTGGTAGATGGCGACTCTGACGAGGAAATCCGTCGCGTAAGGGCTATTCAGCGCCGGGTGAAGGGGTTGTTGGTGGAAGAGGACGGAACAAACTGGTGCAAGGCGCTGGCAAGGTATCCACTTCGAAACGGGCTTGTCACGGATCTTTATCAAATTACGGTTCATGCGAAATCTTTACTTAAAAGAGGACTAACTGAGGATACCACAATTCCTAAATGGCTGGCTGAATTGGAGAGAATCGTCTGGGATAATGAAACCCTTAAATCAAGGCTCTGCGCCGGGGAATTTAATATCTATTTAAACCGAAAAAATGCGGAAAGAATGACAAATGAATATCCATATTGCGGAATGCAATTATATAATTATTTCGAATTGTACCGTGATGATAGCGGAGATGAGGAAATACTTCGTATATCCGATGAGTTTAGTGGGTATTATCGAAACGTCTATGGTAAAGCAAATTTATTCGCAAAGGAATACTCAATGAAAGATCGGAACTGCCGTAGTGTTACAATGGTTGATTTTGCTCAGGGAATCAGTAGATGCGTTGATACACTTCTGAAAAAAAGTAGTCTAGGCGAAGCGGATGAGTGGGCGCAGGATCTGTGTGCAAGTTTGCTGGCATGGATCTTTGAGCATAAGCAGAGGGCGGAAATCTTTTTCCCGGGATACAGTACCGATATAGGACGGGCAAAACTCATGAGCCCCGGGGCAACCGCAAAACTTTGGAAAGAACGTTCGCAGCTGGAGAGCAAGTGCAGTACTTTGGAGGAACAGAATAGCTCCCTTGCGGATGAAGTTAAACAACTTAAAATTTTGGTAAAGCAGGGAAAGTTCTCGGACAGCGACGAGTGGTATGACAGCGATCTTGATGTCTCTATCTGCGTCGACGATTTACAGTATTGCGCAGACGGGGACAGAGATGAACTAAGCCGCATTGTGGGAGAGGGTGGCGAGCAATATGCAATGAAGCATTTGCAGGAAAGATACGAGCAGAAGGGATACTTTGTCTGCGGAACGCCATCCTATGAGTATGGTGGCATTGTTGAGCTATGCGAAGAAGACTCTTTAGATCCGATGATAAGGATAGAAAGGGCAGATTTGGCATTTAGAAAGCAGGAGGGATATGACATAAGGATTGTTGAAAACGTGGGAACACCGGAGCAGACTGAGCGTTTCGTTGAGGTCAAGACTCACACCATGGGAAGCACCCATAGAGATACCCTTAGACTTTCCAATTCTCAGATGGCCATGGCAATGAAACTGCAAGGAAACTACGAGGTACTGCATGTGATCTGGGATGTGAGCCAAAACTGCGGCATCGAAGCAAATTCATATGAGAATCCCATGGCGCAGATTGCGGAAAAGCGCTTGCTGAACAGCTATCCGGATTATAGGTTTGTGGTAGAATAAATGTCTAGAAAAAAGCAATGTGCATTTTTTTTTGCATATTGCAATTATCAACAAGCTAGTCGCGATTTATTAATTTTGGTGGAAGCAGTTCCGTAAAGATATATTGCAGATTTTGGAGGATTAAGTGATGAGAGCATTAAGGACAGGCGGAGTATACAAGATTTGCGGCGATAATCTAGAAACATTCGAGAAGTTGCCGGCTTATACATATGCAGTGGAATATGATCAGCGGGAAGGCTGTTATCTTGTAAGACATGCCGATATATGTGTAACTGAGAAGACATATGGCGTACATAACAGAAAAGTAAATAAAGTATTGACTTCTTTTGCTATTTTTGAGAGGAGTATGGGCGTTATATTAAGCGGTGATAAGGGTATAGGTAAGTCTATATTTGCGAAACTATTATGCGAAAGGGCTCTTAAAAAAGGACTTCCTGTAATCATTGTAGATGCGTGTGTTCCAGGGATTTCACATTTTATTGAATCTATCGATCAGGAATGTGTGATTTTATTTGACGAATTTGATAAGACTTTCAGGAGCAGAAACGATAATGATGAACAGGCTGCGCTTTTGAGCTTGTTTGACGGTACAGCCGGTGGGAAAAAACTATTTATTGTGACATGCAATGAATTATATGGACTTAATGACTGTATCATTAACAGACCGGGAAGATTTCATTATCATTTTAGATTTGAATATCCGACCAATGATGACATCAGGGAATATCTTCGTGACAAGTTGAAGGAAGAGTACTACTCCGAAATAGATAAGGTCGTAGCTTTTTCACAGAAAATCAGTTTAAACTATGATTGCCTTAGGGCGATTGCGTTTGAACTAAATCAAGGGATCAGTTTCAAAGAAGCGGCAAATGATCTTAATATTCTAAATATTAATCTAGAGGAATATAACATAGAGCTTTATCTATCCAATGGGGAGATCCTTCATCATAACCGGTTTAGTACTAATCTTTATGATAACGATGGAACCTACACCTGGGTAACCATGTATAATGATTCAGAACAATCAATTCTTGATGTAATGTATGATAAGAGAAAAGTTTTCTATGATGTATCATTGAAATCCACAGTAATTTACTCGGATGGTTTATATCTAGTCTTTGATGACTATGATGACGAAGGTAGTATGAAGAAGAATTATAACGGCGTTAAACCCTTGTATCTGTTATTTGATAAGTGCCGTGGAAGAAATCTTCATTTTGCAGTGTAGGAGGAAATAAAATGAGGTACTATATTGCTGATATGCACTTTTTCCACAGCAATCTTAATCAAAGCATGGATTGCCGTGGATTTGAGAGCGGGGAAGCTATGAATGAATACATGGTTAAGCAGTGGAATTCTCGTGTTAGAAAGAATGACGAGGTTGTGATACTGGGAGATCTTTGCCTTTCAAGGGACATTCCTGAAATCAACAAGCTTATCGGACGATTGCAGGGAAAGAAGTGCTTAATCATTGGAAATCATGATAGATATATTGATAATAAGGATTTTGACAGGAGCCGATTTGAGTGGATTGAGCACTATAAGGAGATTAACGATAACAATCGGAAGATAATTCTTTCTCACTATCCGATCATGTGTTACAACGGGCAATACCGAAGGAATGGAGATGGTATTCCCAAAACATACATGCTTTATGGGCATGTCCATAACACATTTGACGAATTCATTGTTAATGAACATCAGAAGCGTATGGCCGGGTACAAGCGTCCTATACTTGGCTCGCATGAAGAACTAAACATTCCGTGCCAAATGATCAATTGCTTTTGCATGTTTTCGGACTATGTTCCGCTCACGCTGGATGAATGGATAGAGGTGGATAGAAAACGCAGGGAGAAAACTGTTGAAACTCAGTCATGTTCTTGACACTTTTTAAGTGGCGTTTATCGGACAGAATACCGGCTATACTTGGAGCAGAAGCTGAAAAATGAGGGGTTATGTTAATCAGAAGGAGGTCGATAATAATGAGTAGAGAGGATAATGTGGCCGTTTTCCGCGACACGGAGCGGTTGTGTAAAACAAATGAAAGATTGAAGGCATCCGTAAAGAATGCAACGGCAGGGCAAAAACTTATCTTGGAAACAGATTCTGTTCCGGAACAAGACAAAGAGCGTTTTGCAGAGCCTGCGAAGATTGTTGTGTCAAAGAAACGTTCTTGTGAAGCGGCCAGAGGATATCTGGGCCAGAAGATAGCAGTACACAATTTTGCATCTGCTTCAAATCCGGGTGGTGGAGTAGAGCGTGGTGCAAATGCTCAGGAAGAGTGCCTTTGTAGGATTTCCGGTCTGTTCTTCAGCCTTAATACTCCTGATATGTGGAGCGGATTTTACGGTCCACATAGGGATGCGCATGATCCAATACACAATGATGATATCATCTATACTCCGGGTGTTACCGTGTTTAAATCTGACACTGCAAATCCGATACTCATGTCAGAAAACGAATGGTATGATGTGGATATAATCACATGTGCTGCACCGAATCTGCGACCACAACCCAGCAACAAATACAATTCCGGTGATGGAGCGACAAGCGTTCGGATATCTGACAAGGATCTTCTTGCATTACACGAAAAACGACTTCGCAGAATTTTGGAACTAGCGGTCTCGGAGGGCGTTGAGTCTATTATCTTGGGAGCATTTGGATGCGGTGCTTTTCAGAATAGTCCAGAGGTGGTGGCTCGTGCGGCTAAAAGCGTCATCGGTGAATACCGATATGCTTTTAGAAATGTGGAATTCGCTGTGTACTGTCCGCCGCAGGACGATAGTAATTACAAGGTGTTCAATCGAGTGTTAGGGAAAATGTGAGATTAACTGAATTGGCAAGGGAAAAAGCCATAAATTTGATAAAGAGATTCTTATTTACGAGCAGATGATAAGAATCTCGTAAAGGAAGTGACAAATCTTTGGCGTGGCCGACTACTGACCAGATAATCAGAGCAATGGCAGATTTGCCAGGAGATGCGGGGTGATATGATAAACTATGGATTTACGAGAACTAATCGGGCTCTTAAGGCATGCTTCTGAAGTGAAAGAAATAGATAAGTATAGAGCCGAAATAACAGAGCTGATTCCGGAGACTAGGCGGATGGTGGATTTCAATCAACAGAACTATGCCCATCAGTATGATTTGTGGGAACACTCGCTTCAGACGGTGGTGGGACTACCTAAGAGTATAGAAGATGACATGGTATACTTGGCCGCCCTTGTTCACGATATAGGTAAGCCGGACTGCCAAAGCTACGACGAGCGCGATGGTAAGATCAATATGCATTATTACGGACATCCTATACGAAGTATGGAGATTACTCGAGACGGGATTATTCCCGGGCTTATAGCAAAAGGCGAGAAACTGACAGAAGATGAGCAGCGTCGACTTCTGTATTATGTGGAGTATCATGACGATAGAGTAAGTCTTCGGATGAAACACTTGCGCCGACACTTAAATCTGGGAGCTAGCGTTGCTGAGTTTCAGAATCTTATGAAATTGCAAGTCGCTGATGCAAAGGCTCATGTTATGATACCCATTGTTCAGCAGAGGATAGAAATCTGTGAAAAATTATCGGGGGAATATGCGGAAGAATTATACAAGGATATTTTGGCAGGAAAGTAGGCGATTTGAGGAATGTATGTTTTTCTTGATGTAGATGGGGTTCTTAACACTGAGTCGGATTGGGGAAGAAAGGTTTATTCACTAGATTCAAAGCTATAGAAGAACAGATCAAATCATTTGAGTCTTTCTAAAAACTACGCCCAAATAGATATAAGTTAATTGTTCTCGTAATTGAGTATTGTGTTAGATATAATAAGCTCATAACAAATGAAACTTGTTTGAATACGTTTAGAAAGTTTTATATGAGAAAAGGAGTTATTAACATGATTACTGAATATAATCTTAGCAAATCAAAATATTGTCAAGGAGTACAGTGCCCTAAAATGCTTTGGCTAGAGGAGAATATGCCTGATGAGGCAACTGAAAGGGCGTCTGAAGCTATATTAGCGAATGGACAGATTGTTGGTGAAACTGCTAGAAATTATTTTGGAGAATATGAGCTAGTGGACTTTTCACATAACAAGAAAGCCATGTGTCAGCAAACTGAGAAGTATATTGAGGATGGTGTTGAAAACATTGCTGAGGCAAGTTTCATGTGTGATGGGCTTTATTGTGCAGTGGATATACTTCATAAAGATGAAGATGGCTGGAATATAATTGAAGTTAAGAGTTCTGAAAAAATTAGAGATGAGTATATTGATGATATGGCTTTTCAGCTTTATGTCGTCGAGAAGTTCGGATTAAGAATAAATAAAATATTTAACATGCATATCGACAAAACATATATACGTCATGGCAATCTGGAACTTGAAAGGTTATTTGCATTAGAAGACTGCACGGAACTTGTTAGAGCCAGAGCTGACCAGGTCGAAAACAATATTTCTATGATAAGGAGATATTTGTCTACTGAATACGATGTTGAGGCCGACCATGAGATAGGAATACATTGCATTTCGCCTTATGAGTGTGCATTTAAAAATCATTGTTGGAAACATCTGCCCCAAAATTCAGTTTTTGATATATACGGTCTAAATAAGAAAAAAATGTTTGAATTATACGATCAAGGGATTGTTTCTTTTGATGATGTCATGAATCATAATGTAAAACTGTCTGATAAACAAAGGCTACAGGTCAATACTGCAGTTGAAAATAGACCAGATCAAATTAAGGTAGACGCGGTTGCTGCTTTTTTGAATACCCTTACTTATCCTATATACCACCTTGATTTTGAGACTTTTATGCAGGCCGTTCCTGAATTTGAAGGAGGACAGCCGTATACACAGATTCCATTTCAGTATTCACTTCACATAGAATATGAGGATGGTCATCTGGAACATAAAGAGTTTTTGGCTAAAGAAGGAACTGATCCAAGAAGGACTCTGGCAGAGCAGTTGTGTGAGGATATTCCGATGGGAGTTTGTTCACTTGCATATAATATGTCGTTTGAAAAAACAGTAATAAAAAATTTAGCAGATCAGTACCCTGACCTGGCGGAACATTTGATTGATATCCGAGAAAATATGCATGATCTCATGGATCCTTTTAAAAATGGCGATTATTATAATGAGGCCATGAAGGGAAGTTATTCAATAAAGTATGTTTTACCGGCTCTTTATCCTGGAGATCCTGAACTTGATTATCATAATCTTGATGAAGTACATAATGGCTCAGAAGCATCTGCTGCATTTCTTACTATGGCGCAGAAGACTCCGGATGAAATTCGTACATTGCGCGCTAATCTCCTGAAATACTGTGGCCTGGATACATATGCGATGGTAAAGGTATTAGCTAAATTACGAGAAGTAGTGGCGCATAGGAGTATAACTAGATGATTTGATGCCTTTTCAAGTAGAATATAAGGGAGTAAATTATTAATGATTTATATTACAGGAGATACTCATGCTGATTTCAAGTATAGATTTAATACGGATTATTTTCCTGAGCAAAAGGAAATGACTAAAGATGATTACGTGATAATCTGTGGTGATTTTGGCGGAGTTTGGGATGTTGACAGAGAAAGTAATAATGAAAAATATTGGCTTGACTGGTTTAATAATCGTTCATATACACTTCTGTTTGTTGACGGAAATCATGAAAACTTTGACAGATTAAACAGTTACCCGATAAAAGAATGGCATGGCGGTAAAGTGCATGAGCTTAGACCATATATTTATCACCTTATGCGTGGACAGGTCTTTGAAATAGATGGTAAAAAGTTTTTTACTTTTGGAGGAGCAAGCAGTCATGATATAGAAGGCGGCATCCTGGATCCGGATGATCCTGACTTTAGAATGAAAAAAAAGACGTTTAGGAAAGAATGGATTCAATACCGCATTAATCATGAGAGTTGGTGGGAGCAGGAGCTTGCAAGCAAGGCTGAAATGGAAGAGGGACTCAGAAACCTTTCTCTGTATGACAACTCTGTGGACTACATCATTACACACTGTTGTGCAACTAGTCTACAGGAGGAACTTGCAGGTAAAAAACAATATAAGGCAGATAGAGAAACAGATTATCTTGAGTATATAGAAAAAAACGTGAATTATAACCATTGGTACTTTGGACATTATCATATAGATAAGGACATAGACTCAAAGCATACCGTATTATATTACAAAATTATTACCACATAAAGAAGGAGATCCATATGGTTTTACAAGAGTTGATTGAGGTTTTAAGGCAAGCCACAGCAATAAAAGAAATCGATAAATATAGAGAAGATATAAACACTCTTATTCCGGAGACTAATAACATGGTGGGGTTTGATCAGCAAAATTATGCTCACCAGTATGATCTTTGGGAGCATTGCCTTCAGACGGTGGCAAATCTGCCAAGAGATATTGAGGATGATATGGTCTACCTTGCTGCACTTATTCACGACATAGGTAAACCGGACTGCCAGAGCTGTGACGAGCGTGATGGTAAGGTAAACATGCACTATTACGGACATCCGAGGAGAAGCATGGAAATTACGCGGGATGAGATTATTCCGGGGCTTATGGCAAAAGGGGAAAAACTGACTGAGGACGATAAACGCAGGCTGTTATACTACATTGAATATCATGATGACAGAGTTAGTCTTAGGATGAAACACTTACGTCGTCACATAAATATGGGGGCCAGTGTTTCAGAATTTCAAACGCTTATGAAACTTCAAGTTGCTGACGCTAAAGCGCATATTTTGATTCCGATTATTGCGGAACGTATACAGATATGCGAAAAACTTTCAGGTACATATGCTGAAGAACTATACCGGGATATATTGGCCGGAAAGTAAAGGACGGGTTAAATTGACAGTCACATAAAAGACTTTAAGAAAGGGTCTATTACTATGGCAACCGTGTATATCAGCGGAACTATCAGTACGTCATTGCTGTATAATAAGAACAGAAAGAGAGGTAATAATTATGTTAACGTTAAACATCCCTGAAATAGTAGTAAAAAAATATGAAGAGGTACAGTGTTTACCGCTTACTGATGGAATCTGTGAACAGATGCTTGATATCTACGCAAAAGGGAATAATCTGCTGACAAAGGAAATGTCAGAAGAAAAAAAGGCATATGCTGTTATGTCTGTAATGATAAGCGAGATAGAAGAATATAATCCCGAAACGGCAAAGAGCCTGTATGCTTTTCTAAAAGATGTGAATAAGTAGGAAGAAAGTGTATTATAAGTTTCATTTTCTGAATCTGATTGTTATACCCAATTCTCTTGAGTGAGAATTGGGTATAAATTTTAAAGTTCCATTATATCTTCTGAAGAATCATTAGAGTTGTCAGGCACAATATGTTCGTGGTAATTGGCAAGCAATCCTTGGAAAACGCTTACTTTGTCTTTTTGAGGGTCCAAAGCGTCTAAACACTCGTAAATCATAGAACTGATATTTTCTTCATCTTTACTATACTCCAAAAGCAAATCTATTATTTTTTTGAAATCTATTAACTCGAGGTCACAGTCTTGGTCAAAATGACAAATATAAGGCGTGACGCTCGGGGATTCAATAAAAAATCTGGGACATATATTTTCCTTTTTATTTTTGAAATTAAACAATTCGTTAGCTATATTTCGTGCTTTTTTCTCTTGATTTTCGGCTTCACTAACTGAAGCTAATTCATTGTAAAAGTATTTTGTTATTGCGTCTGTGTGTTTATATACCAGTCGGTTATATTCAAAAGCTACGGCACAAAGAAAATATCTAATATCTTCAGAGTTTTTGTACCATTTATTATCGTTTATTTTATATTTGGATAATATGTCCTTAAACTTATTCCTCTGATTATTAATTGGATCTTTAACGATACCTGATATTTGACCTTTTTTTAATCTGCCTGCGCCGGTGTTTCTCTCTTTGTCTTTTTTAACATGACACATAGGACAGTTTTTATCGGCATTATTACGTTTAAAGAATAATCTTGAACATGTGTCACAAGTACGTATGCCGTGCATGTTTTTGCTGCTGGTGTATGATAATAAGTGTAAAGCATTGTATTCTGTTTCAGAAATAGGGTTAAAATGTTCTTTAACTTCTTCAATATATTTGCCGTCTATATCATATTTATCATACTTTAATTGTAATTTTTTTATTTTAGGAACCCATTCAGGCAACGGTCCCATGTTAGGGTCAGGCAGTTCTTCCTCGGGGTCAATTAGGACTGATTTTACAGTATAGTTGATGTTCCGAGTAGTTTTAAAAATATCTTTTAAGTTTCTGCTAAAGAGAAATTTAAGAGATTCAAATCGATAGCAATGGCAATCATCACTGCCTGGGAAAAATGTTGAGATAAAGGCATCTTTAACACATTCGGTGACAAGCTCATCAACATCTTCATAAAAGATTGTCCCGCCTGGCCAGAAAAAGGTACTGTTTTCACAAAACAGATCCCCGATCCGATTTACGGTGTAATAACAAAGATCTTGGGATTTTTCTCCTGTCATAATACAATTGCTGAGATATGTTCCATATTTTTCTCCACCACAAAAAAACAGATAAAGAAAAAAGTCTTCCTCCAAATTGAGTTTATCTGTATATGTTTTTTTGGCATTTTTAGAAAAGATGGATCTTAAAAGCGGGATAAAGGCGGAAACGGGGGCA
>JAEEGL015849329.1_pt1 | contig 16297 bp, 13 predicted proteins | sample 9134231 | NCBI WGS metagenome assembly JAEEGL01 (sample SAMN16246548, study PRJNA631951) | gut metagenome | biome: gut microbiome; feature: rumen; material: fiber-attached | host: Bos | place: Iran: Karaj | collected 2018-10
AAATCGTAGTTACTATGCTTGTTCCAAGCACCAAAACCGCCGCAACCAAAAGGCAGAAAACTATTATCAAATTAAATGCTTTTTTTATCTTAAACAATCATCTATTCCTCAGTTCACCTGATGGTTCTCATCATTCAAAAGCTTCACAACATCAATCAAAGTATAAAGATATGCACCCACGTAAAAAAGAGAAACCACAGTCATATTTACGATATCCCTGGCTCCAAAAAGAGCATAGGCATATGTGGCAAGTGAGCACACATTAGCAATAAACATAGGCCACACAATGTTCTTTCTAAGTAACACTGCAAATGGAGTCAGCAACAGAAGCATCGCATAGTCATATCTCTCATGCATTCCCGGAAGCAATACTACGCAGGTCCATGCCGTGAATATAGCGAGGTATACTACAAGTTTTCTGTCGATGTTGTCCTTTCTTCTGTAGCAGAAGAAAGCAATGATAACTAAAACTACAAAAAGAACCATTATAGCAGCACCAGACAAAAGCTTATCGAAATTGTCGAAGCCAAGATTATACAGATTAGGAAAAAATGAAACCATTCCATATCCTTCAGAATCAAGTTCCTGAGTCTGATACAGATATGAAAGATATGTTCTCTTAAGTCCGTTCTGACAGATTACCTCTGGTAGCCCTGCTATAAAATAAACAGCAGGGATCCACAAAAACTCTAAAACACTAAAGGTATTTCTTTTGCCGGAGTCCTTAAGAACCCTGTCATAGCTATGAAACCCTTCTGTAATATACAGAATCAAATAAATCGGTAAAAAAATAATTGACTGCAGCTTTACAGCGAAAGCAACGCCATACCATATAAAGGATGTGCGGTACTCCTGCTTTAAAAGTTTGTACAAAGAAATCATCAAAAAACATGTATATAGAGCATCTACCTGTTTCCACAATGCTCCATTAAATGCAACAAAGGGAAGAAATAAGGTAGCAATGCCAGCGAACATTGAGTGATGCTTTCTTCCTGTCAAAAGGTAAAAAATCTTAAAGATAAATACTGCTGATACAAGCTCGCAGACAAAAGCTATTATACTAAGTGGAAGCCAAGGTTCCACGGGAAGGAGCGAGCACAAAGCATACATTACATTAAGAGGAACATAGTAGTCACCAATAGCATTGCCAAGCCCCTTAATGATGCCATTTTCCCTATAGTAATCAACCCATACCTTGTAGTAATCGTTATAATCAGGAGAAAGTGTCGTCTCCGGAGCAAACTTTACTCTTATAAAAACCGCTGCCAATAAAAGAATGCATAAACAGATTTCGTACATATACTTGTTTATTATATTTTTTAGGAATCTATCAATCGCCAATTCTTTTTTCATCGCATCCCCTTATTGGTTGATTACACTTCAGGAAATTCGTATTTTACCTTATCCTCAACACTTATCTCATCACCAATCTGAACTTCGTTGATAACAAGTTCAGTTTTAGCAATAACGGTGTGTCTCTGTCCCGCCTTTATTGAAACAACTGAGCCAGGCTTTATATCAATTTTCTCACCATCAAGAATAACTGTTCCCTCACCGCTCATAACTGTCCATACCTCATCTCTGTGGTCATGGCTATGATAGTGAAGCTTGTGCTCAGGTAAAAGAACAATCCTGATTACAAGAGCCTTGTCCTGAATATCCACAATAGTAAAGCTTCCCCAGGACTTTTCAGCGTAGCGAACCTGATTATCAAGTTTTTCAACGAAAGGTTTGATGTAACTTGACTGAGTCTTGTCTGCAACCAAAATACCATCATTAGAGGCTGCAACTATCATGTTCTTAAGTCCCATTGCGATAATAGGTACATTTAACTCATTAACAATGTTGCTATTCTCACAGGTATCATCCATCTGAGCCTTTCCAATAATCTTCTCATGCATCTCCTCAGCAAATGTGTTCCATGAGCCGATATCCTTCCAGGCACCTGAGAATCTAACAACACCAATAGACTTTTCATGCTCACCTACAGCATAGTCAAAACTTATCTTCTTGCAATCACCATAGTGGTCAAAAAGATCCTGATAATCCATAAAATCAATAAGCTCATGAGCCCTGTCTAAAATGTAGCCAAGCTTAAATGCAAATACACCGCAATTCCAAAGAGCGCCTTCATCGATGTATTTCTGGGCAGTCTCAACGTCGGGCTTTTCCTTAAAGGCGGAAACTTTGCTGATGTGATCTTTTGTCTCAGGCTGGATATAGCCGTACTTTTCACTCGGATATGTTGGCTCAACGCCCATGAGGTTAAGGTTGTAATCACCTGACTTAACCATCTTATCAAGCTCTTTGAAACACTCAAAATAACTATCGTCGACATATGGATCAACAGGGCAGATAACAACTGCATCATCTCTGTCTACACCAAGCTTATCAGAAAGATAGCTGGCAGCAAGTGCAATAGCCGGAAATGTATCTCGTCTTGTAGGCTCTACGCAAACTGAAACCTTGTCGCCAAGCTGGTTATGGATAGATGAAACCTGGGTCTTACTGGTTGCTATTGTAATGTTTGCATCAGAATCAATCTTCTTTATCTGACTATATACACGCTGAACCATTGATTCAAGCTCATTATTCGAAGCATTCTCCGGATGAAAAATCTTAATAAACTGTTTTGATCTTACGTCATTTGAAAGTGGCCATAATCTCTTTCCACTGCCACCTGATAATAAAACTATATTCATAAAACTCTTTTCCTCTAACATTTATTAATATTTTAAACTCTTATTTGTAGTGTTACTGTAATTTTAACAGCTTGAAAAATCTGATTCAGTTAACGTTTCCAAGCATTAATACAATCAATAACTCTCTGCTGCTCTTCCTCTGTCATTCCTGTGTATATTGGAAGTGAAACAACCTCATTAGCATATTTTTCAGTAATAGGAAGGCTTCCCTCAGAAAGTCCCAAATACTCATAGGCTTGTGACCTGTGTGGTGGAATCGGATAATGTATAAGTGTCATGATTTCGTTATCTTCAAGATACTGTCTGAACTCATCGCGAGCCTTGCTCTGATCCTCGCCATCCTTGGCAGGAACTCGCAGAACATACTGATGCCATACACAGGTTGAACCTTCAGCGACAGTTGGTTTGATCACAAGTGGATTATTTATTCCTTCTGCATAGCGACGACCAAGCTCATATCTCTCGTTAGTGATATCTTCCATGTGAGTAAGCTTTACTCTAAGTAATCCTGCCTGAAGTTCATCAAGACGTGAGTTAGCACCGACAACCATGTTGTGATATCTCTTCTCACTGCCATAGTTTCTGTATATCTTCATAAGGCGTGCAAGTTCAGGATCATTGGTTGTAATAGCACCTGCGTCGCCATAAGCTCCCATATTCTTGGATGGATAGAAAGAAAAGCATCCAAAATCACCAAAACTTCCTGTCATCTGACCGTTATGGCATGCACCATGGGACTGAGCACAGTCTTCAACAAGCTTAAGATTATGTCTCTTACAGATATCCACAATCTTAGTCATATTGGCTGCTTGTCCATAGAGATGAACTACCAAAATTGCCTTTGTCTTATCAGTGATCTTCTCTTCTATCTTATCAGCATCAATCTGATAATGCTCATCCGGTTCAACAAAAACAGGAGTCGCGTCATTGATTGTAATGCCCATAACGCTTGCAATGTAAGTATTGCCTTGAACAATTACTTCATCGCCCTTACCGATTCCTAGAACTCTAAAAGCAAGCCAAAGTGCATCTAGTCCACTTGCAAGTCCTACAGAATACTTAGTTCCTACATACTCAGCAAACTCTGTTTCAAAATTCTCAACTTCTTTTCCAAGGATATACCAGCCTGAGCGAAGTACTTCGAGGGCCTTATCCTCGTATTCCTTTTGATATCTTTCAAAGCCTCTATCCATTCGGCCCTGCATTATCTTTTCCATATCTTTTCCTCCAATCTAACGCAAGCGATTTTTATATCACTTGTCATCATGTTTTTTCACTTCATCGATAATAAATGGCGGTCTCTTTCTTGCTTCTTCAAGTGCTCTCCAAATATACTCTCCCAGTACAGATAGCATCAAAAAAATTGCACCAAATCCAAAAAGAACAACCGACATAAGTGAAGCATAGCCCAAAATAGGAGTTCCCACAGTTAGTTTCTCATGTAATACCATAATAATACCAAATATTGAACAAAGCGCGAAAAGCATTCCTAGAGTTGCCATGCATCTAATAGGAAAATATGAAAAGCTCATCATTGAATCCACAACGAGCTTAATTTTCTTGCCAAGTGTCCACCTTGACTCGCCCACTTCTCTATCTTTTCTGTGGAAATAAACCTTTTCCGTCTTAAAGCCGACCCACATAACCTGAAGAGTAAGTGATGAGTTTTTCTCATCCATAAGCTTTAACACTTCAATTGCTTTTCTGTCAACAAGATAACAATCACAACCACCTTGCGGCATATCCTTATTGATAGTCCTTCTGACAAGCCAGTAGTAGCATCCTGCAAAAAACTTTTTAACAGCACTTTCATCTCTTGATTCACGTATAGCTAAAACCACCTTATTACCCCGTTTCCAGCTTTCATACATATCAAGAATAAGTGTCGAGTCTTCCTGAAGATCTGCTTGTTTTGTTACTGCGCAGTCACCAGTGCATACAGAAAGCCCCGCCAAAATAGCTGCATGCTCACCAAAATTTCTTGAAAGCTTAGTACAGACTACATTTTCATCTTTAGCAGCAATCTTCTGTATTACTTCCCAGGAGTTATCTCCTGAGCCATCATCTACGAATACAATCTCGTAGTCTCCAAGCTTACCAAGGATTTTTTCCTTCATATCATCATACAAAAGTTCTAGTGTATCTGAGTTATAATACACAGGAACGACAATTGAAATCTTAGACATTTTACTCCTTGTTTACCTCTTTTATAAAATCATCATAATTCCTTATATACTCACTATCTATGTAGTGTTCACTAGCAAGCACCAATAGAACTGAATCCGGAGAAAAATCGTACATTTCCTTCCAAACCATTGGTGCAAGATACAGTCCCATCCTTGGCTTATCAAGAACAACTATCTCTTTCTTTTTACCATCATCAACAAGAACTTTACTGCTTCCGCTTACATTTATAAGCACAAACTGAGTATAGCGGTTCGCATGGTTGCCTCTCCTTATGTCAGGATCTGATCCTGACATATAGAAGACTCTTCTGATATCAAAAGGAATATCGAACCCAGAGCCTTCAGCAACTACCAGATTTCCTCTCTCATCGCCATATTCCTTAAATTCTAAGACCTTGTAATTTTCTTTAATTTCTCTCATTTCTTCTTTGTCTAATCCTTCCTACAACTACACTAATATGCATATACACCATTTCTTATTCCCTAGGCAAAAGAACTGTCGTTTCTTTATCATAATATATAGCCGTCGCCTGATTTATCCACTCACTACTGTCGGGCGTAACATCCATATAGAAGAGCATTTCAGGATGAAAAGAATACTCAGTAAGTGCAGCATTCTTTATAGAATCATCACGGAGAATAATCAATCTTTCAGAATTCTCTTGCTTATAGATTGCTGCTCTTCCGCTGACAATATCATAAAGAGCAGATGTACACGAATAATACTCAGGTTCAGGCTTGATTGAAAGGACTGAACCTATAGCAAAAATGAGAACGCAACATGCAATAATCATTGAAAGCACAGATGAAAATGTATCACTATCATCCGACTCGTCCTTAGTAACACCACTCATATATGTCGTATCAAAATACTGCCTTGCAACAACAGTCAGATAAAATACCACTAGCACCATCATAAATACATATTCCATAAATGCAAGTGCACGAAGCCTACCAGCATCAATATTGGCAGTAGCAAATATTGGTGGAGTCATATTTGATGATACTAATAAAAACGCAAACAAAGTAAATAAAACAGGATGCTCAAATCTAACCCTTAGCTTTCCTGACATCTTCCAAAATACAGGAATCAACATAATAAGTATCACCAATACTTCCCATCTGGTCATGTCATTGAAAAGCATATCAAAACTATCATATAAAGACACAAACACAGCCTTCACAGGACTCATTTGTGTTGTTTCGGCAAACCTGTTCGAATTGCCGGGGCCAAAACAGGAAAAAGAAAAACCAATGAGATTGATAACCAGCGGAATCCAAATATGACTAAAGGACTTCCTTTGTTCATTATCAATCCCTTGAATATCAAACTTTCCAAGCTTAACCATCACAAATACAAACAGTAATAATACTGAACAAATAGCAAGCTCAAGAGCCGAGAGATAATTAGCCCCTCCCATGAAAAAAGCCCATATTGAAGCCCATAGTAGTTTCCTAGATCTTGCCTTTCCATCACTTTCATAAACAGATCTGATAAGGAGGCCCAGCCAAAAGAAAGCCATGCCAAATGTAAAAGTATAATTGATAGCTCCGCTGTACCAGTAAAAAGCCTCAACTCTCGCACCTGCACCATTAAGACACTGGACCATCATGAATAAAGTCAGCATCCTAACAACATTTGCAAGGTCTTTATCAAGATGCAAGGCTCTCACAAAAAGAGCATCAAAAAAGTAGCACACACCAAATGTTAACATTCCCAAAACAAGGAACGGTGTCATGAAATAAAAACCCTCTCCAAAAACGCTTGGACAGATACACGTCAGAATGATGGAAAAGAAATATCCTTCGTACTGGCTGTACACCACCCAAGATTTCTGAAGCGAAGCAATAACAGTTCCGAAAAAATCACCATTCGAAACAAAATACTGCCTTGTCTCAAGAGCCATTGAAAAATCGTCAGCTGAAGGAAAATCATAAAAGCCTAAAATCAGCATTGGTATCAAACTCAGCACATAAACAGCAGTGAAAACAATGCTTAACTTTTTAGTATTTAGTTTTATATTGAACCTAGGCGTCTTATAACTAAACATCAATACCCTTTTTCCGCATCAGTAAATTATAACCCTCAGCAATAGTACTCTTTATACCACTTTGCAAAAGACCTGAGCCCCTCACGAAGAGGTATAGAAGGTTTAAAACCAAAATCTTCCTGCAACGCTGATACATCAGCGTAAGTAATCTCAACATCACCTGGCTGCATAGGAACAAGCTCTTTATGAGCCTCAAAGTCATAGTCCTCAGGAAGTACTCCTGCACTAATAAGCTCCTGCTGAAGGATGTCCACAAAATCAAGAAGATTTACAGGGTCATTGTTTCCAATATTGTAAACCTTGTATTTTACTCCATTCTCATTTTCTGAAGGAGCTACCTGCATAACGTTTACAACACCTTTTACAATATCATCAACAAATGTGAAGTCACGCTTGCAGTTACCATAGTTAAATATCTTGATTTTATCGCCATTAACAAGTTTATTGGTAAATCCAAAGTAAGCCATATCCGGGCGTCCTGCAGGGCCATAAACAGTAAAGAAACGAAGTCCTGTAGATGGGATTCCATAGAGCTTAGAATATGAATGTGCTAACAACTCATTGGATTTCTTTGTTGCAGCATATAAAGATACGGGATTATCAACCTTATCCTCAACGCTGTAAGGTATCTTTTTGTTAGAACCATATACGCTCGAACTGGATGCATATACTAAATGCAGAACACCTGCGTAATGTTCATCCACACTTTCAGCATCATATGAATGTCTGCATGCCTCAAGAATATTGTAAAATCCAATAATATTAGACTCTATATACGCATCAGGATTCTCTATTGAATAACGAACTCCTGCCTGAGCTGCGAGATTCACAACAACTTCCGGCTTAAACTCTTCAAATACAGAATTCACAAGTTCCTTGTCTGCAATGCTGCCACGGACAAAATCAAAGCGGCTTCCCTCTGAATCATCGACATCACAAGCCATCTCACAAATATCTCTCAATCTATCATTCTTAATCTTCGGATCATAGTAATCATTCATATTATCAATACCATAAATATGAATATCCTCATACGACCTCAATAGTTCCTTACAAAGGTTCGCACCAATAAATCCTGCTGCACCTGTTATCAGTATTCTTTTGCTATTTAAATCTATATTTTTGTCTAACATTTCTATATTTTTCCCTGTAGCATTATCGCAATTCAAAAAGATATCTCGCTCTATTACATATAACTTTTTCTATCACACGCAGCCTACGTTCATCCCAGTTATACCGCGGATGCTTTTTGAATTTAAAACCAAACAATTTTTTAAGCTTATTTCTCTGTTTATCTGAAATAAAAGCCTTTACAGAATCATCAAAGCTATTAAAAATAGCTGGGCCTCTTGTCTTTGCATATGAATCTATATTATCAAGATCATCTTTCATTCCATAACAGAATAATGACAAACCATGATCAAATAACGGAGCTGTGCTTACTATCTTGTTGGTATGACTATTCAATAGAAATCCGAAATTCCCCAAATGTCTGTCTTCGTTATAAATTAAAGCATCAAAGACAACCATATCAACAAAGTCATTGTAATAATTCTCTCCTAATTGTTTATAGAAATTAACAACTGCTTCTATTCCACCTTCTCCCACAGTTCTGCCAATTGAGACAAAAGATGTGTCAATATCAGTAAACAACTCGCAGGTAGAGCAAAGTCTCCCTTTCCATTTGGACAGATTATAAGATATAGCTCTTATTCCCATTGCTTCAGCAATCTGATATGCATAGAATTCAGAATAAGGCTCCAATCCAGAATTAGCAAATCCTTCTGTGCCGGATTTATATAGCATTACCTTTCCACTTTCACGCCTCCAGCATTTCGCAAGCATTCCCTGAGTTGTGAACTCCGGTGATGATCTGAAGTCGGAAGCAGTATAACTCCCCTGACCAGTAAAGGCTATTAGCGCCAATGTTCTGTTAAATCTATTTTTATACAAGTTGTAATCTTCAAATTTACCACCAAAATCTGATGCTGTTACCCAATAACTGTCATTTAGAGACAATCCCTTGCAGATTGAAATTATCCCCATTGTGTCTTTTTCATTCAACCCATTCCTTGCCAGAAAGTTTTGAACATAAGCCCTGTTCGCAGGAATAGCTCTGTGCTTTAACCATTTCTTCAAACTATCAGAGTTTGGCTCGCAATCAATAGGAAGCAGATTTCTTTTTTGTTCATTTACATACTCAATTTCAAAATCAACTCCATCAAGCTTTGCAACTGTATTAAATTCTAACAATACCTCATCATATAATTTGATTTGATATTTCATACTTACTTTGCGCCCTTACCAAAAAGTACAACATAAACAGTCTTGAGTAAGATTCTGATATCCTCAGTAAGACTCCAATTATCAATATACTGAAGGTCAAGCTTTACGACTTCATCAAAATCCTGAATATCACTTCTACCACTGATCTGCCAGAGACCTGTTAAACCAGGTGTCATAGAAAGACGCCTTCTATAATGTTCATTGTACTTTTCAAATTCTGACTCTGTCGGTGGTCTTGTTCCAACCAATGACATATCGCCCTTAAGTACATTTAAGAACTGCGGAAACTCATCAAGGCTGGTCTTTCTGATAAATGCACCAACCTTTGTAATTCGTGGATCGTTCTCCATCTTGAACATTAGCCCGCTCATCTCGTTCTGATCTTGGAGGTCTTTTAACCTCTCTTCAGCGTCAATGTACATAGATCTAAATTTATAAATCTTAAATCTACGGCCATTTTTCCCAATACGAGTCTGTGAAAAGAAAACTGGTCCTGGAGAGTCAAGCTTAATAGCTGGAGCGAGGAAGAGAGTAATAATTCCAGTAAGGACTAATCCTACAAAACCACCAATTATGTCCATAAGCCTCTTAATGGAAAGCCTCTTATAACTGCTCCGATTCATGCAATAAGTTATAACAGAATATCCAAGATACTCATCAAACTGGGTATGAGCTTTACTAATTCCAGGAAGTTCAAGATTATAATGTGTTGTAATACCCATCTCCTCAAATCCAAGGATAATGTTTTCCATACTGTTCTGCGGAATATTAGGAGTATTGATAAATACCTCATCAAAAGGATCCGTCAAAAGTCTCTCTGTAAGGTTATGGATTCCTTCATGAACATGAACTTCTCCGATATACCAAGGATTATCACCATTATTCTGTACACTTGTACCGCAAGTTTCATCAGCCACTGAAGAAGCATTTATCAAATCCTCACTATTCTTAACGTCAGGATCAACTGCATAAGCCCTGACAACCTTGTAACCAACTGAATCTCTTCTGTTCATAAGATTAAGAACTGTCTGCTCTACAAGTGGTTTTTCAGCGACAACAACAACTCTTACAATGTTGTTGTCTGAAGATATATGCTTCTTATAAATCTCTTTAAAAATACTTCTAGCTACAAAGTCCAAAAAAACAAAAATCCATATAAAATTAAATATTACAATTCTAGATAAAATCAAATTCCAACGCAAAAAGAAAGATATTACAAGTGTAATAATTGCTGAAAACGCATCAAACTTAATTACACTCACAAGCTCATAAAACATGCTTCTTACTATAAAATCTCTGTCCCAATTAGCTAAAAAGGTATATATTGTCCCCACCAACATTAATAAAACGCATACTAGATAGTGAAGTGTTTTATCACCATAATCTTCTTTTAAATTGTATCTCATATAGCTTGCAATCACATAGCTGACCACGATGCATGCCATATCTATTATCCACAAAAGGTATGTCTGTAAAGTTTTATACTTTGTATTCATACACTCTCCGCAATATCTTACCTATTCTTTAGCTTTAATTTATCCCATAAAGAGCACCACATAAACTCGATATTTGTCGCAAAATAACGTTTAAATAACCTCTTCGGATCAGTAAACAATCTAAATAGCCACTCAAGACCTATCCTTTGAACCCACAGCGGCGCTCTTTTTGCTGTTCCTGCATGGAAATCAAATCCAGCTCCGACTCCCATCATAACTGCATTAATTTTGCCCTCATGCGCTTTCATCCACTTCTCCTGTTTAGGAGCTCCGAGGCCAATCCATACAATATCTGCCCCTGAATCATTTATTCGCTTAATATCCTCTTCATCTTCTTCCGGTGAAAGAGCTCTGAATGGAGGTGAATACATTCCTTTTATGTTAAGCCCAGGATACTCACTTTCAAGATTACTTCTGAGTTTTGATAATGTTTCTTCTGTAGACCCATAAAAATAATGTGACAACTTTCCATCTTGAGTATCTCTGAACATATTCCTCATGAAATCTGGGCCAGCTACTCTTTCCGCTCCAATATAGCCATCATTTTTCTCTCTATTAGCAATTGGGGTTCCATCAGGAAAAAGAAATGCTGCGCCATTTAATATATCTGCATATTCTTTGTTGTTTTTAGCCATCACAGTGGTATGAACATTAGAAAAACAGATATATTTTCCTCTAAGTTCTTGAATATGATTTATAACATGAAGAACTGCTTCTTCAACTCTGGCTATTGAATAATTAATTCCAAAAACATTAAATTTATCACTTCTAACATACGCCGGTATTGTAGCGTAACCGGCAATATCAATTACTATTCCTGGTCTAACAGTATACTCAGCACTATCCATAGTAAGATATGTTCTTATCTTATGCTTTTCAAAAGTGTTTGTAATCATGTCTACTTTAGACAAAGCACTATCTTTTTCACCGGTAATATTCCTTGATAAAGCAGAAACATCAATAACTGCACAGTCATAAAATCCACTTTCAAAATTCTTTAATGCATTCTCATCATCTATATCAGGATCATCAATTATATAAGCGTTTACCTCACCTGGAACTCCCCATTTTTTTATATAGTTTCGCCTGTAGAGCATCCTCAAAATATACCCATAGACGACACTTAAGGCCATGAAATAAATCACGACCTTCCTAGAAGCAAGAACTGACTTTTGTGTAGCAAAAAGGTAAGCAACTGATAATCCAATAAGCAATGCTCTGCTCTTAATAAGCTTCACCAAATTGTCTATAGGATCAAGCACAACAATTGGCAACCTTTTTGCGTCATAACAAAAATAGACTATTATTTCAAACAAAAACACCGTAACTATCATGGACAAATAAATTCCCAAACTATAGTCAACCCAAGCAATTATAGCCCTGTATCTGATTATTACCGCAGATAAAAAAGCAAGAATTATAGATAACTCATCTATTATGAAAGTACGTTTATAAATTACATTATTCTGATATTTTCCATGAATCTTACTACGATAATCTGTCATTCTAGTCTCTTTTCAACTATCAATTTTTAAATACTTCCAATTTTATGTCTATTTTGTTCTATCCACTGCTGAAGCTGCGGAATAGTCATCCACACTTTATTATTATCAGATGTATAGCTAAAGCCTTCAGGTACCTTAACTCCACCTTTGATCATGTCTTCAAAGTTACCCCATTCACAGATTTGAGGTAAAATCTTGTAATGCTCAGGATACTCATAAGTAAAATGTGAATCCTCAACACCAATCATCTGCTCATGAAGCTTCTCACCTGGTCTGATACCAATTTCAACCTGTTCAGCATTTGCATCAACCGCAGTAGCGATGTCACAAATATTCATTGATGGAATCTTTTTAACATAAATCTCTCCACCTTCCATGTCATCAAAAGCATGCCATACAAGCTCAACCCCCTGTTCAAGAGAAATCATAAATCTTGTCATGCGCTTGTCAGTAATTGTAAGCTTTCCAGACTGAGCTGTTTCCATGAAATAGGGAATAACTGAACCACGGGATCCCATAACATTTCCATAGCGAACTACTGCAAACTTGGTCTTACCACCAGTATATGAATTACCAGCAATAAAAAGCTTATCTGAACAAAGCTTGGTTGCACCATAAAGATTAACAGGTGAACTCGCCTTATCAGTTGAAAGAGCAACAAGTCTCTTAACGCCAGTGTCTATGCAGGCATCGATAAGATTCATAGCTCCGTTAACATTAGTCTTAATACATTCAAATGGGTTATATTCAGCTGTTGGAACAATCTTAGTAGCAGCGGCATGTACTACGTAATCCACGCCGTTAAGCGCTCTATAAAGTCTATCTTTATCTCTTACATCACCGATAAAGAATCTGACTCTTTTATCTCCCTGGAACTTTTTAGCCATGTTCCACTGTTTCATCTCATCGCGAGAATAGATGATAATTTTTTTAGGATTATATTTCGCAAGAGTCATAGGCACGAATGTATTTCCAAATGAACCTGTTCCTCCTGTGACCAAAATGGTCTTATTTGTAAGCATTTATAAGCCTCCTAGAAACAAAATATATTAAAAGAAAAATCACATTATATATCACTCAACAACAACGCATCCCAGAACTTTAACGCCATAATTCTTTGCAAGTTCAAGTTCTTTTGCAATGTCTTCATACTTTGATGTTCTTAGTTTTTCAACCATGATAACGCCGTCAGACTCAGCAAGCTTTGCAAGCGATGCTGGATCAGTAAGAACTGAATTTCCGCACTCAACACTAAGCTCACTATAGTTCTGCTTAACTGCATCAACTACCTGATTTGTAATAGCAGATACTGTATTATCACCAATAGTACTTATTGCATATAGCTTTTTAAGGTCAGCCTTCTGAGCGCCAAGGCCAACACCTGCCGTTATCATACCTAATTCGCCATCCTCGCCATCTTTCATAATTCCGAGAATAGATACTTTAAAGAGCTCTGATATATCCTCTTTTGTCTTAATTGTCTGTGACAAAATATACTCAAGACAAATCCATAAGACTACAATGAATGCTCCGGCCAAAAGACCAAGCACTGCATATTTTATATCAAAACTCCTCACAACAGTTTTCTCTGTTTCAACAACTTCAGTCTCTTCTGGTTGAGCTTCAACTTCAGTTACTTCTGTTTCTTCCGCTGTATCACCATCGATAAGTTTTGTGTATAAAGCCTTCTGATCAGCTGTGAGTGAATTACCAACAGTCAGCATGACATTCTGGAGGTTTTTTAATGCATCGACCTGAGTCTGCTGCTCTGAAAGGATACCCGTATTAACATTCACAGAAAAATAAGTATTAAGATACTCAATATCATGTTCATAAAGGTCTGTAGCTGTAGGAATCTGAGCATCAAGTTCTTGCGTCAACACATCAAGTACTTTCTTGCACTCTTCTTCATTTCTAGCTGTAACAGTTATGTTTAAGATACTGTTAGCTTCAAGCCCCACACTATACAACTCTTTAACATAGTTTTCAGCAACGCCATCACCAAGGGCTTTAGCCACTTTAGCAATGACTTTCTCATCATTCAAAGCCTTATAATAAACGGCTATTATGTTATTTATGTCATTAACTTCTGAAATGTCAGGGTAAGAAACCTTATAATAGTTGCTTATTCGATACGATGCCACCATTGTAGGAACCTTATCTGCATCAAGTTGCATACGAATCGAACTATTGATATATTTTTCTTTATTGGCGTAGAGCTTATTGTAATAATTATACGCATTAACTGACATCTCGACTTCTGTAACTTCTCTGTCAGATAATTTCTCCTTAAGTGAATTTATGCCAGAAGTCACTGCTGCTTGATCTACTACTGTCTCTCCAGTTTCAACTTCAACAACCTTGGCTGACTTCACATAACCAACCGCGCTTCCAATGACTAATCCAATAAGAGCAAAAGCAATTATAAGTTTCCATTTCTTTAGAATCTGACGGCAAAGGTCAAGTAAATCTATTTCCTGTTCGTCTCTATAATTCATAAAACCTCCAAACATAGCCGCATAATAAATGCATTATAATTCAAATTAACATTATACATCATACTGCTACATTTCAGCAATGATTCAGATGCGAAATATCCAAATACTTAGGAAGTCCGTTTTCGTAATCCTGTTCAATTTCACCTTGGATAAGAGGTTTTAAATACTCAATAAGATCAACAGTTATGTCATTTCCCTCTTTAGTAATCCACTCAACAGGAACAGATCTTGCCTCATTGGCTATATCCTTAATCTGTGCATAACTATATTCAACGGTGTACGGAGAGTTGCTTATACGATTTAACACAACCATGCAACCTGTTTTACCTTCTTCTGACAAGCAAACAGCCTTCTCTCCCTGAGCAAAAGACTCATAAAGATCAGTTTTACTTGCCATATGAGCAGCGCATCTCTGAAGAACATTGATTTCAACAGAGCGAACCTTAACATCGATATTTTCTTTTACTAAGAACTCAAGTGCCTTTCCAGCACCTGAAAGCTGCTGATGTCCAAACGTATCAGCCATTGCTTTACTGGATGTAATGTAATTGCCATCCTTATCTCTTATGCCTTCAGAAACAGCAATGATAACATTATCGCGCTTTGACAGTTCATCTCGAACATCTGATAAAAACTGTTCCTTATCAAAAGCCACCTCCGGAAGATAAATCAGATGTGGTGCAGAAGAATAATTATTTCTCGCAAGAGCTGCTGCAGCCGTGAGCCATCCCGCATCGCGTCCCATGATTTCAACAATTGTCACTGACTTAACTGCATAGATAAAGGTGTCGTGAGCAATTTCCAAAATGGAACTTGCTATATATTTAGCCGCAGATCCAAAGCCCGGAGTATGATCAGTGTGGCATAGATCATTATCTATTGTTTTAGGCACACCTATTATCCTTACATCAGAGCCAATCTCTCTGGCATAATTTGATAGTTTAAGAACAGTATCCATACTGTCATTTCCACCAATATAGAAAAATGCTCCAATATTAAGTTTTTTAAACTGTGAAAAAATAAAAGAATATGAAGAATCATCATCCCTGTATTCAGGAAGCTTATATCTACAGCTCCCCAAATACATGGCTGGTGTATGAGTTAAGAGTTTTATAAAATTAGAATCTTTTTGAGCTTTAGCTGTTAAATCCAGATAATTTTCCGACAAGACACCTAAAATGCCATTTATTGCCCCATAACACCTGTCATAGTTCCCCGAATCAATAGTAGCTTTCAAAACTCCTGCAAGACTGGCATTGATTGCAGAAGTTGGTCCCCCCGACTGTGCAACAAGTACATTTTTGATGTTCATCAATAAGACTCTCCTTAATAATTTAAAATTTTGGCAGTCCTATTGTAACAGAAGATGAATTGAATGACAAAAAACAATGCTTATCCCCTTTACATCTTTCTGTGGCTCATCTACTTTTGTATTTAATCCTCTCAAAAACATGATTGAATAAAATAAACCTTTTCTATATTTTCGCTTACAACATAAATAAGCAATGTCTATTAATTAGCACGAATTTATACCTTTGCTAAGTGCATTGCCATGTTTAGATAGAATCGGAGT
>JAEEGL016287163.1_pt1 | contig 16297 bp, 15 predicted proteins | sample 9134231 | NCBI WGS metagenome assembly JAEEGL01 (sample SAMN16246548, study PRJNA631951) | gut metagenome | biome: gut microbiome; feature: rumen; material: fiber-attached | host: Bos | place: Iran: Karaj | collected 2018-10
TCGTACGGTAATAAACCCCGGCGCTCCGAATTTATGCTCCGGGCGCTCAACGATTCTATCCCCACTTCTGCGGATCATCTCGCGGATCTCCTTTGCAATCGATTTCTTTACCTACATTATATATAGCAATCCAGTCATTGTCAACATTCTTTTCTGCTTTCCAATTGAAAATCAACTGCAAAAAGCGCAAAAATATGCAACCAATTGCTTTTTTCGTTTGACTTTCCGGATACAATCCAGTACAATAACAAGCAGGGGGAGTATATGCAGGTTACAATTTACGATATTGCAAAGATGGCGAATGTCTCTGCAAGTACGGTTTCACGCGTCGTCAACAATAAGGAAAACGTCAATTCCAAGACGCGCGCTAAAATCCTGAAGCTGCTTGCCGAGCATAATTATGTCCCGAACGAAGCTGCGCGCGGACTGGTCATGCAGTCCTCGCACATGATCGGGATTTTGATTACCGATATTCGCACGACGCAGCATACCGATGGAATTTACTATATTGAGCGGGAATTGGCGGAGCACGGGTATTCGTGCCTGATTCACAATACCGGTCGGGATGAGAGCAAATGGATCAGCTATATTCAGCTGCTGAGCCAGCGCAAGATCGAGGCGCTCATCCTGATGGGCTCTATCTACCAATCCGATGTGGTGAAGGAAGCCCTGCGGCTCTATCTACCGTCCATCCCGGTAATCATTTGCAACGGGTATCTGCAAGCGCCGAACGTATACGGCCTGGTGGCGGACGAATTGAACGGCGTTGCCGACTGTGTGGCGCTGCTGAAGGAAAAAGGGCGAGCACACCCTGCGTTTTTGATGAACCAAACGACGCCGAGCAATGAGCAAAAAAGAGAGGGCTATGAAACGGGCATGGCGCGATATTATCCGCAGCTGCCCTTGATCGAACTGGAAAGCGGAAATGATTTTGCGGATATCCGCGACGCGACGGTTCAAATGCTGAAACAGCACCCGAATATCGACAGCATCATCTATTCGGAGGACCGGCTCGCCGCCGTCGGCCTGCGCACGCTCGCAGATATGGGCAAGCGCGTTCCGGAGGACATCGCCGTAATCGGCATCAACAATTCGGACTATGCCAAGCTGTCCATCCCGACCCTGACTTCGCTTGACAATATGCTCTATGATGTTTCGATCACCGCGGCGCGCAATATCCTTACGCTGCTCTCCGGGCAGCGCGTCAGCCGGAAAATGCTGATCTGCACGGAGATCGTGGAGCGGCAATCTACATAAGAATTTATTGTGTCCGATAGAAAAGCGCGACCCCGTTTGGGGCCGCGCTTGCTGCTATGGAAGGATTACAGCACCTTACTCAAAAACAACTGGGTTCGCGGGTTTTCCGGCGCGTTGAACAGCTTGTCCGGCGTATTCTCTTCCAGAATTTTGCCGTCGTCCATGAACACGACGCGGTCGGCGACCTCGCGGGCAAAGCCCATCTCATGCGTGACAATCACCATGGTCATACCGCCGTCCGCCAGGGAGCGCATCAGATCGAGCACCTCGCCGACCATTTCCGGGTCGAGCGCGCTCGTCGGCTCGTCGAACAGCATGACCTCCGGCTTCATGGCAAGCGCGCGCACGATGGCGATACGCTGCTTCTGTCCGCCGGACAGCTTGCTGGGGTAAACGTCCGCCTTGTCCTTTAGCCCGATCCGATCCAGAAGCTCCAGGGCCTGTTCCTTCGCCTTTGCTTTGGAGCTGCGCTTCAGCTTGACCGGGGCAAGCATGATGTTTTCGAGCACGGTTTTATGCGGAAACAGGTTGAAGTGCTGGAAAACCATGCCCATCCGCTGCCGACATTCATCGAGATGACAATGCTTATCGGTCAGCTCGATCTCGTCGAAAAACACCTTGCCCTCGGTCGGCACCTCCAGCAGATTCAGGCAGCGCAGCAGCGTGCTTTTGCCGCTGCCGCTCGGCCCGATGATCGCAACGACCTCACCCTTATGCACGGCAAAGTCGCACCCGGCAAGCGCCTCTACGCCGCCGTCAAACGTCTTGCGGACGCCGACCGCCCGCAGTACGGTTTCGTCAGACACGGTCCGCACGGCGCATCCTCCTTTCGATGGCTTCGATGGCCTTGGAAGCCGGGAAATTCAACGCAAAATACACGATGGCGGCAAGCACATACGGCGAGAGCGTTTTGAGCGTCGTGTTCGCCACGGTCTTGGCGCCCCAGATCAGCTCGCTCATGCCGAGGATCGAGCAGATCGACGACTCCTTGACCATCGTGACAAGCTCGTTCGCAAGCGCAGGCAGAATGTTCTTCACCGCCTGCGGCAGCACGATCAGCCGCATGCCCTTGGCCTTGCTGAGACCGAGCGAGCGCGCAGCCTCCATCTGTCCCGCATCCACGGCAAGAATGCCTGCCCGGATGATCTCCGCGACATACGCCGAGCTGTTCAGCGCAAGCGCAAACACGCCGGGCACGAAGCGCGACAGGTCGATGAATCCGAAGATCGTATACGACGGCACGCGGATCACCGAGAACAGGCCGTAATAGATGATGTACAGCTGCACCATCAGCGGCGTCGAGCGGAACGCCGCGATATACGCGCCCGCAAGCCACTTAACCGGCTTGATCTTGCTCAGCCGCATCAGCGCGAGCAGCAACGCGGGCAGCACGGCGAGCGCAACCGATACGACCGAAAGGAGCAGGGTGTATTCCACACCCTGCACAAAGAACGAAAGGTACTTCGGTAAGAACGAGAAGTTCAGAAAATGCGACGGCGGCAGATCGCCGAAAAGAGTCTCCCACATAACCGCTGTTTATTCGATGGCCTGATCCGCAAGCGCATCGGCGGTTTCGGCAAACGCGCTGATCTGATCGGCGTCAAGGAGCTTTTTGATCGTGGCATTGATGCCCGGGAGCAGGCCCTTCGGGTCGCCCTTTTGCACCGCGACACGATACGGCAGCGCCTCGCCGAGCTCCACCGAGGACACGACAATGTCCGCGCTCGACTGCGCATACTGCAAGGCCACCGCGCCGTCGAGGATGATGGCGTCTACCTTGTCATAGGTCAGCTGGTTCACCAGCTCGTTGACCGAGGTGAGACCGACCAGCTGTGCGCCGGGCATCTGCTCGGTCACGATATCGGCCTTCGTCGTGCCGGTCTGCGCGCCGACGGACTTGCCCGCAAACGATTCGAGCGACGTGAACTCCGCCGCCTTATCGGCCTTGACGAGGATCATCGCCGGGTAATCCGTGTAGTACGGATCGGAGAAATCCGCGCCCTCCAACCGATCCGGCGTTTCCTCCATCGCCGCGATGACAAAGTCGATATCGCCCTTTTGCAGCGAGGCGATCAGGCTGTCGAAGTCCATGTTCATCACGTTCAGCGTCTTGCCCGCGTCGGCCGCAATCGCTTCCGCCACCGCAATGTCGATACCCGCATATTCGCGCTCGCCGCTCGCGTTCAGTACGATGAATTCAAAGGGCGGGTAGTCGGCCGAAGTGCCGAGCGTCAGCGTGGACGCCGTGCTTGTCGAGGTGCATCCGATCACGCTCCCGCACAGCAGCAAAACGGTCAGCATATACAAAGCTATTTTTTTCATATCTATGTCCTCCTTGGAAATTGCTCACAGTATAGCGCCGCCGTTCCCGCTTGTCAATCATAAATATACATAAAATGCTGTATTTTTATATATGTTTTACGTAATAAACCTTAAAAATATTGATTTTATGCAATATTTGCAGTATAATAGGCGCATCGAAGCAAAAGGAGAGCTGTTTTGTGAATCCGTTGTCGCTTGCCGCGCTGACCGTTGACCTGTCCGCGATCCGGGAAAACGCGCGGCACATCCTGTCCGAGCATCCCGCCGCCGGGCTGATCCCGGTGCTGAAGGCCGATGCTTACGGGCTCGGCATGGTTCCCGTGGCCAAGGCGCTTGCGCCGCTGCCGGGGGTGCTGTGCTTTGCCGTTGCGCAGGCGCAGGAGGGCGTCGCGCTGCGCCGCGCGGGCATCGAGCGCGATATTCTGATCCTCGGCGAAACGCTGCCGTGGCAGGTCGAAGCCGCGCTGCAAAGCCGACTGACCCCGACGGTCGCGCGGCCGGAGGATGTGGACACCGTTGCAAATGCCGCGCGCACGCTCGGCATGACGGCCGATATACAGATCAAATTCGATACGGGACTGCACCGGCTCGGCGTCGAGGAAGCGACGTTTGCGACCCTGTGCGAGCGTCTTGCGGCAAATGCGGACGCGGTGCGCCCGGCCGGTGCGTATTCGCACTTTGCCGATCCCGGCGACGCGGCGCGCTGTGAGGCGCAGTACCGGCTGTTTTTGTCGCTGTGCGATCGGCTCCGGCAGGCGGGCTTTGCGGTGCCGCTGCGGCATATCTGCGATTCGGCGGCAAGCGAAGCGTATCCGGCATACGCGCTCGACGCGGTGCGCATCGGGCGGCGGCTTGCATGGGATGCGCCGGATCGGCCGACCGGCCGGATCCGCGAAGCCGCGACGCTGTCGGCGCTTGTGACCGACGTGCGCTCTCGCAAGGCGGGCGACCGGCTCGGCTACGGCGACGGTCCCGTGCTGCAGAAGGACGCCGTGATCGCCTCAATCGGAATCGGCTACGGTGACGGGCTCGACCCGCGCTTTGCAGGGTCGCTGTCCGTGCTGCTGCACGGGAAACGCTGCCCTGTTTTATATCTGTTCATGGATCGGGCGCTTGTCGATGTGACCGATGCGGCGGCGTCGGCGGGGGATCGAGCGGTGCTGTTCGGGCAGGACGAGACCGGCGCTTCGCTTTCGGCGCAGGCGCAGGCGAGCGCCATCGGCGCGCTGGAGGGCTGTGGGCTGACGACGGCGCTGCTGCCGCGCGTGGAGCGCATATACATCCCCTGAGGACAGACACGGCGCAGAAAATGCCGGACGGGAAGCGGTTTATGCACTCGTTTTCCGTCTTCATCCGATAACTATGCAATCGGATGAAAGGATATAAGCCGCATACGGCGCGGGTATACAGGCCCGCGCCTACGCATATACACAGGTGATTATGCGGTGGATAAGTGGGTTTTTGCCCGAATTGCGCGGCTCGGAATGTGGATAACTCTGTGGATGGTGTGGGTAAGTATACATTTTTGCGGGTTTTAAGCGCGTTTGTATATGCAAATGCGCTTTTTGCATACATACAACCGATTTGCATGAAGGCTGTGCTTGCTTCCGTATTCGACGGGCAAAAAATCGGCAGACCGTTTTTCGGCCTGCCGTAAAAAGAGATTTTCTGTGATTTGCCGCCTGGATTCGTCACGCCGTCAGCAGCATCACCGCGGTCATCAGTCCTAAGGAGAGCAGGATCGTCAGCGTGTTCCAGCTGCTGGCAAGCTCATAGTCCCCGCCGCGCTCCTTGGTAAACGGCGGCGCAAGCGACGCCACCGGCGCGAGCACAGCCAAAGCCGCGCCGAGCCGCACCTCGGCGGTAAACGGGAGGAACCGATAGAAGCAGAACGCGAGCGTGATCGCAACGCCGTAGCGAACGAGGATCGCCTTGAGAATCCATTTCCAATGCGAGGCCTTGAACGAAAGGTTGATGCCGAGGCCGATCATCAGCATCGCCAGGAAGCTGTTGCCCGCGCCGCAAAGGTCGCAAAAGCCGACGATCCAATCTGGAATCGGGACGTGCAGCAGCCGCAGCACGATCATCACGACGTAGACCATGATCAGGAACGTTTTCAGCAGGCGAAGAAGGAACGCCTTGATCGAAAACCCGTTGCCCTCCTGCATGGAGCGGCAGAGCGCATTCAGCCCGCCCGCGGCGCCGAGCGCGCTGCCGGCGTCGAACATGCACACGGCGACGACCGCCGACGCGCCGGTCAGCCCGGAAATGTACGGCAGCGCAAAGCAGCCGATGTTGAAGCCCGTGAAGTTGAGCATGTCGAATACCTGCTCGTTCACGCCGCGCCGCCGGTTGAGCAGGTAGCCGATCAGGGCGAGCAGCGCCATGCAGCAAAAGCCGACGCCGATCATCGAAAGGTATTGCAGATCCATTTCGGTGTGCGCAAAATTCCGGATCACGACGCACGGCAGCGTGACCCAGATCACGATTTTCGACACGATCCCGAAGGCTTCCCGGGGGAGCACCCCGGTACGGCGAAGAAGATAGCCAAGGAGGATGACCGCCACGAGCATCCCGGCCTGCGTTAGAATTGCAATCATACCTGCAGTATACTACCGCGACACGGGCAAAACAAGCGAAAAAGCGCAATTCGTGCGGATTTTACGGAACAAAGCGGAGAATCTTTTGCCGCCCGAAAAAACGTTTGACACGCTATGGCGGGGAGGGTATAATAAACTGTACGGCAAAACCGGACGCCAATTCACAGACAAAGGCAGGTGACCTTCATGGACGCAGGCAGTAGCGGCAATCCTCTTTTATGCGGTTCCTCTTGCGGCAGCGCGAAGATGAAGGTCAGCCTCATTCGATAAGCAAGCCCTTTATCGGTCGGTACGCGCCGCTGCATTCCCTCGTTCCGATTTTTGGGGGGCAAGGCCTGGACCGATTTAACCGAAACCGTGCGCGCCCTCGTGACGAACAAGCGCTTTTCGACGCTGCGCGATCTGTTCAGCACGATGAACGCGCCTGATATTGCGGCGATTTTGAGCGAACAGAAGGAGAGCGATCTGCCGCTTCTGTTCCGGCTTCTTTCCACCGAAACCGCCGCCGAAACGTTCGTCGAAATGAACCCCGACGAACAGGAAATTCTGATTCGCGGCTTTTCCGATACCGAGCTGAAGGCCGTCCTTGACGAGCTCTACCTCGACGACGCGGTAGACATCATCGAGGAAATGCCGGGCATCCTGGTCCCGCGCATTTTGAAGGCCGCCGATCCCGAATCCCGCAAGCTCATCAATGAATTACTGAAATACCCCGAGGACTCCGCGGGCAGCATCATGACGCCGGAGTTTGTTTCGCTGTCCCCGAACGAGACGGTGGAGGAGGCGATCGACGAGATCCGCCGCACCGGGCTCGACAAGGAAACGATCAACGTCTGCTATGTCGTCCGCGCGGACCGCACGCTGTTCGGCTCGGTGTCGATCCGGCGTATCCTCCTGTCTGATCCGGACGAGAAGATGAGTGAGATTGCGGACACGCACGTGATCACCTGCGAAACGACCGACGATCAGGAAACCGTCGCCAAGATGCTCAGTAAGTACGACATGATCGCGCTGCCGGTCGTCGATCACGAAAAGCGCATCGTCGGTATCGTCACGGTTGACGACGCTATCGACGTTCTGCAGGAGGAGAACACCGAGGATATCGAAAAGATGGCGGCCATCACGCCGTCCGACCGGCCGTATCTCGAAACGCCGGTGGGCAGCCTGTTTTTGCACCGCATCCCGTGGCTGCTGCTGCTGATGCTGACCTCCACCATGACCGAGCTGATAATCAACCGCTTTACCGACCGGCTGAGCCTGTTCGGGCCGATTGCGGGCGCGATGCTGATCGCGTGCATCCCGATGCTGATGGACACCGGCGGCAACGCGGGCGGGCAAAGCTCGGCAACGGTCATCCGCGGTCTCAGCCTCGGCGAGATCGAGTTTTCCGACTTTTTCCGCGTGATCGGCAAGGAGCTGACCGTGGCGGCGCTGGCCGGCGCGGCGCTGGCGATCATCAATTTCGGGAAGATGCTGCTTGTCAACGTCGTTCTGTACCACTATGCGGGGCACGACCTTTTCGTGTACATGATCGCGTCGGTCACGATCTCGCTGGCGATCCTCTTGACCATAGTCGTCGCCAAGTTTGCGGGCAGCATGCTGCCGATGCTCGCCAAAAAGATCGGCTTCGATCCGGCGGTCATGGCCGCGCCGTTCATCACGACGATGATCGACGTGACCTCGCTGCTGCTGCTGTTCGGCCTTGCCAACGTGATCCTGATGCATATTCGCTGAGGATTTCCTGCCATACCAAAGCCCGCCTCTTCGTGAGACGGGCTTTTTGTATGCGGTGACGATTACGCCTCCAGGAACGCAAACACGCGCTCCCAATAGGGGATCAGCACATCGGAATCGGTCATGTACAGCTCGTGCTTGACGCCGGGGATGCGCTCGAATGTGCAGGACGGCACAGCGGCGGCAAAGGCGTCCTGCGCGGCATTCTTCACCATCGTATCCTCCCCGGCCTGCAGCAGCAGGATCGGAATACGGATCTTCTGCATGTTCTTCGGCGCGCTGACGCGGCGGCAGGCAAGGATGGACTGGCGGCCCCAGCCGATGGACGGCATATAGGTTTGCAATTCGGGGTGCTCGGTCTGCTTTTGCAGGTAGTAGAGATAGCGGCACTCCGAGGAATCGGCGCTGTTGGCAAAGTCCGGCGTCGGGTTGAACGATTCGGCGGGCTGCAGCGATTTTTGCTTGCGCTTGCCGATGCCGAGCACGCCCGCGGCAGCGGCCATGACCGGCGCGGGGATCGAGCCGAAGCTGAGGCCGAGCATCGGGGAGGACAGAACGGCCTTTTGGAACAGCGCGGGATATTCCTCTATCGTCCATGCGCCGACGCAGCCGCCCATCGAATGACAGTAGAGGTACAGCGGCAGCGCGCCGGACGCGGGCTTGACGAGCGTTTCGACAAGGTAGACGAGATCTTGGATATAGTCCTCGAACCGATCGACATGCACGATATGCGCATGGCCGTTCGGCCGGTAGGATTTGCCGTGGCCGCGATGGTCAAAGCCCCATACCTCAAAGCCCCTTTGCAGCATATAGTACACGGATTCGGTGAACTTCTGCACCGATTCGGTAAAGCCGTGGCTGATCACAATGACGCCCTTCGGTTCGTCCGCCCGGTAATGCTCATAGTAGATCGGCTGATTTTCGACGCGGGCAAAGGTGCCGCTTTCCATTCGCTGCGCCGTATACGGCTCGGCGGTTTCCCGCATGACTTCGGGATATCGTTCTTCGGTGATCCAACGCATTGGGGCTGCCTCCTGTAAGCTCTATGTAAAAAGGATAATCCAATCGAGACGGTTTGTCAAGGGCGGGAACGGGCGATCCGAACGCGCGGACAGAAAAACGCCCGTCCGCGGCGGGACGGGCGAGCAGACCAATTTTACGGCTGCTTTTTCTTTTGACCGATCCGGTCGAAGGCCAGCGGGTAGATCGCCACATCGACGAACAGGATGATCGCGTAGCGCAGCGCGCGCACCAGATGCGCGGCGAACGTGCCGGAATCGAGGAAGGCGGAGGAGAACGGCAGCTTCAGCAGCGTGTTCAGCCCGAAGTAGATCGCAACGCCACCGAGCAGCCGGAGCGCCATTTTCCAAAGCACGCGCGTATTTTGAAAGCGCACGTATTTTTCCTCGAACAGATCGGCAGCAAAGAAGCCGACCATCATGCCGTAGGCCGTGAAGTAGTCGTTGGTGCGGCAATAGAACCAGCCGGGCAGCGCGGCGACCAGCAGAATGACATAGGGGATCCAGCGGTTTTTGAACCGGCCGATGAACCACGGCGTTACAAAGATCACGATGAGGCCGAGGATCCAGCCGGTCAGCACGTCGGTCGGGAAATGCACGCCGACGCAGAATCGGCTGATGCCGACAAACAGCGGGATCAGCACCGACAGTACGCGGATCCACGGCTGCTTGAACCGCCGTCCGACAGAGCCGTAAGCCGTGACGGAGCCGGAGGAATGACCGCTCGGGAACGAGTAGCCCTGTGCGGCAATGTCCATCACGTCCGCGGACGGGTCCACCGGCTTCAGGCATTGCACCTCCGGGCAGACCATATAGGGCCGCGGGCGCAGGACGATGTTTTTCAGCAGCGGATTGGCGACGTTCGCCACGCAGATGTTCCGGCCGAGAAACTTGCCGATCTCCTTGTCGTAGCACCAGTAGAGAAAGCCCATCAGCAGGATGAACACCATTTCTTCGCCGAGCGTCGAGAAAAAGGACGCGACGGCGATGCCGACCGGGCCGAGATGCGCCTGCAGCCACGCCATCAGCGCAGGCTCCCATGCAAAATAAAAGACGTTTTCCATATGGCACTCCGTTTTTTCCTAATATATTGTATTCTACCATTTTCACGCCCGATGCGCAAGAGATACGGGAAACCGGCGCATGCCTGTTATGCGGAATCGGCATGGCGGAATTCACAAATTTTCCCATTCCCACCCGCAGGGTTTTATGGTATACTATATTGTATGAGAAAATTGGTCTGCGGTCTGCTGCTGCTATGCCTGCTGCTGACCGGCTGCCGGAACGTCGAACCGGCGCCGACGGTGCAGGAACCCATACAGGTCATTTCCGTGACGGCGACGCCCGCCACAGCGGTGAGCCCTGCGCCGACCGATACGCCGCGCCCGACGGACACGCCCTCCCCGATCCCGACCGATACGCCGGCGCCGACGCCGATGGACGACGAAGCACGGCTCTGGGCGTTTATCGACACGATGACGACGGAGGAAAAGATCGGGCAGCTTTGCATGTTCGGCTTTTCCGGCACGGACAGCGTCAGCGACGAGTTTGCCGCGATCATGGACGCCTACCATATCGGCAGCGTGATCCTCTATGGGCAGAACATCAAGCGCACCGACAAGGACGGCGGCTTTTCCCGCTGCAAAAAGCTGACCGACAGCGTCAGCGCCGCGAATCACACCGGCATCCCGCTTTTGATCAGCACCGACGTGGAGGGCGGCACGGTCACGCGGTTCCATTGGAAAACGACGCTGGACAGCGCGCGTACGCTCGGCAAAAAGGACAATATGGACAAGGCGCGCAGCGAATTCGCCTATATCGGCGAGGGGCTTTTGTCCGCGGGCATCAACGTGGACCTTGCGCCCGCGTTGGACGTCTGCAAAAATCCCGACGAGCATTTTATGGGCAAGCGCATCATTTCGTCGAATGCGGATATCGTTTCGGATATCGGCGTGGCCTGCATCCAGGGTCTGCACGAAAGCGGCGTGCTGTCGATCATCAAGCATTTTCCCGGCCACGGCGCCACGAACACCGACTCGCACGATACGATCCCAAAGGTGGAAAAATCGCTCGATTCGCTGCGTATGTATGAGCTTGTGCCGTTTAAGGACGCTCTTTTGAACGGCGCGGACGGCGTGATGGTCGCGCATATCCTGTATACGTCCATCGACAGCGACAATGTCGCAAGCCAGTCGGATTCGTTCATTTGGGGGCTGCTGCGCGACGAGTACGGCTTTCGGGGCATCGTGATGAGCGATGATTTCCGGATGGCGGGCATCCGAAAGCAGCGTTCGCTTGATAAAGCCGCCGTGCGGTTCATCGAGGCGGGCGGGGACTTGATCCTTTGCGGCGCGAACCACACGTATCAGCAGAAGATTCTGGACGGGCTGTATGCCGCCGTGCAGGACGGAACGATTTCCGTAGATCGGCTCAACGAGAGTGTATATCGTATCTTATCGGCTAAAGAACGCGTGACCGATTGGGTCGCGGTGCCATAAAAGAGGGAACGGATTATATTTGGGGGAGTTATGAACAAAATCGGATTTGACAAGCAAAAGTATATCGAAATGCAGTCCAAGCGCATCCTCGAACGGATCGCGCAGTTCGGGGACAAGCTGTATCTGGAGTTCGGCGGCAAGCTGTTCGACGACTACCATGCGTCGCGCGTGCTGCCCGGCTTTCTGCCCGACACGAAGATCAACATGCTCGTCGAACTGAAGGACAAGGCTGAGATCATCATTGCGATCCATGCGGGCGATATCGAGCGCAACAAGATCCGCAACGACCTCGACATTGCCTACGACCGCGAGGTTCTGCGGCTGATCGACGCGTTCCGCAAAAAGGAGCTGCTCGTGTCCGGCGTCGTGATCACGCGCTATCGGGAGCAGCCGTCCGTGGACGCATTTGCAGAGCGGCTGAAAACGCTCGGCATCCGCGTGTATAAGCATTACCCGATCGAGGGCTATCCGCAAAACCCGCAGCTGATCGTTTCGGAGGACGGCTTCGGTAAAAACGAGTTTGTCGAAACGTCGCGGCCGCTTGTCGTTGTGACCGCGCCCGGTCCCGGCAGCGGCAAGCTCGCGGTGTGCCTGTCGCAGGTGTATCAGGAATTCCGTCACGGCGTCCGCGCGGGCTACGCCAAGTTTGAGACGTTCCCGATCTGGAACCTCCCGCTGCGCCATCCGGTCAACCTCGCGTATGAGGCCGCGACAACCGACCTCGACGACGTGAACATGATCGACCCGTTCCACCTCGAAGCCTACGGCATCACGACGGTCAACTACAACCGCGATGTCGAAGCGTTCCCGGTGCTCAATTCGATGTTCAACCGCATTTACGGCGAATCGCCCTATAAGTCCCCGACGGATATGGGCGTCAATATGATCGGCTTCTGCATTTCGGACGACGAGGTGTGCTGCGCCGCCGCCAAGCAGGAGATCATCCGCCGCTATTTCTCCGCCGCCTGCGCCTATAAGCGCGGTCAGATCAATAAGGAGCAGGTCTATAAGGCCGAAATGATCATGACGCGCTCCGGCCTGTCGGTCGCGGATCGCGCGGTTGTGACCGCCGCCCGCGAAAAGGCGAAGGAGACCGGCGCGCCCGCCATGGCGATTGAGCTGCCCGACGGACGCATGATCACCGGCCGCACCGGCAGCATGGTCGGCGCCGCCGCCGGCGCGCTGGCGAACGCGCTGAAGACCCTTGCCGATATCCCCGACGAGATCGACCTGATTGCGCCGATCGTGCTGGAGCCGATCCGCGATCTGAAGATTCACCACTTCGGCAGCGAGAACCCGCGTCTGCACAGCGACGAGTTCCTTTACGCGCTGTCGATCTGCGCCGCCACCAACCCGATGGCCGCGCTGGCCTTAAAGCAGCTTCCGAAGCTGCGCGGCTCCGAAGCACACGCGAGCGTCATTCTCTCGCGCGTCGATACCGAAACCTATCGCCACCTCGGCCTCAACTGCACCTGCGACGCCGAGCGCGAGCATGACCGCCTGTTTGACAGAGCGTAACCCCTTTTCCGTATGACCCTTGCAAAAATGCAGCCCCTTTCGGAGCTGCATTTTGTATGTTTCCGTTTTATAAGAGCTTATGGATATCGGACAGCCTGTCGAGCGCGGCGAGCAGCGTTTCGTCCTTTTTCGCATAGTGGAAGCGGGCAAGGTGATGCACCGGCTCCTTATAGAACGTGCTGCCCGGCACGGCTGCCACACCGACCTCGCGGGCGAGCCGTTCGCAGAACGCCACATCGTCGCCCTTGGCGTACTTGCCGATATCGACAAGGATGAAGTACGTTCCCTGCGGGTCGATAAAGTCGAAGCCGAGATTCCGCAGCCCGCCGCAGAACAGATCCTTCATGTGCGTGTAGTGCGCCTGCACCTCGGCATAGTAGCTGTCCGGCAGGTCAAGCCCCGCGATGATCGCCTCCTGCAGCGGCGACGGCGCGCAGACGGTCAGAAAATCGTGCGTCTTTTTGCACGCGTCCAGGATGCGCTTGCATGCGACGATGTAGCCGAGCCGCCAGCCCGTGACCGAATAGGTCTTACTGAGCGAGGAGCAGGAGATCGTGCGCTCCCACATGCCCGGCAGCGACGCCATATAGGTGTGCACATGCGGCGCATAGATGATGTGCTCATAGACCTCGTCCATGATGATGTACACATCGTAGCGGATCGCAAGGTCGGCAATGATCTGCAGCTCGGCCTTGGTGAACACCTTGCCGTTCGGGTTCGACGGGTTGCAGACGATCATCGCCTTGACGCCGCTTTTGAACACGTCCTCCAAAAGGTTGGGGTCAAAGTTGTTCTCCGGCGGGACGAGCGGAACATAGACCGGCTCGCAGCCGAGCAAAAGCGACTGCGCTTCATAGTTCTCGAAAAACGGCGAGAAGATCGCAACCCGGTCGCCCGGATCGGTCAGCGCCATCAAAGCGGCCATCATCGCCTCGGTGCTGCCCACGGTCGCAAGGATATTCTCGTTCGGGTCGAGCGGCAGCCCCATCCACCGCGAGATCTTGCGGCAGAGCGCCTCGCGGTACGCGGCAAAGCCCCATGTCGGGGAATATTGGTGCGGGCCTGCCTCGGCGACGGCGGCCAGACGGTCCATGATGATTTGGGGCGGATCAAAGTCCGGGAACCCCTGCGAAAGATTGATCGCGCCGCATTCCATCGAGATCCGCGTCATGCGGCGGATGCAGGAATCGGAAAGGTGCGCGGTGCGGGATGACAACGGCTGCATAAGTCTGTCCTCTTATTTCTTGGATTCAATATAGGCGATCACATCGCCGACCGTGTTGAACGCGGTATTGTCTAAATTCTCAAAGCGCACGCCGAATTCGTCCTCGATCCCGAGCACAAGCATCAGCAGCGTCACCGAGTCAATATGCAGGTCCAGTATGAGCGAGCTTTGCGGCGTAATGCTGTCCGTGTTCGCATAGGGCATGACCTGCTTGAAAACCTTCATCAGTCGATCAAACGTCATAGCGGTTCCCCTCCGTGATTAATCAAAATAGTATATCATAGTTTTCAGACGGGCGCAACCCAAAATGCGGCGCACGGGCCGGGAGACGCGAAAAAAGACCGGGATTTTCATATTTCATGCCAAATCCGCGTAAGATATCCCGATAAAACGGCTTTCGGGGTTGCATTTGAACGGCGCATCCGTTATAATAAAAAAGAACATTATGATATGAAAAAGATTCGTTATAGATAAAGAGGGGATTCGCAATGTCTGTTTGGGAGATTATTTCTCTGCTCGGCGGCGTCGGGCTGTTTTTATACGGCATGACGGTCATGTCGAACGGGCTGAAGAACGCGGCGGGCGACTCGCTGCACACGATACTGGAAAAGGTTACGACGAACAAGCTGCTTGCGGTGCTGATCGGCGTCGTTGTAACGATGCTCGTGCAGAGCTCGTCCGCGACGGACATGATGGTGATCGGGTTCGTCAACTCCGGCTTGCTCACGCTGGCGCAGGCCATCGGCGTGATCATGGGCGCGAATATCGGTACGACCGTGACCGCACAGATCACGGCGTTCAATCTGACGGCGCTTGCGCCGCTGCTGATTTTTGTCGGCGCGGTGATGTATCTGTTTTTGAAAAAGCCCTTGCCGCGGCACATCGGCGGCATCCTGCTCGGCTTCGGCATGCTGTTTGTCGGCATCGGGCTGATCAAGACCGCGATTGCGCCGCTGTCGCAAAGCGAAGGGTTTGTCCGGGTGCTGTCCGCGCTCTCGAACCCGGTGCTGGCGATCCTCTTTGGTATTCTCTTTACGGCGCTGCTGCAAAGCTCGTCGAGCTCGGTCGTCATCTTTCAGGCGTTCGCGGTCGAGGGGCTGCTGACGTATCAGCAATGCGTTTACCTTGTGATCGGCGCGGCCATCGGCTCGGTTACGCCGAACCTTTTGGCGTCGCTGACGACCGACCGCAACGGCAAGCGCACGGCGCTGCTGAACCTGTATTTCAACGTATTCCGCGCGGCGCTGCTGCTGCTCGTCACCGGTATTTTCCCGGTCGTGCTGGACTGGATCAAGCTGCTTTCGCCCGACGATATCGCGCGTCAGGTGGCGAACACGCATACGATCTTCGCGATCTTTGCGGTGTTGGTGATGCTGCCGTTCTCGAATCTCATTATTAAGCTGACCTACGCGACGCTGCCGCTGCTGCCCGAGGAGCAGCGGGCGAAGGAGGACAGGCGTTTGGTCTATCTGGCCGGTACCGAAAAGATGGTTCCGGCGGTTGCGATCCATCAGGCCAAGTTAGAGGTCAACCGCATGGGCAAGATCGCGCGCGACAACCTTGCGGCGGCCATCGCGTACTTCTTCAATCCGCAAAAGGACGAGGATTTCCAAGCCGTCGAGGACACGGAGCAGACCGTGGACTGGCTCGACCACGCGATCTCGGACAAGCTCGTTCTGCTGCGCAGCCTGCAGCTGCCGGAAAAGGATGTGTTCCTGCTCTCGCGCTTGGTGCGCGTGACCTCGAACTATGAGCGCATCAGCGACCATGCGGAGAACATTATCGAGTTTGCGGCGCGCCTGAAGGCGAACAAATCGGTCATGTCAGAGGCGGCGATGGGCGAGCTGAAGCAGATGTCCGAAGCGGTGATGGCGTGTCTCGACGAGTCAATGCACATTTTTGAAAACGAGGATTTCAAGACGCTGCAAAAGGCCGAGGACATCGAGCAGCAGGTGGACGATATGCAGGATGCGTTCATCCAAAACCACATTGACCGGCTCATGGAAAGCGGCTGCGACCCGCTGGCGGGCGTTATCTTCACGGATATGTGCACCGACCTCGAACGCTGCTCGGACCAGGCGCTGAACATCGCGCACGCGCTGAAAAAGCACGAGGAAAATTGAA
>JAEEGL016296117.1_pt1 | contig 16297 bp, 18 predicted proteins | sample 9134231 | NCBI WGS metagenome assembly JAEEGL01 (sample SAMN16246548, study PRJNA631951) | gut metagenome | biome: gut microbiome; feature: rumen; material: fiber-attached | host: Bos | place: Iran: Karaj | collected 2018-10
AGATATTGCTTATTAAGATCAATGAATCCTGCTTTATATACAGGGAGAAGATTAGCATCATACATATCCCAAAGAAGCTCGTTATATGCCTCATGATATTTATATACCCTCTCAAGGATCTTTACAATATACTTCTTAAGCGAAGGATATTTACTCTCATCAAACTCTGTAGCTAACACTCCTCTTTCAACTTTATATTCATTGCAATACCAGTCCTGAATAATACGAGAAAGGTTAAGGCTGATGACACTCTTACTACCAGTCTGTACACCAATATTACCATTAGTGAAGTTGAATTCCTTAGTCTGTATCTTATTCTTAAGCCTACAGCAAGAACTAAGGCTATCTACACTATCAGAGATATAAGTAAAGAATGAATGACCACGAGCATATTCCTCACATACAAAGTTAAACATATCCTCATCTTCAAACTTACCATCCTTATAAAGCAATGTCACACTCTCTACAGGGAAAGTAATAATGGTGCGAAGCCTCTCTGCATTGAACCACATCATAAACTCCTTCTGGATCCACTGAAGACTTTCCCAATCTGGACGAGAACCATCAGGGAACATAAAGTCTCCAAACATACCCTCGAAGAATGGCTTATCAAAATATGAGAAATTCACAAATGCACTCTGATAGCCTCTTGCTGCAGTGGGCTGATTAATAGTATAAACAATCTGCTGCCAATATTGATGTATCTGCTTACGGATAGTCTTAATCTTACCATTATAATTGCTAATCACATCATCAGGGCGCTTATAGAAATCATCACCCCATTCTTTCTTAGCAAAATATGTGAAATAAAGTAATGCTTCTGATACTGCAACTGCACCAGCATATTGTGCACTAATTGCAAATATAAGATTACAAAGCATTCCACAATATGAATCAATATTCTTTGGTGATGCACTAAGTCCACCAATATCCTTTATTCCATTTGTCAAGAAAGGATACATAGTGATAGACACACAATAAGGAGAAATAGCACCAGCAAAAGATGACTCATCATTCTTATATAATATATGCTTCTCAATATCTTTTACATAATTCTTGGCATTAAACTGTGGATATAGCTCTTTAAGCTTATCCATGACCATACCACGAGAAATCTGTATATTATCTGTCTTATGAATCTCTGTATTTAAGACAGCAATGTTCTTATTACCAACATTAGAATTATCATCTACAGTAGCATTTGCAGTATTACTTGAATGCTTAAACCTATCGATGAATGCTTTCTTATCCTTTACAAAATTATCAATCTCTTCTTTCTTATTCTTAGCAGTACGATATGCTTTAAGAACATCTTCATTATAATCTGCAAATCTATCTTCTAATTGTTTCCTAATACTTGAACATAAGATGCCATCATATACATATAAACTATTTATTATTCTATTTATAGTTTCTTGATTACATTCTGCATTTGCTGATTTAAAAGCTTTTTTAATGACGGTAGTTAACTTTCTCTTGTCAAACTCCTCATACGTTCCATCACTTTTCCTAACTTCCATAAAGACAATTTAACTTAATTTATATATTAAAAATAAAGTTTAAATAATACTTTTGTTAATATCTAACTAATTAATATTCAATAATTTACGTCTATTTCATTAATAGTTATATAGATAGAAATCACCTTACTGGGATTAATCTGGATGATGCTTATAAAATTTTTTCAGCTATTTTCCTTGCTTCTATAATCGTATCATCCATATCATAATATTTATATCTACCAAGACGCCCACAGAAATAAATATTATCCATATTATCAGCTAATTCTAAATACTTATTCAATAACTGATTATTAGTATCATTATTTATAGGGTAATATGGTTCTGCACTATCATTCCATTCTTGAGAATATTCATATGATACAATAGTTTTAGGTTGATTGAATCCTTCTCCAAGTCTATCAAAGAACTTATGCTCTATAGAACGAGTATATAATTGATGGTGGTCAGTATAATTATAGACAGCATTACCCTGCATATTTTGTACATCATAAACTGCATTCTTAAACATCACACTTCTCCATTCAAGCTTACCAAGAGAATAATCAAAAAATGCATCAATAGGACCAGTATAAATAACTTTATTAGCTTTGGATAACCAATATTCTCTATTAGCATTAAAATCTGTATTAAGAACTATATCTGCACCCTTAAATAAGTTATCTATCAATTCATTATATCCACCTTTAGGAATACCTTGATAAGTGTCATTAAAATAATTATTGTCATATGTATATCTTACAGGTAGACGAGTAATGATATCTGCAGGAAGATCTGTACACTTTCTGCCCCATTGTTTTTCTGTATAGCCTTTAATGAGTTTATTATAAATAGTTTTACCTACAAGAGATATTGCCTTTTCTTCGAGGTTTATAGGATTAGTGATACCACATTCTGCAACCTCCTTATCAATAGCCTTCTTTACTTCTTCGGGGGTAACTAAATTGAACATCTTACTGAAAGTGTTCATATTAAAAGGGAGATTATATGCTACATTATGCCCATCCTCATATACAATAGCTATAGGAGAATTAATAAAGGGCACCATTGTACAATTATCAGAGACAAGATCCCATACATCTTTATCAGAGGTATGAAAGATATGTGCACCATATTTATGAACAGGAATATTACTGACATTCTCACAATATACATTTCCTCCTATATGGTTTCTTTTTTCTATAACTAAGCAAGAATACCCTTTTTTCTGAGCAAAATAATTAAATGTAGCACCAAAAAGACCACTACCAACAATTAAAAAATCATAATGTTTATTAGTTTCAACCATACTATAATATCATTTAATGTATATATAATATAGAAATTATATATGTGCATTTATTAAAAACAAAGAGGAGAATAACTCCCCTCTTTATTTTGTTAATAACTTTTCAACATCTACTACAAAGAACTTCGAATCCATAAATCTAAGATGCTTTCTAAGATATTCTATAATTGTCCTTCTTAATTTAGGGCTCTCCTTAAGCATATTAATCTTAAGTTTAACTTCGTCCTTATCTCTGACTGTCAATAATTCTGAATAAGCACCGGCATATGTCCTAATAGTATATCCTTCATATTCCTCAATAAACAGTGGAACAGTCCCATAAAATACTGCTTCTTGTATTCTCGCCGTCATAAATCCTTGCTCACAATATTCTTTCTTTGCTAAAAGTATTGTTGCAATAGCATTATTATACGGCTCTTGTATTTCTGATGCACTAAGGCGCTTTCTGAATTTAAGGTGCGGCCACTCATTCTCAGGATCACCATGACCAGGCTATAACCAATTACCATGAACAACAGTACCTTCAGGGAGATATTTATCAATGCACCAGTCCCTTTCATACCTATTACCAATATAAATAAGATCTGCAGTAAAGTCAGAATCTTTAATGTCGAACTCATCAATATATGTAAAATCAAAAGGTATCTGAATAGTCATAGATTTAACTAAGTCAGAATTAACCCACTTATTACCTAATTCAATAACATATTTAATATTATACTTCTTAATATCTTCTTCAGTGAGCTTATAATCAAGATCAAATACAACAATATCTACACCTCTACTATTACAGTCATTGATGAGATTAATCATTATTTCTTTATCTGGCTGGTATATGTCAGGATTATTCAACTTAGTAGCTTCATCATTACGGCCAGGAATATCCCACCTCCACTCACAAATGATATAATCCATATAACTTAAAAGCCCATCCATACCAATCCTATTATTAGATATATTACAAAGATTAGTTCTATCAGCTTTACAATATGCATTATATCTAGCATCTGTGGCAAATGAACCAAAAAGATCTCGACCATGAATATTAAATCCTACATAATCTTTATTACAAAGAATATGCACCATCTTACCACTATCCTGAAGAGCTTTTATAATACTCCAAGAATAAAATGCATTACCATCAGGAGTAGATACTGTATTACCATTCTTATCATACTTATAATCACCAAGATATCCCCAATAAAAATATCCTACGTGATTAGACTTAAATTTACCCATATATTATTTACTTTTAAATAAGTTATTAATTTTATTCACAGTGTCATCAATACTATTATAGTCACATTCAAATTTATTCTTTATATTACTGAAATTATATAATTTATTAAACATATTAAGATGCTCAGATAAATCACTACCATGCTCATTATTACTTCTATTGATATCTGTAGGATTTACCTTTATAAGAACAACGTTATCTAAGTTAGACAATACAGAATCAATAGACTTAAAATTATCTATTGCATTCTTTATATCATATCCTCTTTGAAGAACACCATAAATAGTATTAGAAAGATGGAATCTATCAAAAATGATTTTATTTTCTGGATAAAGTTTATATAAATCTAACATTGCAATCATTGTGCTAGTCTCATTCTCATCAGTCATATCACAATATCGCTTATGACCCTCAGAATGCTTATATATCTTTGCATTAAGAGATTCTGCAAGTTTATTGCACAATGTTGTTTTACCAACTCTATCTATTGAATCAACTATAATTATCATACTAATAAAATATTATCTTAATATAATATAGCAATAATATTTATTTATTTTTATATATGAAGGGTATTAATGATTATATATTAGAAAAGTTAGTTATCAATAAAGATAGTATCACAACTACTGCTAATAAAGGATATAATATTGGTGATAAGATACTTGTAGCTAGAATAGAATTTAGCCATAATTATGCATATCTTGTAATTTCTTCAGTACTCACCTGTAAAGGGTTCACGAAGGAAGGATATTTAAATGCTGAGGTAGCTGAAGGAAGAACTCTGACATATAAGGTAAAGTTTAATAGTAATGACATACTTGAATTAAATGATGATTCTGAATGGAAATATAAAATATTCTTAAATGCTGAACAGGCTAAAGACTTTATTGGTGAAATAAAAAAATTAATGGATTTTAGTGGTATTATTAATGGATATAATAGTAGATTATTAGATTACTTTGATGAAAAAGATACTAAAATACTTAATAAAGAAATAACCGTAATGAATCCTGAAGCATTAGCTATTAAATTATCATCAGTATCATAATAGCGGAAAGCGGAGGTGTCGATCCCCATACTTATCATAGTACGACTAGTTTTCAAGACTAGCTTTAGCGCCGGCTAAATTCACTTTCCAATATAATATAAATATAGAATTTTAATCTTATATTTATAAAAAACCACCTTAAATTTAAGGTGGTTTTCATTTTATTTATAAATCTTAGTTAATTTCCATTTAGGATATGCTAATATATCATCTGCATTAGCATCTTTTAACTCATAAACATTATATATACCTAAGTTTTTAAAGTAAAATTCAGAACCACTATCTGTAAGCTTATCCCATGTAGAACTAATCTTATCTGCATAATCTACAACAAAATTCTTACCACCGCTTCTTTCTCTCCTAGCATCTTGTCCTATAGCTTTTTCAATTGATCCATTAAGATAAACTATCCTGCAAGTCATACCATGTTCTTTGCAAAGATTCGCAACTTCTATAATATGTTTCATTTTTGCTCCGGATATAGCAACAAATGCATCAGTGTCATTATTAAGTTTAGTTAACATGTCAGCATTATACTGTGCTTTTGCTTCATCACGAACAGAAAAGTCTGATGCAAATACAGAATTAAAATACTTATCATACATAGCCTTACAAAATTCCTTAAATACTTTAGGCTTATTTTCTTCTGTTGCATTTTCATATCTGCTTATCCATGGAGCAACAAAAGTATATTCTATGTTTTCAATTTTAGGAATGTTTGTTTCAAGACCTTTATTAGCAAGATTCAATTCAGTGTATCTTTTCTTCTCATTTGCTAAGAACACTTCCCATGCACGCTTATTGTTGTGTACATCATTATTATTATCATCTATAACAGAAGTACCATTAAAATTAATTACTCTATCACAGAACTTAGGGAAGTCGAGTAGTTGGAAATATTTAAGTGTATGGTCTACATCTAACTCCTTAGGATTTAATGTTATACCTTGCGTCCTAAAGAAATGAATACCACTGTGCTGCATCCAATAGGTCTTACCACAGCCAGGAGTACCCATAATAAGTACCACCTGATTATTTAAATCTTCTTTCCACTCATTTATATATTCAACTAAAGATTTCATATATTATTACATTTTATTTCTTTATTAATAATATATTTTTTTACAGATGTCCAATCAGGAAATTTATTAGTACCAAAATGTATATGCTCACCAGTAAATTCAGCAGCCCCATTTTTTGTAGAATCATCAATAAGATAATCACCAATATTCAAGTTTTTATGGTGACTAAATATAACATTTTTATATGCACTAGGAAGATACTCTTTAACCCATTCTATCTTTTCTACCATAGATTCTGGATTAGACCAAGGCCCTGTAGAAAGAATATAAACATCAAAGTACTTAGATAACTCATTATAAGATTCTATAGCATTAGGCAAAGGCTTTAATGCTCTGAAAAATCCTTTAGTGTGCTTAGCATCTTTTAATGATATATTTAACTCTTTAGCATGACCAGAGTAGTCTACTAAAGTATTATCCATATCAATATATATAATTTTTCTCATAACATATTAATATAGAAACAAAATTAAAGATTTTAAAAAAAACTTAGTAGCGCCAACGGGGTTCGAACCCGTAAATCTTCACCGTGAAAGGGTGATGTCCTAGCCAATTAGACGATAGCGCCAAGAGTATTTTATTTTGTGGGAACTACTGGATTCGAACCAGTGACACTCTGCTTGTAAGGCAGATGCTCTGACCCAACTGAGCTAAACTCCCAATATATTAAAATTTCATTTTCCTTCCTTTATTCCATCCATTATTAATATAGAATTCTAATTCTTCTTTTTTAATTTTTTTTGATTCTTTATCATTATAAATCCAGCATGTTCCATATTGAGAATTTTTCTCTCCTTGTTGATGTTTATTCATTTTATGAGTTAAACGCATTTTTTCTTTAGTTGATTCTTTATGTTTTTTATTACACCAAAAATTAACTAATTCACCTGATAAATATCTAGGATCATCATTATATATAAAATATGTATTATTATATTTATCTTTTACAAATAATCTATTTTTTGTAATACCTTCATATATATTTTTATCTACTTCATTAATATTAAAATATTTAATTTCTCCAGTAATTTTATTTCTATATGGACTATATCCTTTAGTTACACCAACCAATTCACCTGATAAATATCTTGGATCATCTTTTTGAACATCAAAGCAATTACCATCTTTATCTTTTACAGTAATTAAACCTATTGTTTGCCACCCGTCACCACCTTGTTTAATATTATAACAATTATCATCCTTTATTAAATCTTCATTTACAACTTCTGCTTCATATTCAAAAGCTTCTTTTGAAGAATTAAAATATTTTAATATATCTTTAGTGAAATTCTCACTACCATACTTTTTATATGCATAATGTAATCTTCTTCCGCTGCCCATATAACCATCATTTAAATTATCAGTATTATGTACTCCATAATAAAAATGACCATTTAAATTATTAGTTATTTTATAAAAGTAATGATATTTTAATTCTTTTCTCATAGTCAATTGTTCGATATTATTTAATTAAAAATAAACATTTTATCGAACTATAGACAAATATTTTTACTATTTTATATATGCACCATATGAACAAAATCCTCTCTGATATGCTTATATAAACAATTTTCTTCTTTTACAAAGATATCATAAGAAACATCAGATGGATCTTCAAATGTACCATACTTATCAACGATATAAATTTCACCAGTAAATTTATTATTTTTTCCAAAATCAAATGTAACTAAATCTCCAATTTTAAACTTAGGGTTTCCTTTCATATCACTTCAATTTTTTAATTAATGTCAGAAGGCTAAAAACCAAACTATAAAACTTTACTTAAATGATTTAATAATACTTTTGCTGTAATGCCTTCCATATTTTACCAGTAGACTAATTAACCGTGTTTACTAAATTAATTATATTTGCTGTAATGTCTACCATAATTAAATATAGTATTATTCTATATTTTTTTCATATTTAATAAGCAATTATTACTTAATTTCTATATCATATCCATTTACTCCAAAAATATCTTCATATTTTTTAATTATTTGAATATACCTTTTATTTGAAGTATAAAATGTAATTATTCCTTGCTCTTTATATTTTCTATTTTCTTGATAAAAATCATCATAAAAATCAACTAATTTAGGAGATTCTATAGTATATTTAATTTTATTCGGTTTTATACATAACTTATTTTTTATAAACTTGATAACATATTTATAAGGATCAAATTTATTCTTTTTGTATTTTCTATAATTAATGTGATTATGAATAAAATTTATATACATATACATATTAATAAAATCCTAATAGTATTATTCTATATTTTTTTCATACTCCTCAAGTAATTTTGTAAGAAACTTCTTACCATCAAACCCTACTTCAAGGTACTTAAGCAACATAGGATTATAACCCGAGATAAAGATATTACCATCAGAGTCCATCTCAGGGCATGTGATATTCCTACTATTAAAGTTCCACCAAATAATCTTGGTATTATATCCTTTACTCTTAAACAACTCCATAGTTTTATCCTTACTCATAGAACTGCCTGCATCAAACTCCATATCACTAAGGACAATAAGATACTCTGGCATATTACCACTAAGATTAGCAAGGAGGTCCATCACTTTACCAAAATTAGTGTTTGAACAATCTCCAGTGTACATACTATTAATCTCTTTCTGGTACTGTGAATTGCTATTATTAATGAGATCATAATGCCATGCTGTATGACTTCTATTTGGCATTTCTCCAAGAGTGATAAGTTGAGGGTTACTGGAGAAACTGATGACCTTATTCGGGCAGTATGAAGAACACTTAGCAAGATAATGACCAACCGATATTGCCTTACCAAAAGAATCATTATTATCAAACATACTACCGGAGGTATCTACAATAGGAATCCAACTACCACTGATCTTTTCAAGCTTATCAAAGAAAAGATCTGCATCAATCTTATCCCTATTCTTATAAATATCATAAACAGTAGTTGTTGATATTTTAAGGTCCTTCTTACCTACTCTCACATCTTCAAGATACTGCTGATACCTATTATGCATCTCTGGATTGTTATTAAAAGCTGCAGCATACTTGATAGCGGCCAATGAAGGAAGCTTATCAAACTCTATCTCATCATAGTTCTTCCTTGAGAGCTTATTCTCAACAGTATTGCACTTTATAAATTTACCATACTGCTGCTTATTCATATTATAAAAAGCAGCAAACTCTCTCGCAATAAGCATATCCTTACTGCTATATCTAGGCATCCATTTCTTAACAAGCTCATTGCCCTTAAGAATCTCTAACCTAAGGAAATTCAATGCATCACGAAGATTCTCTTCAAACTCATCCTGAGAACAAAGACCCAATAACATCTTATATGCAGGAACTTTCCAAATGTCATCTGCACGACCACACTTAAGAATCTCTTCGTTAGAACAATCAGTAATAGACATAAGAATCCTACCAATATCCTTACGACCCATTCCATAGCGAGGGTCACGCATAAACTTAGCAAAAAGCTTTGCCTCAGGACTATTACCAATTATAGGGATTTCGGTCTCATGCTTTTGATAATACTCTGTCAAAAAGAGAATATCAAGCATTGCATCACCTACTGTATTAAAAGAAAGATCACCATTTTCGGTGGACTTTGTATGAAAAATCTGTTCTAATGTCATATAGTTTGGTTTTTTGGTTAAGTTAATATTTAATATAGATCAATTTCTATATTATTTCAATTTTATTTTAACTTTTGTCCTCGAGGATGGACTTGAACCACCGACCTTGAAGGTATAAGCTTCCTGCGCTCACCAACTGCGCCACTCGAGGTAATTACCTGTAGGGTAGACAGGACTCGAACCTGCGTGAATGTCCACATCCCAAATGTGGCCGGTGACCAACTACCGCACTACCCTATTATATTAAAATAAAATAATTCATCCACCCATCTCGGCCAATCCTATTTCAACCTAAAGCCTTTGGCACCCTATTCTTTATCCGGACTCGATTATTCAGGTGCAGGTAGTAGTATGTGGGTTATTGTGCGCATTGTAGGCCCCATACCTCCTAAGCCCGTTTTTTACCATCTATCTCTGGTAAGGATAAATTATTTTATTTGTTGCCGACAGACGATTCGAACGTCTACTGTAAGTGCCAAAAACTTAAGTGCTACCATTACACAAGTCGGCAATAGAAAGAGGCTGACCGATTGAACCGCCCAACCATACCTTGTAGCTAAACGGTCTGAATACAAGGCTTCAGCCCCTTTTATATAAAACCTAAATTGAAATCTTGCAAGTAGGATGTGACCAATCTGTGCGAGTATAATTTTTTATTCCTACATACCATACTGGGGCATTCACCGCCAGTGGGTGTTAACATCCAATATCTCACCTAATGAGAACCATCTACTCTTTGTAGTCGTGTCTATCTCGCCATCCATTTCAACTTAGGTTCCTCCCTGTAGAATTAATTCATATATTGTGAGCTTTACCACTATAGTTTTCACTACCATTATTGCACCCATACAGCATCACTATAACTCAGAGGTGTGACCAATATGGATAATGTTTGCGGTCTATACTCTATTAACCGCATTGAAATCTCCGGAGCCGGTACATGCGCCTATGCAACTAAAATCAGGCTTCCACTGATTAAACCGTAATTTCAACTTAGGTTCCTCCTTGTAGAATTAATCTACGCACTGTCTAAAGGCTGACGAGCATAAATAAGATACTGTGCTTGCTATTTAATGAGATACTCTACACTATTTCAGTAGAGATACTCAACCTTTTTAACATTGGCTCGGTATTAGCATACTAATATCCAGGGACTGAGGGTTGGACTTACACCAACTTACTCCTGGTAAAATCCAGGGCTTCACGTCTCAAAGCTTCCTCAGTATAAATATTAGTTTAGCTTTCACCAAATTAGGGATATTTTTCAAATCATCAAAGAACTTTATATTTTTGTACCGTATGTCGGAATCGAACCGACTTCCTCTCGTAGCCTCACGAGCGAGCTTTGTGTCTCCGCAGACTTGCATTCTGCAAAATAAGCCGTGTTGCAAATTAGCTTATCTCCGAATGTAGTTTCCGCTTCTGGGCGTCTCCAACACTCTCATACGGCGGCAAGATAGTGTGTATGCATCACCTTCTATCTTTGCGAAGTAAACTTATATACATATTCACGACATGTAATTTTATTTACTTTGAGCCAGCAGCAGGATTCGAACCTGCGATGTGCAAAGCATCTGGTTTACAAAACCAGCGGAGTCGACCACTGTCCCATGCTGGCAATATTATATTATTAAATTTGTTTTATCTTCATGTTCAAGCATAAGTTTAAAATTATAACCTAATTCTTTATATGCTTTAACCTTATCTTTCATTTCATCAATATTTAAAGTCCATGAAGATTTTATTTCAATTATTGTATTAGTTTCTGGTAAATAAAAATCAGGTATAGCACAATGATATTCATTTAATTGAGAATTAAAATATTTTATTCTTAAACTTTCAACTTCATATTTTATTTTTTGCTTATCTAATTCATCTGCATAATCACTTTCATAACTACTTCTTAAATAAACTTCTTTTCCATCCCATGTAGTATGCCATTCTGATTTATATTGATTTTTAGTATTTGATATAAATCTACCAGTTAAATATGCTTCTTTTAATGATTCTGAATTATTTCTAGATTGTATATTTAATGATTTTAATAATTTATGGAAATTTGCTGATCCTGATAAATAATTAAAATTTTCTTTTAATAAATTAGCATTTGAACCATTTAATAAATAAAAATCTTCAATAAGTTGTTTAATTCTATTATATTCATTAAATAAATTAATTGTTCCTATTGTTGATTTATCAAATCCAAATTTTTCTAAAGAATTAAATAATCTAAATTTTTTACATATAGAATGATCATATTCATTAGATAATGGTTGCCCACAATATTTACATATTTTAATATTATCTTTTTTATTAAAATTTTTTAATTTACGGTTTTCATTAAGAGATTTTTGACTTTTATAATATTTATATAATCCATTTGATATATTATTTTTTGTGTTTTCTGAACGTTTACCCTTTATTTTATTTGAATAAATAGTTGAACAACTAGCTGAACAACCTTTATTAAATCTTTTTTCAAATGGTATAATACAACCGCAATTAATACATAATTTAGGATTTTTATAATATTCAGATTTACTATTTTCTCGTTTAATTTGAAGTATTTTTTTAGTTTTTTCTGCTCCTATTTTACCAGCATCTGAATAATTTAAGTCATTTCTCATTTCAAACTATAAATTACAATTTATTATAATTAATAATAAACATTTTATATAAATAGTACCGCAGACAGGAATCGAACCTGCACGGATTACTCCGAGGGATTTTAAGCGTTAACAATATTCTAACTCGACTATCTCTTTACCGTGACAATTAAATTGTTTTAGGTACTGGACGCTAAATCTGGTTATTAAGAAGACTAAACTTCTCCAGTAGTCTGTACACCTTCCAAAGATGTATCTTTGGCTTGGCTCGCCCTCAGGTTTTCTCCCTCAGCCGAATTCATCCAGTGTTTATCTAATTGTTTCCAATTAGAGGGGACTGACCGTCAATCGGTCCTCCCTTGTGTCTACCTATTCCACCACTGCGGCAGATAAATATATAAATAATAAAATTTCAAAGAACTAATCAACTAATTTATTTATAATATAGAAACAATTTTGACTTTTTCAAAATTATTTACAACTCTTTTTTAGCTTTTATAGGAAATAATATTCTATCACTATCAATATACCATTTTTCTGCTTCTGAATCAAGAGTAATATAATCCATAAACATACCACATGCATATACTTCAGCATCTCCATATTTATCAAACTCTGGATAAAAATACCTATATCTATAATACTTCTGTTTAATTTGAAACTTAGGATCAATATTTTCAAATAACCATATTTCTATAATAAGTTTAGATTGCTTACTATAGGATTCATAGATATACATATTATTAGCCTTAGCATATTCTATAAGTCCATATCTTGTAATATTACTTAACTGCATTGGTGTTTCTGTATTATTCATTTTTAGTTTTTACCATCAATTTATATTTAATATAGTATTTTTATATATAAGTATATAAATATATTTATAAAAAATTAAGATATGCAAATATTAGAATTTGTAATTTTAGCTATTATGGCAGTATTTATTGGTGTTTTAACATTCATCAGTATTAAATATATTAATAAGTATAATAAACTTGTTGATAGCCTTGATACTATTTATGATGTTATCCCTAAAGATAAAACACCACAAGCAAGGGCAATGCAATTAAGTAATGAACTTGATAAATATATATGCACTGATGAAGATAATAAGCATATATACCTTACCGTTGTAGATCCTGATAAATACTAATAATTATTTATAGAATGTTATATGCTTGAAATGTTTAAGTTTATCAATATACTTAAACAACATAATCATGCGCATATCTAATAATTGTAAAAATGACGTCAATACTACGTTACCACTAAATAATATTTTAGGCATTGACTTAGTAAGGATACCATTTTTAGTATAATCATAGGGTTTAGGCCCAGTAACATTATATTGAGTATACCTATAATTCTTAAAATCTAAACTATTCTTTGTATCCATTATAAGTTTTCATTTTTATTTAAATTACGAACGAAGACTATAAGTTTTTGTAATCCGCTTTTAGCTTTTGCTTTATCTCCATTTTGTAAGTCTTCATTATCTTGTATAGCAGTTTCTATCTCTTTCTCTAACTGTATAAGCTGATTATTTGTTATAGATACGACTGCATTAAGATTTATATTTCCATTACCATCATTTATAATAGAATTTAACTTATATAATATAGAATTAGCTTGTTCATCTTCTGGTATTTTTCCAATCCTATCATTAATAGCTTTCTTAAGTGAATCAGTACCATTACCAATAATACCTCTTGACATTCTATAAAACTCTGCACCAATCTTTTTAACTGTTGCTTGTTTAAATCCTTGACGAATAAGCCCATATACAAGAATACATATCACTGCCATTGCTATATCAGTTTTTTCTATAACATTATTTATACCTGCACCAGCAATAAGGGTTCCTACATTACCTTCTTTTATGTATTCTATTAACGACTTCATATATTCTATTATACTAATTTATAAATAATAATAAAAAAGAGGTTCTATATAAAACCTCTTTTGCGTATTTATATATAAATAATTATTGATTTATCCATTTAATTTTAGGGTCTCCTTTATATCCCTTTTCCCAAATGAACCAACAATAACATATAGCAGAACCAAAGTTACCATCTGCATTAAATACCCCATCCTTAGTACACCCATACCTATTTACTGCTACATATATAATCTTAGGAGGGTGCTCAGAAAATAAATTATTATATCTTTTCTTACCTTCAAGAAATTGTAACTTAAGAAACATTGCTACTTTTTTACCATCATCTATCAATTCTAAGCTCTTATTTACAAAATCTACTGCTAATGAAAATGGCGGGTTTGTGACAATATCTCCATGCCACCGTTTCATGCATCTAAGAAAATCTATTTGTTCAAACTTATCATCAGTACTGACCATATTGTTTATATCACTACGCCTAACATTATACCCCTTCTCTTCTAATATATTGACAATATGATTCATTCCACATGCAGGTTCCCATATATTCTTATCAAACTTTTCTATATTAAGAATATCATATACTGCTTTTGGAGGAGTAGCATAAAAATCATCTTTACTTCTATCTTCTATAGTATGATTAGATGCACCTAATGTGACATATGTATTATGCCCGCTAACAGGATCGTCGTAATTACAAATATTCATAAATCAATTATTCTCTAAAAATTTAAAATGCCGCTCGTATATATGAAGTGACCCACAATTCCAATATATTCTTCCTGCTGTTATATACTTTCCCGTTTCATTACTCAGATCTTTTGCTAATTTTTCAAGAACATAATTAGCCCAAAGACTGTCATTATCAAATCCAAATACTGCATCACAACTTCTAAAATTTACTATGCAATCAAGAAGAATATTATTGTCATCATACTCATTTAAGAAATATTGAACGTTCTGACAACACATAAAGTCATGCATACCGTTCTTATTAAAATCTGTTTGCATGCTTGGCCTATTATAAATCATTATTGCTTCTCGTGTATGAGGATCTGTAATTAACTTATTCTTACAATTTTCATACTGACTCCCATTTTCTACACTAAATATACACCATCCATAATTAGAATTTACATATCCATCCTTATCTGCACATGCCAACCACATCTTAGGAGTATCCCCAGGAATATCATGAACGTTTAATGACTGTGATAAATACCATTCTTTTTCTCTTTCAAAATATTCATAATTAGGCTCTCTTACAATCCAAGGTTTATCTACTTTAAAATGCGCATTCTGAATTTCAATAGTTTTAGATTGTTGAACCTCATTACCTATTATTCTGAATTCACCTTTACGGTACTTTTCTAAAAATATATTTCTTATATCTGTTGTTGTTAATTCCTTCATTACACTAAGTTATATATTTTATATAATATAGTAATTATATGCATTAGTCTTCTATATTATCTAAGAAATCTAAACCAAAATCATCAATAAGCTGGGATAATTCATCGCTATTACCTAAAATACTAAATTCTGCATCTCGCTTAAAATTAAATAATTCTTGGATGATAGCCTTTTTTATTTCTTCTTCAGATATATTATAAACATTATATATATCTACAATTAAATGTGCACCATCAAAACAATCAAACATAAAATTAGATACTATATTATTTGTTGTTTCATACCCTTTATATGGGCAAACCGTAAAATGCTTGAACCCTATAGATTTACCACACTCATCTAATGGTATAAAATAATGAAGTGCATCACTATCCTCTGGAGTAAATAACCCATCTTTAATAATACTTATAAATTTATCCGCTATATTAGTCCATTCCGTAGGAATATTGCGCATAGAAAAATCTACATCCTTATAAAAACTAAAATCATCAAGTTTATTAGATAAATTTTCTAAGTAAGTATTATCTTTCTCTAATGACTCAATAATATTTTTCATAGTATA
>JAEEGL016454468.1_pt1 | contig 16297 bp, 20 predicted proteins | sample 9134231 | NCBI WGS metagenome assembly JAEEGL01 (sample SAMN16246548, study PRJNA631951) | gut metagenome | biome: gut microbiome; feature: rumen; material: fiber-attached | host: Bos | place: Iran: Karaj | collected 2018-10
GGGAATACTCTTGTTACACCAATACCATAAGATTTCTTACGTACTGAGAAAGTTTCAGATACACTTCCACCTTTTTTAGCAACTACAAGTCCTTCAAAAGCTTGGATACGTTCTTTCTTACCTTCTTTAACCCATACGTCTACTCTTACACTATCTCCAACACGGAATTCAGGAATATCATTTCTTACATGCTTCTCATTGATTTTATCTACTAAATTTGCCATCAATATTCATTCCTTTCTACTATAAATTTACTTACCAGAAAATCATAAAAATACCTTATTCAGCGGATTTTCCTCCTTGAAGCAATTACGATTATAACAAATAAAAGACATATTTGCAAGAAATATGTCTATTTTTTTAGTATTTACATCTTTTTCTTCTAGGATCAGGTGACATTGCCTTTAATATTAACAATACAACTGCAATAATTACACCAACTACTGCAACTTTCATTGTTAAATTCTTATTATTAATCTCTCTTTGTTCTTTTTTTAGATATTTCAATGCATAATCTGCTCCAGAATCATCTAATGTAACAACTCCAGTGTATGTTGTGTAATTTAATCCAGGGGTTTTAGAATAACAAACGCCCATCTCAACCATATAACACTTATCGAATATTGTCTTCATCGTTTCCAATACTTGATTCTTATGATTATTCTTAATGTATTTCTTTATTTGTGGATACTTAGTAGACATTTCTGCTCCCCAGAAAGGAGTTAATTGTAATACTTTATCATAGAACTCATCAGTATCTTCCTTAACAGGAACTTCCTTATATGATTCTAACTTACCTTCCTTAACCACAAAACTAATATTTCCCTGACCATTATAGTATTCTACAGTTTTAACTTGCTGCTTTCCGCCCTCAATAACTTCTTTTTCTTGTTCACATCTAAAAGAATAAGTAATATTTAAATTACTACCAGAAACAGAAGAACTTAAACTAGCAGTTTTACAACCATCTTTTTCAGCTTGTTTTAGAAAATCTCTTGTAACATCACCATTATTAATGACTTCATTAAAATCACTTATTGTATACGCTCTTACAACACATCCTACCAAAAGAATTAAAAGTCCAAATAATATCTTCTTCATAGAACACCTCTATTCTAATTAAATTTTACCATATTAAGCTTTTTATGTAACAAAAATTAAAAATAGAATGTAAATAAAAAAAGGAATTATCTTCCTCTTCCTCTTTGTTTTTCTTCTTGATGTTCAAGATAGATTATCTTTTGTTTAATTTCAACTTGTTTCATACGCATTTCGTTTTCAATTAAACGTAACTTCTTTAAAAATAATTGTTCTTTTTCATGATTAATAAATTTTTGATATTTTGTTAAAAGTATTTCTCTAAGTAATTCAGCTTGATCAATAACGATTTCGCAATCACCTTCATCGGCATCATCATTATTGATAACAATCATAGCAAGTTCAATGATTTTTCTAAAAGATTTATCAAATTTTGCAGATAATATCTTATCAATCATTGTTGGATCAACTATTTTTACTTCTTTAACCTTTATGTAATCACTTTTCTTTACTTTAGGTCTAAAAGTATAGCCGTCTACTTCTTTAAAACGCACAACACTGTCATCTTTATGTGTCCTATTAATTAAGTAACTTGCCATGTTTTCTCACCTTCTTTACTTCAATAAATCTGGTCTTCGTTCCTCAGTTTTCTTAATACTTTGTTCTTTTCGCCATGCATTAATCTTTGCATGATCACCAGAAAGTAATACCTCTGGTACTTCCATTCCTCTAAACACTCTTGGTTTAGTATATGTCGGATAATCTAATAAATAGTTTTCATTAAATGAATCTTCAATATGACTCTCTTCTTTTATTACACCAGGAATTAATCTTACTATTGAATCTACTAATACCATTGCTGGTATTTCTCCTCCAGTTAATACATAATCTCCAATACTGATTTCCATATCAGCTAGAGTTCTAATTCTTTCATCAAATCCTTCATAATGTCCACATATTAATATTAAGTGTTTTTCTTTACTTAAATCATATGCCATCTTTTGCTTATATTGAATTCCATCTGGAGTTAATAAAATAACTTTAGATTCAGGTGTTCTAATACTCTCTACGCAATCAAATATTGGTTGTGGAGCAAGTACCATTCCCGCTCCTCCTCCATAAGGCGTATCATCGACCTTTAGATGAGGATCATCAGTAAAATCTCTAAAATTAATAACATTAATTTCAACTTTACCAGCTTCTTTTGCTCTCTTTATAATAGATTCACTAAAAGCACCAGCAAACATTTCTGGAAATATTGATAGAATATCTATTTTCATAATATCAATCCCTTAGCATTCTCACATTCTATTTCTGCTGTTTCCAAATTGACTTTTTTAACAAACTCCTTATTGTTAGGTATGTAGAATGTTTTAGTACCTTCAACAACTAATAAAGTACCACTTCCATTATACACAATTTCCTTTACTTTTCCTAGTGTTTCACCATTATCTTTTATTGCAAAACCGATCAAATCTTCTAATAAAAAATCATCTGTTTTTAGATTTAAATCTTCTCTATTTGCATATACTTTCATACCTTTATAGTTTAAAACTTGATTAATATTATCATACCCTTCAAAAGTAACCATATCAAAACTCTTATGATGACGATAACCACTAATTATTTCTTTAATATGTCCTTCTCCAATATATAATGGAAATCCTTCTTTAAAAACAACATCTTTTTTTTCAAAATCACTTAATATTCTAAGTTCTCCCTTAATACCATGGGTATTAACTATTTTACCTACATAAACATAATCCATAATTAACCTCTTTTATTAAGTTCATAAAGAATAATACTAGTTGCAACACCAACATTTAAACTTTCAACACTACTATTCATCTTTATATATACATAATCATCACATAGATTTAAAACACTTTCTTTAACTCCATTGCCTTCATTACCAACTACCAAGGCATATTTATTACTAATATCAATTTTATCAACACTGGTACCACCATCTACTTTAGTACCATAAACCTTATAACCAGTATCATGTAATTCACTAATTAAACTTTCAATATCTTTTCTAACAATATTGATATGAAATATCATTCCTTCACTACTTCTTATAACTTTATCATTATACTTATCTACACTATTATTAGATAAAACAATACTATCTACATTAAAAGCTAAACTACTACGTATAATAGTTCCTAAATTCCCTGGATCTTGAATATCATCTAAAATTAATACTTTTTTTCCTAATTCTTTTTCTTCGATTTTTTTAACTACACCAATAATTCTTTGAGGATTAACTGTATTAGATAATTTCTTTATAACTTCATAAGTTACTAAAGTAGTAGGAACGTCATAATCTCCTAATACATCTTCACATTTAATTACTTCTAAAAGTAATCCTGATTTAAATGCTTCTTCTACAAGGTGTTCACCTTCCACCAAAAATTTACCTTCTAAATCACGATACTTCTTATCAAGTAACTTACTTAAATTTTTAATTCTTTCATTTTGTAATGAACTAATTATTTCCATCTTACTCAACCCTCAATCTCTTTCTAGCTAATTTATATTCTGGATACCTTAATCCAACTTGATACCAAAATCTACTGCTATGATTTCCTTCATAGAAATGACATAGCTCATGGACAATAACATAATCAATTAAGCTAATATCTCTTTTCAATAATTCACTATTTAATGTAATTATTTTTTTAGTTGTATTATTAACTCCCCATCTACTAGACATCTTTCTAATTCTTAAACTAAATTCTGGTATATCTCTAAATTCTTCTAATAAATATTCAATTCGATCATTAAATACTTTTATACATTCATTCTTATACCACTTATTAAACATTTTTTCATCTTTAACATAAATCATTTTATTATCAATAAACACTTTTTTAACATCTTCGTTATAACAAATTGTATATGGTTCTCCTAAATAACGAAATACTTCATCATTCTTTTTTCTTTTCATTACTTTTTCATACATTCTTATAAATGATTTTTCGTTTTCGTTTATTGCTTTTATAATATCTTTTTCTCTTACAAAACGATTACAAGTAACATATAAGATACCATCTTCTTTAATTCTAAAATAAATATTCTTATTATTTTTTCTGACTATACTAATAGGTACCGTATAATCTCCAATCATAATATTCATAAGAACCACCTGTATCTATTTTAACATAAAAAAGATAGCTATAACTATCTTCTTAGCATTAATCGATCAGAATCTTCTTCATTATATACTTTTATTTCTGTACCATCTAATCTTTCATAATCAAAAGGTTCAGGTGTTAACTCTAATTCCATCAATTTAAATCCTTCAGGATATATATACTGAACACCATTTTCAGTACTAACTCTTATTGGATCATAATATTCATCAGTTTCCTCTTTATAAGCAACTATTGTTTTAAAAGTACCTACATGAACGCCATCATAAATATCAAATACAAATGTATCATCAATTCTTACATATTTAACGTCCATATTCTCTAAGGCTTCTCTTAAGAATTCTCCTTTAAAACCTTTAATACCATAGTTCTTATCAATACAGCTAATATCAACATAATTATCCTCCGTTAAAAAATCTTCTAAATAACCTTTAACACGATTTACCTCATGTGTTTTATATAATTGAAAACCACCAAATGTTGCACCGGTTACAATTCCAACAGTTAATAAACCAGCCAAAAACTTCTTACCAAATCTAAGATTTCGTTTATTCTCTTTACTGTCTTCTCTTAACAAAGGTGCACAAACATCCGGATCATCTAATCTTGTAGCAATTTCTTCTTCACTGTATCCTTCGATAGACATCATTTCTATTGTTTCTTCTTTATTATTCATAGAAAATCCCCCTAAGAATGTTGATTATTATAGATTAATCTTTAATTATTAGCAAGTTTTACTAAAAAAAGAAGTATTAGAAATCTAATACTTCTGGACTATATAATTTCTTGTACATCTTAGATGATTTCATTAATTCTTCATGTGTTCCTTTATCACTGACTTTACCATCATCTATAACATAAATAACATCAGCATCCATAATAGTAGAGAGTCTATGAGCAACTATTATGATTGTATGTGTTTTTACTAAGTCATCTATAGTCTTTTTAATATACTCTTGTGATTCATTATCTAAAGCAGAAGTTGCTTCATCAAAAAAAATTACTTTTGTATTCTTTAGTAATGTTCTTGCAATAGCAATACGTTGTTTTTGTCCACCAGATAGATTAACTCCACCTTCACCTATTACTGTGTCATATTTATTAGGTAAAGACATAATATAATCATCTATATAAGCCTTTTTACATACTTCTCTTACTTCATCCAAAGTAATATCTTCTTTAACAACTCTAAAATTATCAAATATAGAAGTATTAAACAAATAAGGAGCTTGTCTAATAACAGAAATATTTTCTCTTAAACTATCTTCACTGATATCCTTAATATTTATATCATTTAGAGTAATAGCTCCAGTAGTACTATCAAAATATCTTAGTAATAGATTAAACAAAGTACTCTTACCTTGACCAGACTTACCTACTATTGCAATTTTCTTATTAGGATCTAATTTCATATTTAGACCTTTTAATATTAATTCTTCTTCGTCACGATATTTAAATTCAACATCTTTAAACTCGATTTTAACTTTCTTATCTTTTAATTCTACATTACCAAATTGTTCATCTTCATATAATCTGTTATTTAATATTTCATCAATTCTCTTTAAAGAAACAGTAACTTTATTATAGCAAACTCCAAATTCAGATAACGATTCAACTACATCATCAATACGCCATATATATTTTTCTATTAAAACGAATGATGCTAGTAAAATACTACCTTCAAATACTTGAATACCTAATGTTAATAATATTGCAAATTGAATAACGAAATAACATAAATTATTTAAAGCATAATAGTAGGTTTCATTAACACCTATTTTTCTTTGCTTACCAAATAAGTTTTCAATATTAACATATATTCTTCTATTAATATTAGTTTTAATACCTAAAGCTTTAATTTCTCTTATTCCTGTTATATTTTGTGTAGCAACTTTAATATAATTATCTGCTTCTTTTTTTATCTCTTCATGTATCTTCTTTAATCTTGGATAATAGACATTAGATAGAATAAACATTACAACAACAAGTAACAATAATTCTAATCCTACCCAAATAGATACTGTAAAAGATATCGCCACAATAATAATTGCAATTATCAAACGACAAGTTAATTTAATTAACTTATTAAGTAATTCAAGAATACGATCTGGATCAGTATACATACGATTTATAAACTCTCCAACCCCAATATCTTCAAATGCTATCGCAGGCATATCGGAAACTTTAACATATAAATCTTTATTAACATTCTCCATAAATTTCTTTTCTAATTTATTATAGATTAAATCCGTAGGTAGTTGAATAAATACCCAAGCCACTATAATAACAGTACTCCATAATATTAAATACTTAACAAAAATGGCTTTATCGCCATCAGCAATTGCTTGAAAAGCTCTCGCCCATATAAAAGCATTAGCTAATGGTTCAAAATATTTTAAAATAGTTAAGATAAGATAAGTAGATAAATCAAGTTTATTGTTTTTAAAATATCGAAACAATATTTTAAAATTCTTTAAACTTTTCATAATCTCCTCCATATAAAAATAACTATTTTGAATAGTTATTTATCTAAAACAAGTTCTCTCTAGAAATTAATTCCGTGAGAAAATGCCCAAATAAACCTATTCGTTTCTCCAGTGATAAATTTTGTGTTTTGAATTTTATTGCTCATAATCTCACTCCTCTCTTTCTAAAATTCACTTGTAATATAACACTATATGCAAAAGATGTCAACCTTTTTTGGTTGACATCTCTATAGTTCAACTTTAACGTTTTCTCTTTCTTCAGCATTTGCTTCGAAGAATTTTTCTTCTCTAAATCCGAATATAGAAGCTACGATGTTACTTGGGAACATTTGAACTTTATTGTTATAGTTAAGTACACTATCACTATAAAATTGTCTAGCGGCAGCAATCTTTTCTTCAATGCTAGATAATTCAGTTTGTAGTTCCATATAGTTTTCATTAGCTTTTAAATCTGGATAAGCTTCAGCTAAAGCAAATAATTTAGATAATGTTTTAGTTAATTCTCCGTCAGCCTTCATTTGTTCTTCTGGAGTTGTAGCTGCTTGATATGCATTACGAGCATTTACTACACCTTCAAGTGTTTCTTTTTCGTGCTTAGCATATCCTTTAACTACTTCTACAAGATTTGGAACTAAATCGAATCTTCTCTTTAATTGAATATCAATTTGACTCCATTGATCCTTAATTCTATTTCTTAATTGAATTAGAACATTGTAGTTAGTAATAAAGAAAATCAATACAGCTGCTAATAAAACAATTATTATACCTATTACTACTGGCATACTATCACTCTCCTATCAATATAATACCACATTTTTGTTTTATTGTCTTTTTAATTTATGATATAACTTAAATGCTATTTTATATACTTTAAACCAGAATGGATTGATGATTAAATCAAACTCTCCAACTAGTTCAACCACTTGGCCACCAAAATCTCTTTTAAAAGAATATAATCCATAGAAAGGATTCTCTTTTTCATTAAAATTACCCGTAATACCATAGAAATTATATCTTCTCTTATTATGCTCAAAAGCATATTTTACACCAGCATAATGAGTTGTATAAGCAGATTGGAACTTCATATATTTTTCATAAGATCCACCGACCAATGATAATATTTCATCATTAGTTTTCATAAATAGAATACTGCCCAATGTTACTAAATTACCATTTTCTTTTTTGCTCTTTTCCATCTCTGCAATATTCTTTTCAAATCTCTTGATATTTTCTTCTGATATTTTAATCTTTTTCTCTAGTTTTTCTTTATTAGTATTTTCTTTACTATTCTCTTTTAATTCAGCAATAAATTTTCTTTCTTTAACTAAATCGTTTTTCAAAGATTTAATATAATCATCATGATTAAATTCAGCTGCTAAAACCATTACTTCATCTTTTTTCTTAAATGCATCGTACATTTTTTGATAATAAGACATTGGACGATTAGCAAATTCTCTTCTTGAAGATGTATCTTCCATTACTGAATGGAAAATAGAAAGTTCATCATCATTAAGTTCTCGAACCTTAACTCCCATTCTTTCATTCTTACGAAGAATTTGTCTAGTCTTAGGATCCATTCCATTCATAATATCTTCTTCTGTTTTATTCTTTGTATCTAAAGTAAATATCCATCTAGGTTGCATATCTTCCATCATTGTTGTAAATCCATTATGCTTACATCCTAATTCAACCAAATTATCAACTACATATTTATTATTAAATCCACCTTCTACAATATCCCCATTAATATCTCTTTGTTGATATTCAACATAAGGATCAAATTTAATAAAAATTGCATTATGCTTTTTAGCAAATTCTTTTAATTTATATAAAAAGAATTTTAACAAATCTTTATCTTGATAATCTATTAAAAAACCACGGGGAGCATAAAACATATTCTTTTTAATTGGTGTTGACTTGCTTAATACCAAAGAAGCTGCTAACACCTTCCCTTTGTCTTTTACTCCAACTAAATATGTTATCCATCCAGTACCACTTTTGAGTTCTCCCCAAGCAGTATTTTGGTGGAAACTTCCATATTCGTGCTTATCTGCAAATGCACTAAATTCTTTTTCACTTAATTCTACAAATTCCATAATGCATCACCTACCATAAGTATACAATAAAAAAAGACTTAAATAAATAAGTCTTTAACCATTATCTACACTAAATTTCTTTATATTATCTCTACACTCTTGTAATAATTTAGCATATTCATCATTCTTAGATAATTTTAGTTCTACGTAAATTGATTCGTAATCTATAATTACACTTTCTACTTGAGAATACTTATTTAACTTTTCTTCATCACTTAAAGAATCAATATTCTTTTCAAGTTTTTCAATATCTCCTTTTAATAATTCAATTACGTTATCTACAACTTTATTTTGATAATACAAAGCTTTCTCATAATATGTATTAGTATTTTCCATCTTACCAAACATATAATAAGCTTTATTATAATCCTTATCATTATAGTATTGTAATGCTTCAAAGAAAGCAAAACTATCAGTATAAACACTATTTAATTGATTAGATAATTCTAAATAATCATTATCTGTTAAGGCTTTGATTTCCAAATCATTAACTCTAACAACAGCATTTTTATTTAATCCATCCAATGTTTGTTCATACTTCTTAGTTAACTCTTCAAAAGTTTCCTTCTTATCAACCTTAGCATTAATATAATTCAATAACCATCCATCACAAGATGTCCTTGTCTTCCTTTGAATATTTTCAACTCTTTGAGTATCACTACGATTATTTCTTAAAATGACAATAACATCATCAATATTTCCTGTTTCAAAATAAGTATTTAATGCTTTTTCATAAGCAGCCATATAATCTCCACTAGGAACTTTATTCTCTTTAATATTTGCTCTTGCAGATATTAATAATATTGATAAGACAATGGCAATTATTGTTAAAACAGAACATACTCCTAAGATGATTTTTCTATTCTTTATACTATCTTTAGTTTTAAGAATAGAATTAACATCTTTCTCTGTAACATTAACATCTCCAATATTTACTGCATTATCGTCATTATTAGTCTTTTCAATCTCTTCATTTATTTCATCTACTAAAGATAGATCTCCATCATGTATAGGTGAAATAGCTCTTGTTCTTTCGGCCGCAACTTCCTCTTCTTTTAATAAAGGCATTTGCAATTCTTTTTCTTCAGAATTAAAAACATGATTACAAAAAGGACAAGAATTTAAATTGTCATCAATTTCTCTTCCACAATTAAGGCATTTCATCTAACCACACCCTTTATCATAATAATGATATCATAAATTAAAGAAAACTTTAATAGTTTATTTCTAATTAACAGTGTTAATCATGCTATAATAAAAATAGGTGAATAAAATGAAAAAGATGAAAAACATTATTTTAGCAATTGTAATACTTGCATTATACTTGCTTATTTACTCTACTCTAGGAACAGCTTTTAACAAACTATCTTTTACCAAAAATAATCTTTATTTAATGCAAGTAATAGTTTATGCAATTATGACAGTTCTCTTGCTTATAACCTTAAAAGTCATAAACAAAACACACATTCTTAAATTTGACGGCAAAAAGTTTTTAAAAGGTTTCCTTGTCGCCGGGTTCATGGTCTTCTTTATTGTTGTAGTATTCTTTGAAGAATTTAACTTTGGTTTAGATAAATTTGATCACTTTCAACCTATCAGCCAAATAATACTATGTTCAATTTCAATAATAATTGGTACTGGCTTTACTGAAGAAGTGTTATGTCGAGGTATTATCCAAAATTTAATGTATGATACATTTGGCAAAAAAACAAAAAAAGGAATTTATCTATCAATAATATTTACTTCCGTTCTTTTTGGCTTAGCACATTTTGCAAATTACTTTAATACTACAGCCAAATTTGAAGGTGTTCTTACTCAAGTAATTGTTGCAACCCTTATAGGTTTATACTTAGGTGCTATATATGCTAGATGTGGTAGTATTTGGGCTTTAGCTTTACTACATGGTCTATTTGATTTTGTCCAAATGGTTGGTGAAGCTTTCTGGGGATCGAGTACGATAGTTCAAACAATAGATGGTTATCATCTAACTCAAGTGATCGCCCCATTCTTCCTATATACCTTCCTATTCCTATTCTTATTAAGAAAGAAAAAAATAAAAGAATGTTATGAAAATTAAAAAAAACAATCAATTCAATGATTGTTTTTTATTTTACGTGGTGCCGTCTACAAGAATCGGACTTGTAACTGAGCCTTACCATGGCCCTGTTATACCACTTAACTAAGACGGCAAGAAAAACTATTCTTGTTTCTCTAAAGGTTTATAACTAACCTTCTTTTCACAAGTAGCTTTTTCAACATTGGCTTTATATCCTTCCTTACAAGTTAATATTGGATCTTGTTGATCAGTAAATATACATCTCTTACCAGATAGTTTTCCAGTTTCTGGACAAGAATAGAAATATTTACGATACTTAATTACTCCTTTACCGTTCTTAGGATGACAAGCTCCACCCCTTAATTCGTAGTGTTCTTCATCATCACAACCCAATCTTTTATTTGCTGGTATGTCTAAAGAACGTTCACACTTCTTAGTTTCCTTATTATAAGTAAAATCTTCTTCACAAACTATATTTGTCGGTGCAATACTATGTATTTCTTCACACATATCATTTACTAAAGTACCTTTATTACAATACTTAACTATTTTAACTTCTTGTTTTTTTATTTGACAAGAACATAATAAAAAAATAAATAAAAATAATATAACTGCTTTTTTCATTGTATTCACCACTAAAATTATAGCATGAAGCACAAAAAAAAACTACTAAACGTAGTCATTAAAACTATTATTCAGCAGCGTCTTCTTGCATAGCGATTACTTCTTTACCTTTGTAGTAACCACATTTTGTACATGCTCTATGAGGTTGGATTGTTGCACCACATTTAGGGCATTTAGTTAAAGCTCCAACTTCTTTTTTTAAGTGAGTACGACGCATTCTTTTTTTAGTTTTACTTGTTCTTCTAAAAGGAACTGCCATGATATCACTCCTTCCCTTCTTTTTCAAGCAGCTCTAACAAAGGAGCTAATCTTGGATCTACTTTTTTACTTTCTTCGTCTATTAGTTCCCAACCATCACCGTGAAGATCATACTTCTTATCAGGGTCTTTTTTGATACTAATTGGGACCTCTAGTACAATATTTTGCCATAAAACATCCATAATATCAAGTGTTTTTGCTTCTTTTTCGTCTTTTTCATCATCATTTTCACTTAATACTTCGGAAATATCTAAATTAAATGGATAATTAATTGGTTCTAAAGATACTGCATCTAATAAAACCATTTCACCTTTGACTTCTACGTCAAGAATCACTTCATTAGTAACGCTGTAATAAACTCTTCCTTTTACTTCAACATTATCTAACTTTTGAATAGGTGTTTTACCAATATATTCTTCTCCAAAAGATATAGTATCATCAATAACTATACCTTTATCATCGACTTTTGATATATCAATATTCATCTTAATCACCCACTAGCGAACTAATTATAACAACTTTTCTTGAATAATACAACTCTATATACTAAAATAAAAATAGATAAAGAAGGCGATTAAATATGAATATAATTGGTGTTATTGCAGAATACAATCCATTCCATAATGGACACAAATATCATTTAGAAACCATCAAAGAAATGTATCCTGATTCTTTAATAATTTGTGTCTTAAATGGTTACTTTATGCAAAGAGGAGAAATAAGTGTTTTATCTAAAGAAGATAAAGTCCAAATAGCATTAGATAACAATATTGATATCGTTATTGAATTACCTTTCTTCTATGGTACTCAAGCAAGTGATATCTTCGCCTATAATAGTGTCAAATTACTAAATGAATTAAAAGTTGATCATATTATCTTTGGTTCTGAATCAAATAACATTGATCTACTAAATAATATCGTTGATATTCAACTATTAGATCCTGAATATGAAAACAAAGTAAAAGAATATCTAGATTTAGGATTCAACTACCCTACAGCTATGAAAAAAGCTTTAGAAATAGAAGAAGACTTTGGTGAACCTAATGATCTACTAGCAATTTCTTATATTAAAGCTATTAGACAGATAAATCCTAAAATAATTCCTGAATCTATCAAAAGAACCAGCGATTACCATGACACTGTTTCAACAGATAAAATAATCAGCGCTTCTAATATTAGAGAAAAAATAAAGAATAATGAAGTAATAGTTAAATACTTACCAGAAGAAGTTATTCCTAAAATTAATAATGTAACTAATAATAATTTATTTAATTACTTAAAATTCAAAATCCTAACAGATCAAAACTTAGCTAATTATCTTGATGTTGATGAAGGAATTGAATTTAGAATATTAAAATTCATCAATGAATCTTCAAGTATTGAAGAATTAATTGAAAATATTAAAACTAAAAGATACACCTATAACAAAATAAACCGTATGCTATTACATATAATGATTGGTTTAACCAAAGAAGACAACAAAAAAGCCGAATTAAATTATGTAAAAATATTAGGTTTTAATAACAAAGGTCAAAACTATTTAAAAGATATTCGTAAAGACATTAATTTACCAACTACTGTTGATAAAGATTCCTTAATTTATCAATATGAATTAAAAGCCGTTTACTTATATGAATTAGCAACCAAGAAAAAAACAAACGAATTTGATCTTAAAAATATACCAATAAAAAAAGACATTTAATGTCTTTTTTATTTAGAAATTATTTCCATTCCATCCCCAATTATCAAATTCTTGATAACTTACATATATATCAATTCACTATTAGTAATATCCGTAATTGCTTTAGTCATTTCATTATAGTTGTTTCCCTTACCATATAACTTAACATCAACATATGCAATTGGTGTACTGTTATCACCTTTAAAATACATATCACAATTAGAAACTATTTCTGTCATTAACCAACTTTCACTCTTACCAATAATAGTAGCAGCTTCCCCTAATCTTCTCTTTATGTTTTCTTTCTTTTCTGAACTAACCTCAACATTAGTTCTAGTTTGAATAAATGGCATCAATATCATCTCCTATATTCATTATAACAAAAAAACAAGTAAAAGTATTTACTTGTTTATCTTCTAAAGCCTTCTCTAATTCCTTGATTCATACTTGGCATGCATAACGCAGAAGTTGAATATCCTAACTCTACGACCTTTTCATGGAAATATGCATTAAAAGCTCTAGCTTCCACATAAGATCCTCCTAAAGCTTTAATTAATGATCTACTAATATTTCTAATCTCTTTCATATGAAAATTAATCATATTGTTTTTAACAATTTCATCATTTTTAGCTAAATGACTAACAATTAATCCACATAATTCTCTTTCTCCCACAGGATTATTTCCTAAATATATAATATCTTTTTTCATTTAAATCCCCCCAAAAAACTTAAAACGTATATTAACACTATTCTTAAAATTATGCAAATATAAAAAGCCTACGATTGTAAGCTTTTATTTTTGACATTTACTACAAAAGTAAGTACTTCTTCCACCTACTTTTATTCTTTTAATATCTTGACCGCACACCTTACATGGTTCTCCTTCTCTTTTATGAACCATTAAGAAGTTTTGATAATTACCAGTAACTCCCAAAGAAGAAGTATAACTTCTAATTGTAGTTCCACCTTCTAAAATTGCTTTAGATATTATTTCTCTTGCCGAATCAATTATTCTTTGACAATCTTTTAAACTTACATCTTTACCTTCCAGTAAAGGATTAAGTTTAGCGCCAAATGCTACTTCATCAGCATAGATATTGCCTAATCCTGAAATAATTGTTTGATCAAGTAATAATTCTTTTAATGGTAATTTCTTATCATGAATCTTTTCAAATAAGTATTCTTTAGTAAGTTTTTCTTTACAAAGATCATTATCAACTGGTTCTCTTCCTTGTTTATGTACTCCTTCTACAGTATCTAATAATTCTTTTTTTACTAGATTCATTCGACCAAATTTACGTACATCTGCATAACGAAGATCATAACCATCATCTAACTCAAATATAACATGTTCATGTTTATCTATCGGTTCATTATGTGACTTAATAAAGTATTTGCCTTCCATTCTTAAATGACTACATAAATAATATTCACCTAAATCAAATAACAACCATTTACCTCTTCTTAGAATTTCTTTGAATTCCAAACCAGGAACTGTTTTTTTAAACTCATTTAAATCAGATTCAATAATACGATCATATAAAACGTTAACGTTTTTTATTTGTCTTTTTATTAGTCTTTTTCTTAGTACCTGTCTTACTGTTTCTACTTCCGCTATTTCTGGCATCTGCTTTCTTACTCCTTACTTTTGCTCTTCTAGAAGTATTAACTTCTTTATCTATCATAAAGATTCTAACTGCATCAGCTATCTTAAGAAGATAATCTTGTAATGTAACTACAAATGAATTAACATCTACCATACTAATTCCTTCTTTTAATAATACATCACATTTAGCTACTCTTACACCACCATAGTATTGAACTTCTAATTTACCTAGTTGTTTAATTTCACTTCTTCTCTTTATTTCATCTAAAACTTCATCACTTACTTTAGTAGGAACTTCTTTTAGTTTAATAATACTATTTCTTATTAATTTAATACCCTTAATAATTAACAATACAGATAATAGTATTACACCAATACGATCAGCATATTTTAATACAGCTGCCCATTTACTAACTTTCATTAGAATTAAAGCTACGATGATTACTCCATAATTATAGAAATCAACATTACTCAAAATATTACCATAAGAAAGTAAACCTTTTTTCTTTTGATAACTAATATTAGTATAGAAACAACTAACAATATATCTCATTATCAAAGTAATAACTAAGAATAATATTACCCATAATGAAGTTATCTTAATATCTGTTAAGAACGCTAAAGTTATTAAACCTCCAGCTAACAAAATAGATACTATTCCAACTATAATTGTAATTATGCCTAACTTCTTATTAGCTGTATTACCTTTCATAGCCATTAATGAACATAAGATTAATATCAAATCATAAGCACCACTAGCTACAATAGTATATGAATGAGTAAGTAATCCACCTACTACTTTTAATATAAATATAATTAAATCTACAATTATAAATGTTTTAATGTCTTTCATTCAATCTCCTCCTATTTAGTTTCATACCAATCTGTACCATAATCACTGGAAACTTTAAATGGTACTTCTAGTTTAACACAAGTTTCCATATTTCGTTTAACTAATTCTTCTAAAACGCTCTTTTCTTCCTTTTTAACATCAAATATCAATTCATCATGTACTTGTAATAACATTTTAGATTTTAAGTTCTTTTCTTTCATTTCTCTAAATATCTTAACCATTGCTAATTTCATAATATCAGCACTAGTACCTTGAATTGGTGTATTAAGAGCAATTCTTTCACCAGATTGTCTAATCATAAAATTCTTATTTTGCAATTCTTCAATAACTCTCTTACGATTAAACATCGTCTTAACAAATCCATTCTTATAAGCATCTTGAACTATATTATCCATATAATTCTTAACACCAGGATATAATTCATAATACTTATCAATAAAC
>JAEEGL011023922.1_pt1 | contig 16296 bp, 11 predicted proteins | sample 9134231 | NCBI WGS metagenome assembly JAEEGL01 (sample SAMN16246548, study PRJNA631951) | gut metagenome | biome: gut microbiome; feature: rumen; material: fiber-attached | host: Bos | place: Iran: Karaj | collected 2018-10
AAGGCGGGAGCTTTTAGAGGAGATGGGACTGATCGCCGACGAGCTGACCTTTTTCTGCGTCAACTCCGGACCGGAGGCGCATTACGTCTATCCGAACGGCGACGAGGTCTCCAACTTCGAGATCGTGTATCTCTGCCGGAAATGGCACGGAGAACCGCAGGCGTGCGACGGCGAGATGGAGGCGCTGCGGTTTTTCGCAAAAGAAGAGATCGACCTTTCGATGATCTCACCGCCGATCCGGCAGGTCGTATCGGCGCTCCTGAAGCGGATGCCCGAATAATGGCGCAAGCCCTGTCTGTCTTCCGCGGGAACGGAGGACATGCCCGGAAGCGGACAGGATTGAACGGAGGAACTATGATCGTACCGGTCGATGCATCGAATATCACGGATGCGGCAGCCGTGCACGCTGCCGCGTGGCGGGTGTCGCATTGCGCGTTCTGTACGCCGGAATTCGTTGCGCTGCACACTGCGGAGCGGCAGGCGGCGTATCTGCAAACCAAGCTGGACGCCGGCAGCCGATTCTTTCTGCTCGTTGATGATCAGCCGGTCGGCGTCGTTTCGGTGACGGGCGATCTCATTGAGGACCTGTACGTGCTGCCCGAACAGCAGGGGCGCGGGTACGGCACGAAGCTTCTGCGGTTTGCGGCGGCGATCTGCCCCGGTACGCCGATGCTTTGGATCCTTGAAAATAACGCGGGCGCAAGGCGGCTCTATGCGCGGCTCGGCTTTTTCGAAACGGGGAACCGAAAGGTCACGCCCGGCGGGCTCGACGAGATCGAGCTTGTACAAAAGCCGGAGCGCATGGAGACGAAACGGCTGATCCTCGACCGGATCAAAGAGACCGATCAAGAGGATTATTTCAACAGCATCTCGCATGACAAAAAGGTTCTCAAGACCTTCGTCTGCCGGTATGCGGAATCGCTCGGGACCTTCGATTTTTCGACGTACCTCGGGCGGGACGATCTCTTTGCGATCCGCTTGAAGGAGACGGGACGGCTCATCGGGATCATTCTGTATTTTGATGAGCAGGACGGCGCCTGCGAGATCGGTTACGGGATCGGCTCGGACCATTGGAACAAAGGTTACGTGACCGAGGCGGTGAAGCGGTTTCTTTCCTATCTCTTTGAGGAGAAGGGCATGAAAACGGTTTACGCGTCGTATTTCACCGGCAACGACGCGTCGCGCCGCGTGATGGAAAAGTGCGGCATGCGGTACAGCCGCTTCTCGGAGCGGGAATTCGAATACCTCGGCGAATGGCGCGATCTCACCTACTATGCGGTGACGCGGAGCTGAAGCCGTGCGTTCGGATCGAAACGAAAACGGAAAACGGAACGGCGCGCGTTCACGGCTTTCCGAAGGATGATACAGGATACAGGAAGGGGTTGCTTATGCACAAACGAACGATTGCCGCGCTGCTGGCGCTCATGCTCGTCTTTGCTTCGCTGTCGGCTGTTTGGGCGGAGGGAACGGAGACGTCGTCAGACAACGATCCGATCGGCGAGGTGGACGCCGAGATGTTCGGCGAGGAGGCTGTCGTCGAACGGGACGGAAAGGGGGATCCCGTTGCGGTCAACGGATATCCCGTGCGCAAGGTGCGCGCCGGTCTGAACCTCCGGGCGAGCAAGGAGACGTCCGAGTTCGAGATCTGGTTCACGGATTATCCTTTCTATCGGGAAGCGACCGAGTACGACGGCAACCTGGCCGTGATGTCGCTTGCGATGGCGCTGTCGGCCAAGCGCGCGCCGAACAACGGGGAGCCGGACGCGAGCTTCGATCCGTCCCTGAATCTGAAGCGATATCTTGCGGAAGCGGGCTTTTCGAACATCCGGCAGGACGACTACAGCAAGGAAACCAGCATGTACACCATCTCCACGGCGATGGGGACGCGGAAGATGGAGCGCGAGGGGGAGGAGCCTTTCACGCTGATCGCGATCGGCGTCTGCGGAGGCGGCTATAAGAACGAGTGGCAGTCCAACATGACGCCGGGCACGGGCGACGTGCACGAGGGGTTCATGTCCGCCGCGCAGCTTGTGATCGACCGTCTTTCCGGGTATATCCTCACCAACAGCATCGAGGGCGAGATCAAGATCTGGATCTCCGGCTTCAGCCGCGCCGCCGCCGTATCGAATCTGACGGCGGGCTTTCTGGTGCAGAAGGGGATATTCGAAAAGGAGGACGTTTACGCCTACACGTTCGCCACGCCCGCCGCGGTGCTGGATCCGCCGGAGACGGGGTACGAGAACATCTTCAACATCCTGAACCCGATGGACCTCGTTCCGCAAGTCATGCCCGCCGACTGGGGATTCGGCAGGTACGGAAAGGATCTGTTTTTGCCGGTCACGGAGTTTTCGTCGATCGGCGAGGTCTTCACCGATTACCGCGCGGAAAAGGCGCGGGAGATGTACGGGATCGAGACGAATTACAGCCCGGCGCTGAATCTGCGAATGCGGCTGCTGCTCTCGATGATCCTGGAGCTGATGGAGAGCCGGGAGCATTACAACGAGCGTTTCCAGCCCGCCGTCGTCGGCTTGATGCAGAACAAGGACGCGGCGACGCTTCTGGCGAATCTGCGGGACCTGATGCAGCCGTTGGCGGGCAGCGGCCGCGAGAGCCGTGAGAACCTGGACGAGCTGATCGACTACGTCGTGCGCGTATTCGGCAACGTACTGACCCGGACGGAGCTTGCCGGGGCGAACCAAAACAGCGGCAATCCGTTTCTGCGGCTGTTCAACGAGCACAGCGAGGACACGTACCTTGCAAGCCTCGACACGATCCGCGGAGGCGTGTTCGACGAGGAGCAATCGTTCACCTACGTGCTGGTGCGCGGACCGGTGGACGTCTGTATTACGTACACGGAGTTCCCGGAGATCCGGGTGTATCTGGATCACAGCGGGCAGGTCCGCTATGAAAACGAACTGGAGAGCGCTTCGCTTGAAGACGAAACGGACATATGGCTCGATCAGCTCTTCTATATGGAGCGGATCGAAAACACGAGCGTGGTCGCGGTACCGCACGATATGGATTTCGAGGTCACATGGACAGCGGCGGGCAGCGGCACCGTGGAGGTTTACTGCGCCGAGTGCGCCGTGCGCGCATCCGGACAGTACCAGGGCATGAAGTCGGAGCCTGTCAAGGTCAAAGCCGGCGATACCGGCGTCGCGCTGCGGACTGAGGATCATGCGGCGAAAGCCCCGGACGGCTTTACGGAGCAGGTCTTCGATGCGCGTGCGCTGGCGTCGTTTATCGGGATCGCGTCCCTCGGACTCAACTGGCGCATCGCGCTCTCGGCGATCCTTTTTGTCGTCGGGATCCTGCTGGTCTTTGTGATCTGGCTTCTGGTCCGTCTTCACCGCAGGCACAACACGCTCGGCGTGCCGACGTGGATCTTCTTGACGATCCTCTGCGTTGCGGTGCTGGAAACGGAGGCGGCGTTCTGGTTCTTTGCGGACGCGGTCGAGCAGCGGATGATCTGGAAGGGCGTCGTGGGACTTGCGCTGATCGTGCTGTTCTTCCTGCACTTCAGATGGAAGGAACAGCGGCTGCGGGATTCCGTATTCCCAGGGTTCCTCGTCGCCGTTTTCGCCGATATCCTGATCTGCAAATTCTTCATTCCGGGCGTGCTGGTCTTCCTGCTGGCGCATGTTTTGCTGATCGTCAGCTTCTTGCGGCACAGCCCGATGACCAAGGGCCGCTGGATCTGGTGGGGCCTGATCTCGCTGGGAGGGTCGGCGCTGATCATTGTCGGTTTTGCAGCGCGCATGGGCCTGCCCGCATGGGCGTCCGCTGTGTATGTGCCGGTGCTGCTTTTGATGTATAACAGCGCAGGCGGGCAGCCCGCGCCGATCCGATATGCGTCCAAGCTGTTTGCGCTTTCGGACGTGCTGCTGGCGGTCTTCTTTGCGATCGCGCCCGTGCCGGCCATCCATGTGATCTATATGCTGCTGTTCTATTTCTCGCTGCTGCTGATGACATTCGGAGATCGGCAGCCCGAAAATGAGCCGGAGACGCTCCCCGAAGCGCCTGCGGAGGGACCGGACGCGATCTTCGAAGCGTCCGCGGAGGAGTCGGAAGCGATTCCCGAAGCGTCCGCGGAAGAAGCTGCGGCGCAGCCGGAGGACGTTTCCGAAAAGAGAGCGAAAAAGGGATCTTCCGCAAAGCCGAAGCGCAAACGCTTGCAAAAAGAGAAAAAAAGCGGTAAAATGAAATCAAAGGGGAAAGAAACCGTATGATTCCGTCATTGATCCTGAACGCGGCCAACATCGCGCTCGTCACGGGATGCCTGATCTGGGGGATCCGCGTGTCGGATCCCGTGCGTAAGCTGTTCCGCTATTTCACCATGCTGTCGAATCTGCTCAGCGCAGCCGCGTCGGTCGTCGTTGTGATCGCGTGGCTTTGCGGCGGTCTTCCCGTGTGGGTGCAGCTCCTGAAATTTGCGGGCACGGCGGCGGTCACGGTCACGATGCTGACGGTCCTTCTGCTGCTCGCTCCGCTCTCGCACGAATGGAAGGATTTTTTTGCCGGCGCGCAGTTTCTCATGCACCTGATCTGTCCGCTGCTTGCGATCGTGTCCTTCCTCGTCTTTGAAAAGACGCGTCCCATGACCGCGTGGGCGATCGCCGTCGGCGTCGCGCCGGTCGCGCTGTACGGCATTCTGTACTGGTATAAGGTCATCTTTGTCCCGGAGGAGCGCAAGTGGCCGGATATCTACAGCTTTACCCGCATCGGCAAATGGCCGCTGATATGCCTTCTGATGCTCTCCGGCACGGCGTTGATCTCGCTCGCGCTGTGGCTGATCTGAATGCTTTCGTTTATCCGCGCCGCTTTTGCGGCGTTTTTTTATTTCTTTTTTCCGAATCATAAAACCAAATGCGATCTTCGATCGTCCTATTTCATGTAAAGGGACCGGGAGGACGGGCCAACGCCCGCGCCATGAGGGATCCTTGGATTGCAGCCGGGGGAACGGCACGGCTTTCGGCCGGACAGGTTTTCGAAAAGATCGGATAACAGACGGCATGCACCTCCTTACACCGTCTTTATCTTTCTCCCGATGCGGCGGCCGCCTTTCTCTCCTCCCGGAACTCCCTCCGGGCGCGGCCGCCGCTTTCCCGCAAAAATCTCCGACCATACGGCCGGAGATTTTTTTACAAAAAAAGACAAAACCATAAAACCAAACGCACGCGAAAATCATCCTATTTGGTGAAAAGGGCGGAGAAAGGCCCGAAACGAGTATCAGACAGGAGAGAAAAACCATGAAACAAACCGTCAAAAAGACCCTTGCGCTGCTGTTGGCGGCGTGCTGCCTCCTTGCCGTGATCGGCTGCGCGAAGCGAAACGGCAAAGCATCCTTCGAGAATGAACAACCGATCGCCGAGGGGATTCCTTTCGCAGCGGACAATTCCGTATTCCCGCCGTTTGAGGAGCGGAGATTTGAGGAGGCCATGATCGTCACGTCCGAACCCACCCCCGAGCCGACGCTCGAACCCACGCCTGAGCCTACCCCGGAGCCCACGCCAGAGCCTACCCCGGAGCCCACGCCCGAGCCAACCCCGGAGCCTACCCCGGAGCCTACCCCGGTACCCACGCCCGAGCCTACCCCGGAACCCACGCCCGAACCGGAACCTGTTGTCGAATGGCCGGACAGCATCGTGGATGTCTGGATATCGACAAGGCTGGAGTCTGATTATATGACAGTATACTGTGAAGATCTCGGCTGGCACATTACGTATACGTTTTTCCCGGACGGGACAGCAGAATTCATCGGGACGGACAACAGTACGGAAACCGTCCGCTATACGATTTCGGGCAATACGATCATTATGTCGGGTGACGGTATCAGCATCAGCTATGAATACGATCCGGAAGCGGATGCATTCCGTATGGCTAATAAAGAAGGATATATATACTGGGAGCGCCAATCAAAAGTTGAAAGCTTACCGGAGCCGGAACCGTTCGTGTTTGTTGATGCGGTCGAAGAGGATGTGATCGGCACATGGGTCTCAACGAAGCTTGTAAAAGGAAACAGCGTCGCTTGCGCAAAACAGGGCGATAGGGAGTATACCTTTGTTTTCCGTGCAGACGGAGGGATGTCATTGAAAGAGTACAGCGAAAGCATTGACCTGCTGAATTGGGAAATCAGGGACGGCAAGATCCTGATCACCCTGAACGGAAAGGTTCTGTATGAAATGCAGTTCGACGGTACAAATCTTCTGTATAAAAAGGATAACGGCTTTATGCTGGTATTTGAAAAACAATATTGATTCGTTTTTTGTCGGCGTATATTTGCCGAAAAAAATAATCAGTTCCGTAAAACCAAACGCGTGCGAAAACCATCCTATTTAGTGAAAAGGGCAGAGAAAGACCCGAACAAATATGATAAGGAGAGAAAAACCATGAAACAAACAGTCAAAAAAACCCTTGCGCTGCTGCTGGCGGCGTGCTGCCTCATTGCCGTGATCGGCTGTGCGAAGAGAAACGGAAGAACATCCTCCGACAATGACCGACCGGTCGCAGAGGGGAACAGTGTCGCAACGGACAATCCCATTTTCCCGCCGATTGACGAGCTGAAATCCGAGGAGCCCGCAACCGAATCCGAGCCGACGCCTGAAACCGAGTTCACACCGGAAACCGAACCGGAAACCGAGCCTGAAACCGAGCCCGAACCGACGGCCGAAGCAGCGGAAGCGCCCGCGTCCGAAGAACCGGCAGGGTTGCCGCTGTACGGCACAACGTCCACCCACGGCATGAAGCTCACGGTCGATCAGAGCTACCGCTATGACGGCGTAATCAATGTGTCGTGTGAGAACGGTGCGAAGACCTTTGCGCTTGGCTGGGTATCGGACGTGATCTTTACGCTGGAAACAACCGAAGGGAAATGGACGGTTTCGGAGAAGTACGGCTCGAGCCGCATCGGTGCGGGCGAAAGTTCGACCTTCAGCGTGATGTTCGGCGACGTCCAGGGCGATCCGCTTTCGATGACTGTGCAGAACTTCATTCCGCTCAACGGCAATGGCCTTCCCGAAGACATTAAGCAGCAGTATTCCTTTACGATCCGGTTCAACGACGGTGCGGACCGGGAAGCGGAAGCGCCCGCGCTGCATATCTCCGGCGAAGCGACTTATCAGAACATGAAGATCACTGTGGATCAGGCATATGCCGACGACGGGATGATCGTGCTTCATATTGCAAACGGCAGCAGAAGCGTCTGCTTCGGCTGGGTTTCGGGAAGCAGCCTGCAGCTTGAAACGACGGAGGGAACCTACTACACGTCGATGGTCCCGCACACCGTTTACGGCTCGAATCAGGAGAATGATATAACGGTCTATTTTGACAACGCGAAAGGCATGCCGAAGACGATCACGATCAACGAGCTGTACGAGCTTTCAAACAGCGGACTCCCGAGCAATTATAACGGCGCGACGGTCCGCATCCAACTTACGGCCGGGGCCTGATGAAGCATCATTCAAAAGGACGGGAGCGTCTGCTCCCGTCCTTTTCCGTATTTCGTGCATTGTCAGCCGCGGAAGCCCTCTAACTTGTGCTTGACGCGCTGCATTGCGTTGTCGATCGACTTCAGCGGCTTTCCGATGATCCCGGCGATCTGCGGATAGGAGAAACCGTCGAGATACAGGCCGAGGACGCGCCGTTCCATCGGTGAAAGCGCGCTTTCGAGGTACAGGACCATCCGCTCGAAATTCTCGCGCCCGATCACCACGTCCTCGGGATCGGCGACGCGCAGCGAGCGCATGCTGTCCAAAAGCGTCAGCTCGCCGTCCGCCTCTTTCGGCGACGCGTTCAGCGAAACATAATGGTTCAGCGGGGTATGCTTTTTGCGCGTGGCGTTCTTGATCGCGGAGAGGATCCGGCGCGTCACGCAGATCTCCGCAAAGCTCTTGAACGACGTCGCCTTGTCCGCGTCGTATTCGCAGACGGCCTTGTAGAGCCCGAGCATGCCCTCCTGTACAAGATCCTCGTGGTCCGCGCCGATCAGAAAATACGAATGCGCACGCGAACGGACCAGCTGCTTGTAGCGTTCGTACAGCAGCCGTTCCGCCTCGTCGTCGCCCTCTTTGATGCGGGCAAGCAGTTGTTCGTCGGTCGGTGCATTCATGCTCATTCGGCGTCCTGCCGTTTCTTTTCAAACATCAGGATCGCGGCGGCGACGCCCGCGTTCAGCGAGTCGATGTGTCCCTGCATCGGGATGGAGACGAGAAAATCGCAGTTGTCGCGAACGAGCTTAGAAAGGCCCTCGCCTTCGTTTCCGATGACGATCGCCAGCGGTCCCTTCATAGCCGCGTCGCGCATGGTCTGTCCGCCCATATCCGCACCCGCGATCCAGAGCCCCGCGGCCTTCAGCTCGGAAAGCGCCGCGGAGATATTGACCACGCGCGCGATCTTCACATATTCGGTCGCACCCGCGCTGGCTTTCACGGCCGCCGCGGTGACCGACGCGCTTCTGCGCTTGCCGATGATCACGCCGTGCGCGCCCGCGCAGTCCGCGCTGCGGATGATGGAGCCGAGGTTGTGCGGGTCCTCCACGCCGTCGAGCACGATCACGAACGGCGCTTCGCCCTTTTCCTTCGCGGAATCGAGGATGTCGCCGATCTCGCAGTAGCTCACGCCCGCCGCGTATGCCGCGACGCCCTGGTGGTTCGCCGTCTTGCCGCCGTGTCCGAAGGGCATGCACAGCTCGTCCAGCTTCTTGCGGTCGACCTCGCGCACGACGAGCTTCCGCTCGCGGGCCAGGGCGACGATCTCGCCGAGCGATCCGTCGTGCTCGGTCGTCACCAGCACGCGGTCGATGCTGCGGCCGCTTTTGATCGCTTCGCGCACCGCGTTGCGCCCGATCAGCAGGTACGGCTGTTCGTCGCGCTCGTTGATCTCCGGCGCGGGCTCATACGGGCGGCGGCTGTCGTCGCGCTTGCGGTCATACGGCTTTTCGCTCCGGTCAAAGGGCTTGCCGTAAGGCTTGCGGTCGCCCGCACCTTTGTCAAAGGGCTTGCGCTCATACGGCTTTTTGTCGCGATCGTACGGCTTCTTGCCGTATTCGCCTTGCTTTTCAGCGTTCTTCTTGCGGCGGCCGCCGTCGTAGGGACGGTCGTAAACGGGCTTCGCATAGTCCCGCTCGTCGTTTCCGTAGTTCTTAGCGCCGTACGGCTTTTTGCCGTAAGGCTTGTCGTACTGCATCCGCGTACGCGCGCCGGTCTCGCCGGAGGAGGGACGTTTTCCGTATTCTTTTCTTTGATCGCTCATGATTCGGGCTCCTTTTCGGATTCGTTTATGGTTTCGAGGGCAAGGCGCATCAGTTCGCCGATGCGGTCGTCCTCGCCCAGAAGATACAGATGTCCGAGCAGCGCTTCAAGACCTGTCGCCACGCGGTAGTCGCGCACGTCCGCGTGCTTGGGCACAGTGCCGGAGTGCGCATTGCGCCCGCGCCGGAACGCTGCCTGCTCCGCCTCGGAAAGGGAATCGGCCATGCGCCGGTAGGCGGCGGCTTGTCCCGCGGCGCAGACGCGCTTTGCGGCTTCAAGATGCAGCGCGCGCATCGGCAGACGCAGCGTTTCCGCAAGGTACGTGCGCACATAAAGGTCGTAGACCGTGTCGCCGAGATAGGCGAGCGTCAGCGCGGGCAGCGAAAGCGGATCCGCGGGCCGCGCAATGCCGGTAAAGCTCACAATGTCGGAATGCATACTCATACAAATACATGATACCCTCTTTTTCCGTCAAACGCAACAGGAAAAACGAGAAAAGCCGAGAAAAAAGCCTCCCTCGTACAAAGGGAGGCGTCGGCCGGAAGGCTGACGGAGGGATTGTGAAGCCTGTTTCGACAGATCGATACATTACACCGTCCCGGTCAGCACGATCGTCAGCACGCCCGGCGTAACGGAGACCGCGCCGGTCTCATCCTGCGCGAACGCAGCGGCGGGCACGGAAAGCGTCGTTCCGCTGCCTTCCGTCGGCAGGGTGAAGAGGCTGCCCGCAAGCGTGAAGTCCGTGACCGGTGCGCCGTTGACGGTCACCGCAAGGTCCGAAAGAGGGAGCGGGAAATCGTCGGTGAGCACGAGATCGGTCGCCTCCGTGTTGCCGCGGTTTTCGACGGTAAAGGTCACGGTCATCTGCGCGCCGTCGGTGATCGGGTTCGGCGCCATCTCCTTTTCGATCGAGACGTCCGCATAGTCCCCGACGGGTACGGTCGCGGAAACGGTCAGCGGCTCGGTCTCGCCGATCACGGCGGTGTTGGTGATCGCGCTGCCGACGGTCAGCGGCGCAAAGGAATTCACCGTCGCCTGATAGACGAGAAGCGCGTTCGCGCCTGCGGGGATCTCGGGGATCGTGAACCGCATGCCCTCGGGCACGGTCTCGGGCGTCAGATCCTCCGAGAACGCGCCGTTCACATACAGCACGGCGTTTCCCGAGAAGGTCAAAGGCAGGACGGGCGCCGCCGCGCCCGCGGGCATATACGCGCCCAGATCGTCGGTGATCACAAGGTTTTCGACCGGTGCCGCGCCGCCGTTTTCGAGCGAGATCAGATACGTCAGCGTCGAGCCCTCGCGGTACGCTTCCTCCAGCGCGCGCTTGTTCGCGGTAAGCGGCGCGTTCCATTCGGTCGCGGCCAGATTCGAGACCGCGGAGGCCGTGGTCGTGCCGTAGGTATATTTGAGATTAGCCTGATTGGTAATAACAGCCATTCTGTTCTCCTTTCCGGACGGCATAAGCCGTCCTCGGTATACTATGCAAAACGCCGGGATCCGGTGACGGAAAAGCTTTTTCTTGCGTACGCGTTCCGCTCGTGTTATAATAAAAAATACGGACCCCTCCCCCTGACCGGGCGTGGGGAAATACGTATTTCGGAAGGAAAAACGGTTATGTATCTGATCGTCGGGCTCGGCAATCCCGGGCTGAGCTACAAAAAAACACGGCACAACGCGGGCTTTCAGGCGCTGGACGTGCTGGCGGACAGGCTGAACGTACGCATCAAAACGAAGGGCTTTTCTTCGCTGTACGGCGAGGGAAAGATCGACGGCGAGCGCGTGATTCTTGTGAAGCCGCAGATCTATATGAATCTTTCGGGCGACGCGGTACAGCAGCTTCTGCACTTCTATAAGCTCGAACCGGACCGGCTGATCGTGTTCTGCGACGACATCGACCTGCCCCTCGGCAGCATGCGCATCCGCGCAAACGGCTCCGCGGGCACGCACAACGGCCTGCGCTCGATCATCTCCTGCATCCATGCCGAAAACTTCGCGCGCATCCGCATCGGCGTCGGCAAGGACGAGAGCGTCCTGCTGCGCGATTACGTGCTGAAACGCCCCTCGAAGGCCGAGCAGGAAACGCTCAACGAGGTTTTCGATAACGCCGCCGAAGCCGCGATCCTGATCGTGCAGGGCAATATCGGCGAGGCGCAGACGAAATACAACAAGAAACACGAAAAGAACCGCTCCGTCTCGATCGACGGACGTCGCGGAGAGAACTGATTGGTGCGAAAACACACCATATAGACGATATGAAAGAGCTTTTGCACGCGGTCGCAAACGACCCGGGGTATCGACAACTGCATGCGGCGCTTGAGGCCGGCGACGGAACGGTCGCCGTTTTCGGCTTGCCGGAAGCGCATCGCTGCGTGATCAACGCCGCGCTCGCCGAGGAACGGACGGTCGTTTGGGTCGCGCCGACGCCTGCCGAGGCGATGCGGCTTTTTGAGCTGCAGCGGGCGTATCGGCCCGATACAGGGCTGTATCTGCCGCGCGAGCTGCCGCTTGTCCATCTGGAGGCGGTCTCGTCCGAACGGCGGAGCGCGCGTCTTTCGGTGCTTTCGCGTCTTGCGCTCGGCGTTTCGAGCCTGATCGTCACCTGCGGCGAAGCGCTGATGGAGCGCCTTGTTCCGCATGAGACATTTTTGTCGCAGATCGTGCGCGTAGCCGTGGGCGATACGATCGACCCGCGGGAGCTTATGACGCGTCTTTCCGAGGCGGGCTATGAGCGCACCGCCGAGATCGAGGGACCGGGACAATTCGCGGCGCGCGGCGACATTCTCGACGTTTTTCCGCCGCAGGCGGAGTTCCCGTACCGCATTGAGTTTTTCGGCGACGACGTGGACCAGATGCGCATCTTCGATCCGCTGACGCAGCGCAGCGTCGAGCAGGCGTCGGCCGCCGTGCTGCCGCCCGCCTTCGAGACGCCGCAGACGGCCGAGGCGATGGCGCGGGCTTTGCGGCTTCTCAAAAACGCGCAGGGCTTCGATGCACAGCGCGGATCGTGGCAGGAACGCCGTCCGTGCGTCGGCGCGGACGTGCTCGTCCCGCTGCTCTATCCGGTCACCGAAACGCTTCCGGACTATCTTCCCGCTGGGAGTCTGATCCTGATGAACGACCCCTCGCGCATCGCGGACGAGGCGAGAGCGGCGGAGCTGATCTTTGCCGAGACGGTCGCCGCGACGCTCGAACGCGGCGAGGGTCATGCCGCGCAGGGCAAGCTGCTGATCGAATCGGATACGCTGATGCGTCGGCTCGACACGCGTACGAGCGCGGCGTATTATGCGCTGTTCCGGCCTTATCCGGGCTTCAGACACCGCGCGCGCGTCGGCTTCACCGCCGAGCCTGCGCCCGCATACCTGAACGATTCGGAACAGTTCACCGCCGAGCTAAAAAAGCTTCTCGCTTCGCGGGAGGCGGTGCTTCTGTACGTCGGCGAGGCGCAGGAGCGCATGCGCGACGCGCTCGGCGATTCCGGTCTGTCCGTTGGCTATGCCGATTCCCTGACGCGTCCGCCGGTGCGCGGAGAGGCGCTGATCCTACGGGAGTCTCTGCCGCAGGGCTTTTCGTTCCCGGAATCGCATCTGTATGTGCTGACGACGCAGGAGCTGTTCGGTAAACGTCCCGCCGCGCACGCAAAAAAACGCGGCGCCACGCTGAAATTTACGGATCTGGCCGTTGGCGACTACGTGGTCCACGAGGCGTACGGCATCGGGCGGTTCATGGGCGTCGAGCAGCTCACGATCGAAGGGAGCACGAAGGATTATCTGCTGTTCGCCTATCGCGGCAGCGACCGGCTGTATATTTCGACCGATCAGCTCGACCGCGTCCAGAAATATGTCGGCGCGGACGCCGAGGTCCCTCCGCAGCTATCCAAGCTCGGCGGCACGGAGTGGCAGCAGCGTGTGAAGAAGGCGCGCGAAGGCGCGAAGAAGCTGGCGGTCGATCTTGCCAGGCTCTACGCGGCGCGTACACAGAACGGCGGCTTTGCGTTCTCGAAGGATACGCCGTGGCAGAAGCGGCTCGAGGATGCGTTTCCCTATGAAGAAACGCCGGATCAGGCGCAGGCGATCAAGGACGTCAAGGCGGACATGGAAGCGCCGCGGCCGATGGACCGGCTTCTGTGCGGCGACGTCGGCTACGGCAAGACCGAGGTCGCGATGCGCGCGGCGTTCAAGGCCGCGCAGGACAGCAAGCAGACGGCGTTTCTCGTGCCGACGACGATCCTCGCGCAGCAGCATTACCATACGCTTCTGCAGCGCTTTGCGGACTTTCCGGTGAGAGTCGCGTGCCTGTCCCGCTTTCAGTCTCCGAAGGAGTGCGCCGAGGTCAAAAAGGGCCTTGAGACCGGCGCGATCGACGTGGTCGTCGGTACGCACGCGCTGCTTGCGAAGTCCGTCAAATTCAAGGATCTGGGACTTCTGATCATCGACGAGGAGCATCGCTTCGGCGTGAATCACAAGGAACAGATCAAGGCGCTGCGCAGTGAGATCGACGTGCTGACGCTCACCGCGACGCCGATCCCGCGGACGCTGAACCTGTCCATGACGGGCATTCGCGACATCAGCACGATCGACACGCCGCCGGAGAACCGTTTCCCCGTGCAGACGTTCGTGACGGAGTACAACGACGCGTTCGTCGCCGCCGCGCTCAATAAGGAGCTTTCCCGCGGGGGACAGGCGTTCGTCGTGACGAACCGGGTCATTACGATGGGAGCGACGCTCGCACATTTTCAGGAGCTGTTGCCGGATGCGCGCATCGCCATGGCGCACGGACAGATGCCCGAGGCGCAGCTCGAGAATACGATGATGGCGTTTCTCCGAAAGGAGATCGACGTCCTTTTGTGCTCCACGATCATCGAGAGCGGCGTGGACATCCCGAACGCGAACACGCTCGTCGTACTCGAGGCGGACAAGCTCGGTCTCGCGCAGCTTTATCAGCTCCGCGGCAGGGTCGGGCGCTCCACGCGCATGGCGTATGCGTACTTTACCGTCCCGCAGGCGCGGGCCGTTTCCGAAACGGCGCAGAAAAGGCTCCTTGCGATCCGCGAGTTCACGCAGTTCGGCGCGGGCTTCCGCCTTGCGATGCGCGATCTGGAGATCCGCGGCGCGGGAAGTCTTTTGGGTGCGGAGCAGCACGGGCATATCGCGGACGTCGGCTATGAGTTCTACTGCAAGCTGATGCGCAGCGCCGTCGCCGAGGCGAAGGGGGAGACGGTCGAGCCGGAGATCGAAACGACGGTCGACGTGCCGCTCGACGCCTACATTCCGAAGACGTTCCTGCCGTCCGAGCTGCACCGGCTCGCCATGTACAAGCGCATCGCGCAGATCACGGACAGCGATGCGTACACGGATCTTCTGGACGAGTTCAACGACCGCTACGGCGATCTGCCGGAACCGGTCATGACGCTGATGCAGATCGCGCTGATCCGCGCCTATGCGCGGCGCGCGGGCTTCTCGTCTGTGACCGTGCGCGACGGAAAAGCGACGCTCGTGTACGACGCCTCCGCGCATCCGGACGGGATGCGGCTTCTTGCGATCCTCTCCTCGGAACCGAATCTTCGCCTGCTTGCAAACGAGCCAGCCGCCGTCGTCTGGACCGAAAGAAAGCTCGGAATTCGCGATTTTGTCAAAAAACTTCCACAATTAGTTTACAGGCTGATGCATTGCACAGACCCGGAAACCGGAGTATAATACAGAAAATAACCCGAAAGGAACCCTGAACTATGAAACATACGCTGCGCATTCTTGCGCTGATCACCGCATTGCTGCTGGTCCTTCCGCTGTTCGGCTGTCTCGTGGAGAAAGACGAAAAGCAGGACGAGACGTCCGAGACCGGCAACGCAAAAACGCCGGACGGTCTGAACGGCGGGACCGAATCCGAAGGCGAGCCCAAGGAGCTCGACGAGGAAGCGATCGCGATCGAGCTCGGCGATCTCCGGATCAAGGCCGGAGAAATACAGGATACGTTCGATCAGTTCGTATCCATGTTCTCCTACAGCTATGAGTTGGACGCGGATAAGCTCGATCAGATCCTCGGCATGTCGGAGGAATCGGTGATCGAATACTACACGCCGGAATGGAAGGCAAAGGAGCTCGGCGTCGCGCTTTCCGCGGAGGAAGAGGCGGAGCTCGAAGCGGAAGCGGAGCGCCTGCTGAAAGAAGAGCGCGACGAAATCATTCTGGAATTTGCCGCGGACGCGGCTGAAACGGACGAGCTTCCGGAGGACGTATCGCTTCTAACTTCGGAGCAGCTCAGCGCCGCGATCGATTCGATCAATGAGCAGCTTGCCATGTACTTCGGTGAGGACTACAACTTTGACAAATACCTTGCAATGCGCCGTGAAAGCTATCTTTCCTCCGCGCGGATCGATCGGTATACCGAGATCCTTGAAGAGGATTTCCGCTCGGACGCAATCTCGGACGCGGAAACGGTCAACGCGAAGTACGACGCGATGCTTGCCGCGCAGCAGGAGCAGTTCGACGCGGATCCGTCGCTGTTTCTCAAGGCCATGAACGGCGAAAAGGTCGCGGACGAGCTCTCGTTCCCGCTGTACGTCCCCGCGGACGCCGCGCGTCTTGAGGTCGTCTGTGTCCGGGAGAACACGGAGCCCGACCCTGAGATCGATGATGCGGAGAAAAAGATGGCCGAGCTCGAAGCCGAATACGGCGCGCTTGCGCTGAACAACGAGAATGCGGAGCGCCGCGCGGAGATCGAGACCGAATACGCCGCGCTGAAGGAGAAGGTCGAAACGGCGGAGAGCGCGAACGTCAAGGCCGCGCAGAACAGGATCGACGCCGCGTATGCGGACCTTAAGGGCGGGATGACGTTCGAGGATGCGATGAACGCCTATAACGAGCCCGATGCGGAAGGCTCCCGCAGGCTTTCGTTCGTCGTGCTGACCGGCGCAGAGGATCCGGACTTCCCCGAGCTTGCCGCGGCCGCAGCCGCGCTTGCATCCGGCGCATATTCCGCGCCGATCCGGGTGGAGGACGCGTATTACATCGTGAAGCTCGTCGAAACGATCCCCGCAGGCGCGCGTGAGCGC